>Ga0172377_10007336_pt1 | contig 11341 bp, 9 predicted proteins | sample Pumphouse3metaG_FD_119749 | JGI IMG/M metagenome (GOLD analysis project Ga0172377, IMG submission 119749) | Leachate microbial communities from a municipal landfill in Southern Ontario, Canada - Pumphouse #3 metaG | ecosystem: Engineered > Solid waste > Landfill > Unclassified | place: Canada... | reverse complement strand
TCATTGCCCGGGAATACCCAGAACAATGGGAAATCTGGTTAAATAAACCAGAAAAACTGTCAGTACCAGGTATAGAAACTCTACAACAGGTTCAAAAAAGAGCCAGAAAAGAACTGGATAGAATTGTCAAGGATTTTAATGGTAAGACAGTGATAATCGTTTCCCACCGAGCTGTCTTAAAACCGCTGATTGCCTCCTGTTTAAAAATAAGCAAACCTTATTTCTGGCGTATCCACATAGATACTGCAGCTTATTCCATTCTGCATTACAAAAAGGGATTGGGTTACACCCTGGTCCAATTGAACCAGAACAGACATCTCAGTGAATTTATTTCCGAATGGGTATGATAGGGAAATCTTTTAATTTTGACAAACGGCAAAACGGAGTAGAAAGTAATGGATAAGATTGATTTAAACCTAATAAAGAAACCATTAATAATTTTTCTTATTTTTATTATTTCCAGTCTAACAGTCCCTTTTTTACTGCCTGCTGCTTTTTTTGGTGCCTATCTCTTCTGGGTAGTCCTATCACTGGCTGTAATTTTGTACGGATTGCTGATAATTGCCGGCGGTGAACAAAAATGAGTAGAACATCAATTATGCTCTGGGGTTTATTAGTATGGTTTTTGCTGGGCTGTATAGTCTCCTATTTAGCCAGAAGGAGAACAGGTCCTGGCATAGCTGAATACTTCATTGCCAATCGTACTATTGGTGGATTTATTTCAGCAATGACCTACAGTGCTACAACCTATAGTACTTTTATGATGGTAGGTTTAGTGGGAATGACCTATTCTGTTGGCATAAGTGCAATGGGGTTTGAGCTGACTTATTTAATGGGCACCATATTATTGTTAGTGCTGTTTGCTCCTTATTTCTGGACCATTGCCAAAAAATATAATTGTATTTCACCTATGGAATTATTGAGCAAAGCATATCAGAGCCGTTCACTGGGTGCTATCGCTACATTATTTTCTATGCTTATGTTAATACCTTATATGTCTGTTCAGTTCACCGGTATAGGTTATCTACTGGAAACCTTAACGGGTATACCTTACCGTGTTAGTGTTTTTATAACTCTGATTATAATCCTGGTCTTTACCCTATGGGCTGGTATGCGTTCTGTTGCATGGACTGATTGTTTGCAATCCATAATTATGCTGGTTTCTTCTTTATTACTCTTATATTATGTTATGAATCATTTTATGGGTGGAGTTGGTCAATTCTTTAAGATTATCCAGGCTGAGCATACTGAATTATTGGCAGCAAATAAAATGTCCTATCAAAGGTTTTTAGGCCTTACGGTTCCCTGGCTTTTCTTTGCCTTAACCAATCCCCAGGTTGCTCAGAGGATGTTTATCCCCAAAGACCAAAGAAGTCTTAAAACAATGATTATTGGCTTTGCTGTCTTTGGCTTCATCTATACTCTCATTGTAATACACTTAGGATTAGCTGCCCGGCATATCATTCCTGAGGTTAACAATACAGATATGATTACCCCCTTAATATTGGAAAAAACACCCATAATGTTAGCCCTAATAGTTTTTTTAGGTATTGTAGCCGCTTCTGTTTCTACTATCAATTCTATTATTCTGACTTTGAGTTCCATGTGTACCGTAGACTTATATGGACAGTTTTTTGAAGTTGATGAAAAAACAAAATTAATGTTTGGTAAAATCATGGTTCCGGTCATTGCGGTTTTGGCATTCTTATTTTCTCTGGGTAAGTTTGGTATCATAGTCGAGCTATCAGTAATGTCCTCTGCAGGATTGCTGGCTCTGGCACCCAGCTATTTTGGAATTTTCTGGCATAAGCGAGATTTGACCGCAGCGCTAAGTAGTATAATTACAGGGGGACTGGTCACAGTAATTACTTATTTTACCGGCTATTACCCTCTTGGTATCTGGCCCGGGGTATGGTGTATCATTGTCTCTACTATTGTATTTATAGCAATTAGCCTGCTAAAATCTCCTTACAAAAATGTTTAAAACGGGTTATCAAAAAAAGTTATTCTTCATAATTCTGAAAAATACTTTTCCAATCGTAGCATGCCTTCTCTTATATTATTCATTGAGGTAGCATAAGAGATTCTTAAATAACCCTCTGCATTTTCTCCAAAATCAATTCCCGGGGTTAATGCCACTCCTGCTTTATCTAAAATATCAAAGGCTAGTCGGAAAGAATCATTGCTAAATTTTTTAACATTTGCCAGTACATAAAAAGCGCCAGAGGGTTCCACCTTACAGGCAATACCTATATCTTGTAATCGTTTTAAAATAAAAATACGTCTCTTATTATATATCGCAGCCATATTTTTTACCGCATCATCACAATTTTTTAAAGCTGCAATGCCGGCTGTTTGAATGAATGAATTAGCACAGATAAAAAAGTTTTGTTGGATTTTTTGTAATGGTCTTATGTATTCTTGAGGAGCAATTAAATACCCCAATCGCCAGCCGGTCATAGCATATCGTTTAGAGAAACCATCAAGAATAAAGGTACGGTCTGTAAATTCTAACATAGAATGTTCCTCACCCTTATATACTAAGCCGTGGTATATTTCATCTGAAAGAGTATAATAGCCTAAATCGGCAATAGCCTGCAGGTCCTCTTTATCATATACCATTCCAGTAGGATTAGAAGGAGAATTTACCATAATTAACTTAGTTCTGGGAGTAATATATTTCTTAATAGCATTTATATCATATTTAAAACCATCTTCTTCGTAAACGGGAACAAAAACCGGATTTCCCCCTAAAAATTTTATTATTTTTGGGTAACAGGCATAATATGGGTTAGAAAGGATTACCTCATCACCCTGCTCCAAAGTAGCTGCAAATATTAGATACATTGCTGGAGATGTACCAGAAGTTACCAGGACCTGGTCCGGGGAAAAATTTATATTATATTTTTTTTGATAATAATGTGCTATTTCTTTTCTAAATTCAATTTTGCCCAAACTATTGGTATAATGGGTGTCTCCTTTTTGAATAGCCTCAATAGCAGCATTTTTAATAACTGAAGGAGTTTCAAAATCAGGTTCGCCTACTTCCATGTGGATAATATTAAGACCTTTTTTTTCTTGTTGCTGGGCCTTTTCCATTACATCCATAGTGATAAAAGGTTGAATAGAATTGGCTTTTTCTGTAATTAGAAAATTATTCTGGTATGTCATATATAATAACCTCTTTAAAATAACAATTTATTTGGTATAGATTTTAAAAGTTTTTATTTTTTAATAATTTTATCAATCTCTTTTGAATCAAGTTCCATTATTCGGGTAAGACCGGTAACTCTGGCTGCATCTTCTGTAAGAGGTATGATATCATCACGTTCAATATGATTCAAGTTGTATTTTCTACATAGTGCCATTAATTGTCGTAATCCGGTACTAATTCTCTCTATATAGTTAAAAATCCCTATGGCACCAAAAGGAATTTGTTCTATCTTATTGCCAAATCTTGCTCTTAATTCAGGGATTCCACAAAATATTTCTGATATTGATTGTCCATATTGTGATAGATCAGCAGGGACAGTGCCTTTTTCAATTAAATCTCCTATTGTCTTGCCAACCATTGCCGCAGTCATTGCTGCTCTTCCGATTCCAATCATTTTAACATAAGGAGAACCAAGGGCCAAACCCTTGAAAATATGGTCTTCAAAAGAAAAACCACCGGTTATGACAATAACAGGCAGGGGAAGCTTTTTTTCCTGCATTTTTTGACATATTTTATAGAGAACTGCTTCAAGATATACAGTAGGATATCCCCATTCATTCATCATGTGTATAGGGCTATTTCCGGTGCCACCCCCTGAGCCATCTATTGTTATAAAATTAACTCCTGTCTTTGCAGCAAGCATCATGGTCTTAGCTAAATCAGCAGGTCTGAAAGGGCCTGTTTTGATTGAGATGAATTTAGCGCCAAGCTTGCGAAGTTCCTGAACCCGCCTGCCAAAAGAATCTTCTTCCCATTCCGGCAAACGCCCCACTTTATAGAAAGGAGGGCACATATCTTTTTTATAAAGTTCCTGGATTGCATTATCACTAGGATTTGGAAAGATCTCATATCCCATTTGCTGCATATTAAGGGCTTTTTCCAGGGATGTAAACTTGCCCGTTCCTTGTATGCCTTTAGCAGACTGACCAAGTTTTAACTCAACTGCCTCAAAACCAACCTCTTTGATGGCATAATCCAATAATCCCATTCTTTCATCATCTACATTTGCCTGCAAAAATAGAGCGCCATATCCCTGATTGTAATCATAAAAGGAATGATACATTTCTTTTAACATCGGAAGGTCGACAACCCTGCCATTTTTCATAATACAATCAGGATCAGTTGAGGGCATATCTTCACCGATTGTGGCAATTAAGCCGGAAACTGCTGCCCCTGAGTAATATCCCTTCCAGTTTAATTTTGCTATTGCAGGAAAACTAAAAGGTGCTTTTAATCTAATCCTGTCTGTCTTACTTCCTGCTTCAATACTTAAATCTACATTGGGAAAGGCAGTACTGTTTAATTCGGCGCCAAAAGAGCCAAAACACCGCCCATTAATATTGAAGTGTGAAAAATCTACCGGATAATCTTTTTCTGAGGCTGTCTGGGATGTAGTACGTTCTGTAGGGTATAATAATTCCGAACCCCTTATGGCAGACCGACCTATTTCACATGTTCCCTGGCAGTTGTTGGTACAAACAGTACAAATTCCTGAGAAAGGGGAGAAGTCCCTGGGAGTCCTGAGCCTGGTTTTGTTTACTGTTGTGGCATTATAAGTACTGAATGACATTTTTAATACCTCCTGTTTTAAAAAAAATAAATATAAAATACCATATTCAAAATACCCGTTAAAAAATATTAATCATAATTTTTATTTCTGATATATCTAAAACCAGTGTATTCCTTAATATTTATTAACTTACTACAATGCCTTTTAAGTGTCAAAAAAAATAGTTTCTTCACAGGGAGAACAATGAAATTTTATTTAAGTTAGTATTCATTAAAATAGTGGAAAGTAAAATGAATATATGTTAAATTAGTATGACAAACACAGGAGACACAGGAGATAGAATAATTGAAAGCATACGGTTAATAGTTCATAGTTTTTAGTTTTTTGTGAAGAATAAATACAGAAAGCTTATTAAAAGAATTAGACTCCTGGCTAAAAACCATAAACCAAAAAATTTAAAACTAACCATTAAACCATATTCCGTATACCTTAAAAACAGTTTAATCGACACATAGGTAACACTTTTGATTCAGGGCAAGGATTTCCTCCTTCCGTCATTGCGAGACTTGCTGAAAGCAAGTCGTGGCAATCTCATACTCTGTTGCCCGCATAAAATAGTGATAAGTGAAAGGTGATAAGTGATAAAATAGATAATGAATACATTATTTGTTGGTTAAATTTCTATGACTGATGGCGGCTTACAATTATGCTGGAATAATAGAAATACTAAATTGGAATAATAAATGACTTCAAAACCAAAAATTATTATTATATATGAGTCATACCACCATCATAATACAGAGAAAGTTGCTCATATATTAGCACAGAGGCTTCAGGCTGATTTGTATAAACCATCTAAGATTAAGCCTGCCCAATTGCTAAACTATGATTCTATTGGTATAGGAACAGGCATATATTTTAGTAAGCCCCACCACAAAATACATTCTTTTTTAGATAAACTGCCACTACTAAGCAACAAGAAATCTTTCCTCTTTACAACCAGTGGTAATATTAATACAAGGTATATTCAGGGTGTTGTTCAAAAAATTATTTCCAAAATGGGAGGAAAAGGATTAAAAGTAATCGATTCTTTTTCAATTAAAGGATGGGATACTTTTGGGCCATTGCGGTTGGTTGGTGGTATAAATAGAGGACATCCTGATTTAAAAGATTTATATAATGCAGAATTATTTGCCAATAAACTACTTAATGAGTTATAATGTGGCGTTCAATGGAGCAATATAAATAATAATGATTATAAAATTAAAGATAATGATGAATGCAAAGAAGGAGATTTGCTATGAAGATAAGTTTTTTAGGTGCCAACCGTCTGGTATCCGGGTCCTGTTATCTTATCCAGACTAAATATAAGAAATTTTTAATAGACTGTGGTCTTTTTAGAGGAGAAGAATCTATCACTCGTCTGAACTACCTGCCATTTTCTTTCCGACCTGAAGAGATAGATTTCGTTATTCTAACCCATGCCCATATCGACCATTGCGGAAGAATTCCACAACTCTTTAGAGAAGGATTTAACGGGCAGGTCTACTGTACCAAGTCTACCATGGAACTCTGCTCTATTATGCTTCCCGATAGTGGCCAGATCCAGGAAACAGATGCTTTAGAGGAGAATCAGAGAAGGCTCAGGACCGGAGAGACTTTTGTAGAGCCACTCTATGATATTGAAGATGCTCTGGATTCTCTCATGTTATTCCGTGCTGTGCCATACCAGTATAAGATCAGTATTGATGAGAATATCAGTTTTAGATTTCAAGATGCCGGTCATGTTTTGGGCTCAGCATCTGTTGAATTATGGGTAAAGGAAGAGGATAAAACAGTAAAATGGGTTTTTTCAGGTGATATTGGCAGAAAAAACAAACCTTTTTTGAAAAATCCACAACGTATTAAAGATGCCGACTATGTAGTAATTGAATCAACATATGGTGGTAGAAAAAATCGCCCCTATCGGCAGGAAGTGAAAAAGTTTTTTTCCATTATTGATAAGACCATAAAAAGGGGAGGGGATGTTGTCATTCCCGCCTTTGCCTTGCAGAGAACCCAGGATATTATCTATGAGTTAAGTCATTATTACAATGTTCAACTGAAACAATTAACAAACAAGGATAAAAAACTTAAGAAGCTCAAGTTCTATCTCGATAGCCCCTTAGCTATTGCTGTAACCAAGATATATCGCAACAACCCCCAGGATTTTGCTCAAAAAGATTTAAGAATTATGGAAAACAAGAATCAGTTGCTCGATTTTCAATCTTTGAAAATGACCACTACAGCAAATGCTTCAAAACAGATTAATCGTTCAAAAAGAAGTAAGATAATTATCTCAGCCGGCGGTATGTGTGATGGAGGGCGAATCCAATATCATTTAAAAGAACACCTCTGGAAAAAAGAATCTTCTATCATATTTGTAGGATATCAGGCAGAGGGGACACTGGGCAGAAAGATAGTCAGCGGGGAAAAATCTTTGGATATCTTAGATGAAATGGTTGATGTAAGGGCAGAAATTCATCATCTTGATGGTTTTTCTTCACATGCAGACCAGGATGAATTAATTTGGTGGATGAAGGGATTAAAAAATAAGCCAAAGAAAGTTTTTGTAGTACATGGAGAAAAGGAAGAATCAGAATCTTTAGCCGAACAGTTTAAAGAACAATTAGGATTTGAGACCCATATTCCTGTTATTGGTGAAACCTTCCTCATTAAGGATAAAAAGATTATTACCCAGGGAATGATAAAAGACAGCAATAAAGAGTTACAGCTGAACGAAATTTTAACTGATTTAAACAAGATAAGACACAAATTTTATCTATTACTGAACGAACTGGAATTATCTGGAATGGATAACGAACAGGAAAATTTATGGTATAAGATAAAACAGAAGGTGGAAGAATTACAAAAAGATATTCGTAGAGTGAAATGTTTGATAAAGGAAAATGAATTAGAAGTATAAGCAAAGCAGGATAATGCAGTCGAATTTAGACCATACCATAGATATCCTGCCCTTTAAACGGGTTTTTTGTTCAGGAAGGAATAGAAATGAAATATGATGTTCTGGAGAGCATGATTAGTATTGCCATGAATGCCGGTAATTTTGTTCGCCATTATTATGATAACAGAGATTTTAGTATATCAGAAAAAGAAGATAATCATGACCTGGTAACAGATGTTGACCTGGGTTCCCAGCAGATAATCAGTACAGAACTATCCAGCAGGTTTCCTGATATTCCCATTATTGGAGAGGAAGACAAAGTCCTCATCAAAAAAGAGCATGCCTTTTTTATTGACCCGCTAGATGGTACCTTAAACTTCGTAAAAAGGTTACCCTTTTTTACCATATCAATCGGTTACTGGAAGGATAACCAGCCCGTTTGCGGTGTGGTCTTTGATCCAATCAGGAAAGACCTTTTTTATGCCCGCAAAGGAGCCGGCTCATATCTTAATGGCAGAAAAATAAGAGTTAACAATGTTAATAACGGAAAATACCAGCTACTGGCCTCAGATTGGGGGCATGAACCATATTATTATGAAAAAAACATTATTGCCATCCAACAATTACTGAAAGAAAAGTTTTATCTGTTCAGGTTTATGGGTTGTGCCAGTTTGGCAATCTGTTATGTAAGCACAGGAATCCTGGATAGTTACTGGCATTATAAACTTTCTCCTTGGGATATGGCTGCCGGAGTGCTCATAGCCCGGGAAGCCGGTGTCAGTGTTACTACGATTAAGGGAAAACCATTTGACCTCTGGCAGGGAGATATACTGGTAGCAGAGCCTGAACTACAGAAGAAGATAGTACCAGTATTTAATAGTATCCAGTTTTAAAAAAATTTCCATTACTAAACATTTTTCTAAAACATGATAATATTAAGCAACTAAGAATAAATAGGATTCAACATATATTTCAAAGGTTTATGGAAGGATATTATGGGACAGGCTTCTGCCGGTAGAAAAGATAAAACAATATCTGAACACCCGGTTTCCAAAGAATTTCGCTGGGATATAGAATCCCTTTATAGAAAAGCGGAAGAATGGCAAGAAGATTGTCTCAAATTAGAAAAACTGCTAACTGAGCTGCAAGAATTTAAACAAAGATTTACTCAGGAACCCGGTTTATTTTTAAATTGTCTGCAATTAAAGGATGAAATTTTTCAATTAGCCCAAAAGATATACACTTATGCCCACATGCGCAAAGATGAAGATAATAGAAGCAGTCTCTACCAATCATTTTTTTATCAGGCATCCTCTTTAATGGTTAAAATAGAAAAAGCGTTCTCTTTTATTGAGCCTGCCATACTTTCTTTAAAATATAACAAGCTTAAAAAATGGTTAAAGGATAATGATGAATTAAAGCCCTATCAGCACTTTCTGGAAAAAATCTATAGAAGGAAAGAGCATATCCTCTCTCCTGAAGAAGAGGGTATCATTGCACAGGCTGGAGATATGGCACAAGTTTTCGAATATTCCTTTGAATTACTAAGTTATGCTGATTTAAATTTTCCAAAAGTCAAAAGTGAAAAAGGGATAATTATTCCCATAACCCAGAGTAATTTTACCACCTTGTTAAGGGATAAAAATAGAGAATTTCGTAAAAAAGTATTCCAGAACTACTTTAATGTTTACCAGGAACATCGTAATATTTATGCCGCATTGTTAGCCGGAAATATAAAAAAAGATGGATTTTATAGTTCTGTTAGAAACTTTAAAGACAGCCTCTCAGCCGCCCTGTTTAAAGATAGGATACCCACAGAGGTTTATACCAATTTATTAGATTCTGTACACCGTAATATCAATCTTTTGCATAGATATTCTCAACTAAAGCGTGATTATCTACATCTGGATAGTTTACACATGTATGACCTCTATGTACCACTTACAGAAGAAAACTTAAAGATAGATTATCAGGAAGCTAAAAATATTGTTATGGAAAGTCTTAAACCCCTGGGAAAGACATATCTGTCGATTATCCAGGAAGCCTTTCGGGAGAGATGGATAGATGTATATGAAAGCGAAGGCAAGACCAGCGGAGCTTATTCTACCGGAAGTTATGGCGGCAAACCATTTATTTTGATGAATTATCAGGGAACTTTAGAAGATGTATACACTCTCGCTCACGAATTGGGGCATTCTGTCCATAGCTACCTTATCAATAAAAATCAGCCATTCATCTATAGTGATGTCTCCATCTTCCTGGCAGAAATTGCCTCTATCACCAATGAAGTATTGTTAACCCATAATCTGCTCCATAAACTAAAGAATAAAAGAGAAAAAATAATCATACTGAACCATTTTTTGGAACAGTTCAGGACTACTTTTTTCAGACAGGTAATGTTTGCCGAATTTGAGCTCCTCCTCCATCAGGCTCAGGAAAGTGAAAAAGCATTAACTGCTGATTTCTTCAGTCAGGAATATGCTAATTTGAATCGATTTTACTATGGCAAAGATGTTATAATAGATGATGAAATAAGTTTGGAATGGGCTAGGATACCACATTTTTTTTATCATTATTATGTCTATCAATATGCGACTGGTTTTGCTGTAGCAATTGCTCTTTCCCGGAAGATACTCGAGGGAGGTTCATCTGCAGCAGAAGAATATATTGATTTTCTTGCACGGGGAAGCTCAGATTACCCCCTTTCTATCTTAAAAAATATTGCTATAGACCCGACCACCTCTGATTATTTAGAGGACACCTTTACTCTTTTTAACAATTTACTGGAACAGTTTCAAAATATTTAAAATAAGTCTCTGATGTGTTATAGTAAATCATTGCTTCAATTTAATTCCTTAAGATAGCAGGCAATTTGAAAAAAATATAAATGTTTATAAAAATTAAAATATAGATTTTCGGGAGGTTTTTTAAACTATGAAAAAAAAGGACCATATCACCATCTTTTTGCTTATACTCAGCTTGTTGATAACTATTCCTTCCTACTGTAATGAAAAGCCCCAGGGGGGAGCAGCCGTTCAAGTAGAAGGTTGGTCTTCAGTAGATTACGTCTTCTTTAAACAGGAACAGGACATCCTGACCAAAAAGCCCGGAACCGGACCAATTAAAATTGGTTTTACAGTAAGAGAGGTCCGGGAAGTAATGGGAGTTCCAGACCGAATAGATGAAGAGGAACACATTTTCTATTACCACCATTCGCCAATCTATTTTGGAGCAGATTGGAAAGTAAAATCATGGGATAACCGTTATGGAAATCTTAATGTTATACCCGAGGTGGAAGCAGTAAGACCGGGCTTGCATACCTGGAAAGTTTTTCAGCAAAAAGGATTTCCCATCAGGGTTAAGAAAGAAGGCAGCAGTCATATGCTGGAATATGTAGACCAATACATCTATGTCAATGAGGAATGGCTGGTTGAAGCAATACAAAACAAAAAGACTACAGAATATGAAATGAACAGAACAGATATGAGTTTAGAGGATTTTTTAAAGGAATATAGGGAGTTTTTGAAAGGCTGATGGTTTCAAACCATATTTATTCCTGTAAAATTAAAACAGTTGTCTTTATTTCCCTTATCCCGAATTGCTTTTACCGCTTGAGGTAGATAATTTAAAATATCTTGAGCGGTAATTCCATCCTTACCTTTTTCACAGGCAG
>Ga0172377_10007334_pt1 | contig 11344 bp, 13 predicted proteins | sample Pumphouse3metaG_FD_119749 | JGI IMG/M metagenome (GOLD analysis project Ga0172377, IMG submission 119749) | Leachate microbial communities from a municipal landfill in Southern Ontario, Canada - Pumphouse #3 metaG | ecosystem: Engineered > Solid waste > Landfill > Unclassified | place: Canada... | reverse complement strand
CATGGGGTGTCCTGTTTATTGCAGTTTGTCGAGCTGCGGGCTAAAGCTGATATGGGTGATAAACCAGTCGGCTTTGGGTTTGTAGAAGTATAGCTCCCATAGGGTGGGGATGTTTTCCTGCATGACGATGTAGCGCAGGCGATCGACGGATTGGCCAAAATCATCGTGATCAATTAATTCGTAGCCTATCATCTTGCCGTTTAGGGCGAATTCGTTTTGTGTTTGATTGACGAGTAGGGTTAGGGCTTGCGGCTGGTCGCGTAGGATAACTGATCCGGCCAGCAGTTGCTCGTAGGCTGCGCTGATTTGCCCTTTTTGCAGGGTGTTAAAAAACTGCACGGCGATTTTTTCAGTCGTCGCGGCGTGGAGCGTGAGCGGGAAAAGCAGACACAGGGCAAGAAGGTAGCGCATAGTGAGTCCTTTTTGTTTAAGGGGTTTTGTTGGTGAAAGTATAGCCTGTGCGAGCGCTGGGCTGGTGAAAAAATAACCTTAAGGCGGCGGTTAAATTTGCGCGTAGCCAGTTTTCGACTTGCGCACTGGCGGTGTCGAGTGAGCTGGGGCCTTGGCATAGGCTGAGCAGGGCCAGAAATTCGGGGTGGCGTTCAGGGTCGATGGCGACCTCACCGGCGAGCGCCAGCGTAGGCACCTGATAGCTTTGGGCGAGGTTGGCCAGTCGCCAAGGTAGTTTGCCGTGCGCGGTTTGTGCGTCGATGCGGCCTTCGCCGGTGATAACTAAGTCGAGTCCTTGTTGAAATAGGGGCACGAGCTGGAGGTGGTGCGCGAGTAGGTTAAAGCCGGGTTGGGATTCGGCGTTAAGTAGGCCGATAAAGCCTGCGGCCATGCCTCCGGCGGCGCCACTGCCTTCGAGGTGGGCGACATCGCGGCCATGGTGATGGTGTATTTGGCGGGCAAAGTGGGCGAGGGCGTGGTCGAGTTGTGGCAGGTCGGAGTCTTGCGCGCCTTTTTGTTTGGCATAGGTGTAGGCGGCGCCGTGCGGCCCGGTGAGCGGGTTGGTTACGTCGCAAGCGAGTTGCCAACGAATCTGGCGCAGCGGCGCAGGAATTGGGCCGATATGGTGTAGGCTTAGCAGGCCTTGTGCGCCCGGCGCAATCGGTTGTTGGTGTTTATCGAGTAGGGCTATGCCAAGGGCTTGTAACGCGCCTGCGCCGCCGTCATGGGTGGCGCTGCCGCCTAGGCCGAGTACGATGGTTTGTGCGCCAAGATCAAGCGCGGCTTGAATTAGCAGGCCTGCACCATAGGTGGTGGTATGTAGGGGGTTGCGTTGTTCGCCGGGCAATAGGGTTAGGCCGCAGCTTTGGGCCATTTCGATAAAGGCGGTGCGTGTGGCGATTTGCCAGGCAAATTGCGCTTGTATCGGACGACCGAGCGGGTCTTGGCTGGCGGTGTACTGGGCTTGTGCGCATTCGCTGTGAACGAGGGCGTCGATAAAGCCTTCGCCGCCGTCGGAGAGCGGGCGTTGGATGATTTCGATATGTGGCCAATGGCGTGTTATTTCGTGCGCGGCTATTTGACAAAAATGCACCGCGCTGAGCGTGCCTTTAAAGCTGTCGGGGGCGATAAGCAGGCGCATTATTTGGTTTCCAGTTGCAGGGTGACGTGGTGCACGGCGTGGTGGTCGTTGAGGTAGGTTTTGATTTCGTAGAGGGTGTGGTCGTTAATGTGCGCTAAATCGGTTTTGGCGTGGAGCGTCATCAGTACTTGTTCTTCGGCAATCGCCCACAGGTGAATGTGGTGTATTTGTTCTAGGTAGGGAAAGGCGCGTTCGAGGTCGTCTTTAATCGCTTGAATTTCATAGCCAGCGGGTACGCCTTCGAGCAGGATATTGGCGGCGTCGCGGGTGAGTTTGTAGGCGTTATAGGCAATGATGGCGGCGACGAGGATGGATAGCAGCGGGTCAATCAGATTCCAGCCGGTGTAATAAATCATAATCGCGGCGCTAATGACCGCAATCGAGGCAAGGGTGTCGCCTAAAAAATGCAGGGTGGCGCCGCGCATATTCATGTTTTTTTGGTTGCCGGAGTGCAGGATGCTAAACACGATCAGGTTTATGATCAAGCCGATAATGGCGATGATAAACATCTCTTTTCCCATGACTTGTTGCGGATTGAGTAGGCGTTCAATCGCCATGATGACAATCGCGAGGGCAATCAGCAATAACACGGCGCCGTTGACAAACGCGGTGAGAATTTGGGTGCGTTGATAGCCAAAGGTCATGCGCTCGGTGGCGGGCTTTTGCGCCATGTGAAAGCCCCACCAAGCGATTAATAGCGCGATCGAATCGGTGAGCATATGCACGCCATCGGCGATGAGCGCAACGGAGTTGACCCAAAATCCACCGACGATTTCGATGGTCATATAACTAAAGGTTAGGATCGCGGCAAACAGGATTTTGCGCTGGTTGCGTGCATCTGGTTGCGCGCGATGGGAGTGATGAGGGGATGGGTGCATGATACTAATCCAATGTCGTGAACTTTGATTATACATTGCCGATAGAAATGACGCACTAGGCGGTTCGCTTTGGAGTGAACGTGATGCGAATCTTGCGTCAGTGATAGGGTTTGGCGAGCGCCCAGGCTTGTATTTTTAGGTGGGGCGCGTGTTGTTGCAGACAGTGCGCGGCGGCTTGCATGGTGGCCCCGGTGGTCATCACATCATCAATGAGGGCGACTTCGTTGAGGTGGCTCAGATCCGTCGCGCCGATGCTAAAGGCATGGCGCAGGTTGCGCGCGCGTTGTTTGGCATTGAGCTGGGTTTGTGAGGGGGCGGGTTGGTGACGAATGAGCCCTTGTTGCAGGGGAATGTCGCTATAGCGACTGAGCATTCGTGCTAATTCAAACGCTTGGTTAAAGCCGCGTTGCCCTAGGCGCGCGCGGTGTAGCGGAATGGGAATCAGCGCATCGATTTGTTGCGTTTCGAGCCGCGGGTACCATGCTTCGGCTAGGACGCGGCTGAGGTATAAGCGCCGCTGGTATTTGAATTGGTGTAGCAGTTCACGTAGGCTGTCGGCGTAGGCAAAGCCGATTTGAGCGCGATAAAAAGTCGGTGGTTTGCGCAAGCAGCGCCCGCATATGTGCCCTTGTGCGCTCGGCTCGGCGCAACGGGGACAAATCGATTGGGTGATTTGCCAGTCGTGTATGACATCTGGGTGCAGGTCGTGGTTTTTGCAGGCCTGCTGTGTGATGACGCAGGTGGGTGGAAACAACCATTTTTCAAGCCAGTGCATTTTTTAATTCTCGTTGGGTTAATCGTTATAATAATGGCTTATTTTTAACGCGAGTCAATATATGAAACAGTTAGGACAGCTTCGCCACGATTGGACGTTGGCGGAAATCAACGCCATTATGAATCAACCGTTTAATGATTTGTTGTTCCAGGCACATAGCGTGCATCGCCAGCATTTTCAACCGAATGAAATTCAAGTGAGTACTTTGGTGAACATCAAATCCGGCGGTTGTGCGGAGGATTGTTCTTATTGTTCGCAAAGCTCGCGTTACGACACCGGTTTGGAAAAACAAAAAATGATGGCGGTGCAAGAAGTTTTGGACAAAGCGATGCAAGCTAAAGCCAAAGGCGCGACGCGTTTGTGTATGGGCGCGGCTTGGCGTAATCCGAATAAAAAAGACTTCCCGATTGTATTGGAAATGGTCAAAGTGGTGCGTGACTTAGGTATGGAAACCTGTATGACCTTGGGGATGCTGGACGACGAGCAGGTCGAGCAACTGAAAGAAGCCGGTTTGGATTATTACAACCATAATCTTGATACGTCAGAAGCCTATTATTCTAAAGTGATTACCACGCGTTCATTCCAAGACCGTTTAGACACGATTGATAAAGTACAAAAAGCCGGCATCAATGTGTGTTCAGGCGGTATTATCGGTATGGGTGAACAACATAAAGATCGCGCCGAATTATTGCGCACCTTCGCCAATATGAGTCATCACCCGGATTCCGTGCCGATCAACTTGTTGGTACCGATTGAAGGCACCCCGATGGCGGAAATGCGTGGCAAAACCGATGCGTTTGAATTTATTCGTGTGATTGCGACCGCGCGTATTTTGATGCCCAAATCCTATGTACGTCTATCCGCCGGACGCATGGAGTTAAACGAGCAAGCGCAGGCTTGGTGCTTCTTTGCCGGTGCTAATTCGTTGTTTTACGGCGATAAGTTGCTCACCACTGAAAACCCGGAAGCCGATACCGACTTACAGCTATTCGCCAAGTTAGGGCTGAATATGCAAAAAGTCGCCAAAGTCCATGCGGGCGATCACGACCACGATCATGATCACCAACATACGGCTTGATTATTCACCACAGAGACACGAAGGCACGAAGATTTTTGAGTGTTAAATTTTTAATGTTTCCTGATTTCTGTGTTTAATCATTTAAGATTAGGCATTCAAAATTAAAAAATTCCTTCGTGACTCTGTGTCTCTGTGGTTAAAAAATCATGGGCGATTCAAAAATTATGAAACCTTCCATTGCGCAACGTTTTTCACCGTTATTAGCCCAACGCCAAGCCGAGTCACTGTATCGCCAGCGGCCGCTGGCGTTATCCCCGCAAACCGTTGAAATGCAGATCAACGGTTTACCCATGTTGAATTTCTGCTCCAACGACTATCTCGGTTTAGCGTCCGATCCGCGTATTAAAGCCGCCGTGTGTGCCGATGATTCCGCCGGCTGGGGTTCAGGGGCGGCGCATTTAGTCACCGGTCACCATTTACATCATCATTTATTGGAAGATGAGCTCGCCGATTGGTTAGGCGTGGAGCGCGTACTGTTGTTTTCCACCGGTTATATGGCGAATTTGGCGGTTCAGCAAACCTTGATGCAAAAGGACGATGTGATTATTGGCGACAAGCTGAATCACGCCTCCCTGATTGATGGTGCGTTAGCGTCGGATGCGGAGTTTAAACGTTATCCGCATTTGGATTATGTCGGGTTAGAAAAACGTCTGAGGCAAGCTAACAAAACGGGCGAGCAAGCGACCTTAATCGTCAGTGACAGTGTATTTAGTATGGATGGCGACTTAGCCGATTTAACAAAACTCCAACAGTTAGCCCACGAGCACCAGGCCTGGTTGTTTATTGATGATGCGCATGGTTTGGGTGTATTGGGTAAACAAGGGCGGGGCGCGTTCGATCATTTTAACCTCAAGATCAATGCAGATAACGTCCTGGTCGGCACATTTGGCAAAGCGTTTGGCACATCCGGCGCATTTGTCGCCGGTTCAAATGTATTAATTGAAAGTCTGATTCAATTTGCGCGGCCATTTATTTACACCACCGCCATGTCGCCGATGAATGCACTGGCAACACGCACGGCGTTAAAATTGCTGCGGGATGGCGAGGATTTACGCGAAAAACTACACGCTAATATTCAGCAGTTCCGTGAAGGCGCGTTGGCATTAGGGTTGGATTTAATGCCGTCACCAAGTGCGATTCAGCCGATTCTGTTGGGTGACAGTGCGCGTGCAGTAGCATGGAGTGAGGCACTTAAAAACCAAGGTTTCTGGGTGGCGGCGATTCGACCGCCGACCGTGCCGCAAAATCAAGCGCGCTTGCGTATTACCTTAAGCGCCGCGCATCGGCGCGATCAAATCGAAGCGTTGTTAAATGCCCTGCAAAAACTGCAAGATTTTGATAGTTAAAAACGGGGTAAGGTTGGTTTTGTGAACCACAGAAGCACGAAGGTTTTTAACATTGAGTAAAGCTCTATTCAGCCTGTAACCCTAGCTTTTCAAATCTGTTGTGTGTGCTTTTTAACCACGAAGGGCGCGAAGAACACGAAGACTTAAGCGTTTGGACGGTTTGACTGGCAGGTCAGCCTCTGTCTCAAGCGCAAGCAACTAAAAATCAATGACTTAAAAAACTTCGCGCCTTCGTGTCTCTGTGGTTGCAAAATGGATTGTCAACAAACCTTAGTCACCGAAGCCAAAGTTTTGCGTGATATAGTCGATGTCTTTATCACCACGACCGGACAAATTAATCAGCAGGGTTTTCCCCGGATTTTGCTGGCCGTGTTTAATCGCCCATGCCACCGCGTGCGCACTTTCTAAGGCACAAATAATGCCTTCCATGCGTGAGAGTTTATAAAACGCATCCAAGGTTTCGCTATCGGTTGCGCCGTGATATTTTACGCGGCCGGTGGTGTTTAAATAACTGTGTTCCGGGCCAATTCCTGGGTAATCCAAGCCGGAGGCAATCGAATGTACCGGTGCTGGATTGCCTTGTTCGTCCGACAATAACATACATTTAAAGCCGTGAATCATGCCGGGTTTGCCATAGGTCATAGTGGCCGAGTGTTCGCCCAGTTTGGTGCCTTTACCCAGTGGTTCAACGCCATTTAAGCCAACTTCGGCATCGTCGATAAAACCGGCAAACATACCCATTGCATTCGAACCGCCACCCACACAAGCGGCGACTTCATCCGGTAATTCGCCGACCATTTCTAAATATTGTTCGCGTGCTTCAATACCGACGATGGATTGAAAGTTACGCACCATCAGCGGGAAAGGGTGTGGCCCAACCACCGAACCGATAGCAAAAATCGCTTTGTCGGTTTGTCCAAGATAGGATTGGAATGCCGAATCGACCGCCTCTTTTAAACTACGACCGCCAAAACCAACCGGCACCACTTGTGCGCCCAATAGTTTCATGCGGGTGACGTTTGGCGCTTCTTTAGCAATATCAATTTCACCCATGTGAATTTCGCATTCCATACCAAAGTAGGCCGCCGCCGTAGCTAATGCCACGCCGTGTTGCCCCGCGCCGGTTTCGGCAATCAGTTTGGTTTTACCCATGTGTTTGGCTAACAAGGCTTCCGCCATGCAGTGATTGAGTTTATGCGCGCCGGAATGGTTCAGGTCTTCACGTTTTAAATAAATATGTGCGCCGACTTCTTTACTTAAATTGTGCGCGTAATACACGGGTGTCGGCCGACCTTGATAATGTTTACGAATGTATTTAAGTTCGTTTAAAAAATCAGCCGAACGCCCTAAAGTCATATAGGCTTGATTGATTTGAGCAAAGTGCGGTACTAATTCAGGCGGTAAAAACGCACCGCCAAATTCACCAAAATAACCGTCTTGGGTCGGCTGTTGTTTTAGATAAGACATAATAAAACCTTGGTTAAATAGACGTTGAGTATTAGCAGGCCTGCAAAAATGGACTTACCAAGCAATAAACGCGAAACCGGCAGCTTGCAATTCCATTAGAGCGGACGCGCCCACTTGCGCATATTCAGCAAACGCACGCATATCGTCATCATGCCAACCGATGGTGTGCATGGTGTTGCCGCAAGCAATCCAACGCACGTTATAGTCTTTGGCAAACGATTCAACACGCGCATACACGTCTTTATCCACATCGCGTTTTGGTTGTTTTGCTAACACATGAATGCCTGGGCCAATCACCACCACCGCAATTTCCACATCGCCGCCATATTGGCGAATCATCGCTTGAATGGAATTTAAAATCGCCACTTGGTAGTCGGTATCGGCCTTGTTGAACATATACACGACTTTATGTTGAGCGGGATCATCGGGAAAGCGATCGGCACTTGGGCCTTTGATTTCAGCAACCGGTTTTAAACTACCGCCACTGGCGGCAAGGCTGGTGAATGAAGCGAGGGTAAAAACGCATAGGGCGAGGGTTTGAAATAAACGCATGAGTTCTCCTTGTTATCGTGTTATTTGGCGTATGCAAAGGAAACTAGTATAAAGAAATTGGCGCGTTTTTGCTGTGTTGCTGAGCGTGAATTCAAAAAGATTGCTTGATTTTGCGGATGACGGGCATAAAAAAACCGTGAAACTGAAAGCTCAATATCACGGTTTCGGTTGCAAAAACACAGGTTACTGCAACGGTTGAAAACTTATAAAGGGGTTACATTTTCAGCTTGTAAACCTTTATCGCCTTCAGTGATGTTGAAAGTCACGGCTTGACCTTCCGCAAGTGTTCTACGGCCTGAACCATTGATAGCACGGAAGTGAACGAACACGTCCGGACCATTTTCTTGTGCTAAGAAACCGAAACCTTTTTCATCGTTAAACCATTTAACGGTGCCTGTAACTAAATCTGACATAACTACCTCAAAAAACATAAAAAAAACATCAACGAATTTATTGATGCGGTTTCATTGTATCACCAAGCCAATGAAATACTAGGATTATATATGAAATATTTATTAAGACACCTGCGCAGGCCATCGCGCAGAGCAAAAATCCGCCTGCTTGATTGGCGTTAAGACGCGCTTGCCGTTACAATCTTGGCACTTGTTTTAGCGGTGGATTTGATATGGCAGTGATTTTAAATACACACACGTTTGGGTGCGGTCCTTCATTAAGCCTAATTCACGGCTGGGGGGCGCAAAATTCGGTGTGGCAGGATTGGGCGCAAGCCGAGTTGGCAGCGGATTTTACCGTGACGTTGATTGAGTTGCCCGGTTTTGGTGATAGCCCGAAAATCGAAGCGGTGGCGGGAGAGGCGATCAATGAAGCTTGGTTGGCGGCATTAGCCGCTGCTTTGCCGCCCAAAACGCATTTGTTGGGTTGGTCGTTGGGCGGGTTAATGGCGCAACAGTTGGCGCTGCGCTTGCCACAGCAAGTGCAAAGCTTAATTTGTTTGGCGACAACGCCGCGCTTTGTGCAGGCGCAAGGTTGGTCTTGGGCGGTGTCACCCGCGTTAATGGCGGATTTTATGAAGGCGTTAGGCGTCGATAGCGTGGCGTTGGTGCAGCGGTTTTGGAAGATTCAACTGCAAGGCGGCGATGGCGCACGTCAGTTGATAAAGCATTTAACGGCCCATCTTAAAGATAAAAAAATACCGACGTTTGCGGCGTTATTGCAGGGGTTGGAGTTGTTGCGCGATATTGATATGCGCGATCAGCTGGCGCAAATTCAACAGCCGACGCTGTGGTTGTTCGGCGAAAAAGATCCGTTAATTCCGCCGGATTTAGCGCGCACCTTAGCGCAGTTACAACCTAGCGCACAGATTCAAACCATTCAAGGCGCGGCACATTTGCCCTTTGCCTCGCATCCTGAGCAAACGGCGGATTTGATTAAAGGATTTTTGTTCAATGAAGCAGTATAACCGACGTCATGTTCGCCAGCATTTTTCGCAAGCGGCCGAGCGTTACGACGAGGCGGCGGTATTGCAAAAAGATTTGGCCGCGCAAATTGCTCAAAGGTTGCAACTGGTTAAGCTCGATGTAAACCGTGTGTTGGACTTAGGCGCGGGTACCGGATTTTTAACGGAAAAACTAAAGGTGCTTTATCCGCAAGCACAAGTGGTCGCGTTGGATATATCCGAGCAGATGTTGGCCATCAACGCTCGGCGTTTGGCTCGACCTAGGCAGGCCTGGTTGCCTAAAGCCTGGGCTCAAAAGTTGGGTTGGATGTGCTGTGCTGCCGATTTAATCCAGGCCGATGCTTATGCGTTGCCTTTGGCCGATGGCAGCGTGGATTTGATTGTGTCGAATTTAATGTTGCAATGGTGCGATGATTTAGATGCGGTATTCGCCGAAATGCGCCGTGTACTGCGTCCACAAGGGGTGTTGATGTTTACTAGTTTGGGGCCGGATACGCTCAAGGAATTGCGTCAAGCTTGGGTAGAAGTGGAAGGTGACGCTGGGCATCAGCGCATGAATCAGTTTATCGATATGCACGATTTGGGTGATGCGTTGATTCGCAGCGGATTTGGTCAGCCGGTGATGGATGTGGCGCATTACACCCTGACTTATGAAAAACCTTTGGGGGTGTTGCAGGATTTAAAAGCGATCGGCGCTACCAATGCACAGCAGCAACGTGGACGGGGTTTGACCGGTAAAGCGCGTTTTGCGGCGATGTTGAATGTGTATGAATCGCTGCGTCGGGAGGGGAGAATTCCGGCGACGTATGAAGTAGTGCATGGCCATGCTTGGGCGAGTGAGGAGGTGTTTAAAGGGCCGAATCGCAGCAAATCCGGGGTGCATGAAATCACCTTAGAACAGTTTCAATCCCATTTAAAATCAAGGAGTGTGTGATGTATTTAAGTTTGTTAGTTTTACATAAGATAACGGTATTGCTCAGTATCGTCGGTTTTTTCGCCCGCGGTGTCGGCCATATTTTTAACCAGGCTTGGATTAATAAAAAGCCGGTTAAAATTCTGCCGCACGTGATTGATACCTTGTTACTGGTGTCGGCGTTCAGTTTGGTCGCCGTGAGCGCGTTTAGCTTTACCGACGGCTGGATTGTCGCCAAAATCCTTGGCTTAATCGCCTATATCGGATTGGGTTTAATGGCGTTTCGCTTTGCCAAAACTCGCACGCAAAAAGCCTTGTATTGGCTATTAGCCCTGATGGTCGTGTTCTATATTGTGGCGGTGGCGGTACACAAAACCGCCTGGCCGTTTTAGTTTTAAACGAGGTGTTTTAGCAGGCCTGCTAAATACAGGTCAAGCTTCGCTCGCGTTTGGTTATTAAACACCAACGCGTGCGAATATAAAATGACGTGCCCATTTGGTTGATTACGCTACCATGATTTTCTGTGCTTGGGCGCTCAATCGATGAGCTTAATCTGTTTTTTTATCGTCTTCCCCTTTCGATTTTGACTTTTCTTGTTTTTTTAACTCCCTCATTTTTCTAGGCTTTGCGCCGAATCTATAGATTTTTGTGCATAAGGTTTATCGGTTTTTCCAATTAGTCAGTTCAAATTTAATTTTCTAACATAGCCCTCGAGTTCGTAACACAACCTTTCAACAGAGGGGAATTAAATATGGCAAATCAAACTTTTAATGCCGGGGTGCAGGATTACAAACTGACCTACTGGACACCGGATTATGTGCCTTTAGATACTGATTTATTGGCGTGCTTTAAAGTGGTTCCGCAAGCGGGTGTACCGCGCGAGGAAGCGGCGGCGGCAGTGGCGGCGGAATCGTCAACCGGAACCTGGACGACCGTTTGGACCGACTTATTAACCGATATGGAATATTACAAGGGACGTGCCTATCGCATTGAAGATGTGCCGGGCGATAAAGAGGCGTTTTATGCATTTATCGCTTATCCATTGGATCTGTTCGAGGAAGGTTCGGTGGTCAACGTATTGACCTCACTAGTCGGTAACGTGTTTGGTTTTAAAGCGGTGCGTTCGTTACGTTTGGAAGATATTCGTTTTCCGATTGCGTATATCAAAACCTGTATGGGGCCACCCAGCGGGATTCAGGTTGAGCGCTTGGTTTCGGATAATAAGTGCAATCTAGGCATGAAAAGCCAGTTGAGCTAAACTCACTGACTTTTCCCGACCAAGAGATAAGCACAATGAAATATAGTCAACTGACCGAAGGTGAACGAT
>Ga0172377_10007333_pt1 | contig 11344 bp, 7 predicted proteins | sample Pumphouse3metaG_FD_119749 | JGI IMG/M metagenome (GOLD analysis project Ga0172377, IMG submission 119749) | Leachate microbial communities from a municipal landfill in Southern Ontario, Canada - Pumphouse #3 metaG | ecosystem: Engineered > Solid waste > Landfill > Unclassified | place: Canada... | reverse complement strand
AGTCCGCGCTATACTGACCGCGAGCTTAAGATGCTTCTCGCAGAAGCACAAGAAATTTTTGGGCGAACGTTTCTGGGAAAAGATAGAATGATCATCGAAATCCCACTAAAGGATTAAATGATTGTAACTACTCAGGTGTGGCTATCCATTTCTGAGCGGCTATGCTCTTGTCAGTTGTAGTCAGACTTGGAACTAAGATCACTTCTTGGTCAGCGATGGCTTCGAAAGCGTCTTCAAAATCCGTATAATTTCTTGCAAAATAACGAATTCCGGTTGTATTTCAATAGCTGATATGCTATACTATCTTCAAGTGGAGATAGGAATTAGATGGCACCAGAAGACACTTGGAAGAAGGAATTTGAACGACTCAATCGCAAGATTGACCGTCTTTCCGCGACCAATGAGAAACTGGTGTTGCAGGGGATCAAGCAGTCTTCCCAGCTCTCCGAGCTCAATGATCAGAACAAGACACAGTCCCAAATAATCGACAAGCTTTCCCATACCATCAATGAACTCAAGCAGGTCATCGCTGCAAAGGATGCAAAGATAGCACAGCTTGAGGAGCAGAAAAACAAGAACAGCGGCAACAGCAGCAAGCCACCCTCCACCGATTTCTTCAACAAGCCAAAGCCCTCCTCGATTAACAAGGGAGGTTCCTCTTCCACCAAGAAAAAGACCGGAGGCCAGAAAGGGCACGAAGGCTCCACTCTGAAGCTCAAGGAAGAGCCTGATGTCATCCACCGGTGTCTACCCGCACATTGTGTGTGCTGCGCGATGGCAGACCTGTGCAGCGCATCATTTTCGGTTGTCGATTCGAGGAATGTGGTGGATGTACGCATTGTCTCGCAGCAGAGCAGGTATGATCGTCTCCAGGGCATCTGCCCCCGGAACGGTCAGCCTGTCATGGGAGAATTTCCCCAAGGAGTGAACACCTATTTGCAATACGGCAGCAACCTCAAGGCAATGGTCGTCGCCCTCTCCTCGTTCGGGATGGTCAGTGTTTCCAGGATCTGCGAGTTGATGGACGGTCTGTGTGGTATTTCGGTAAGTGAGGGCACGGTATGCAACATCCTTTCCGATTGTGCGGATCGTTGCAACGCACTTTTGCCTGAGCTGAAGAAGCTCGTAGTTGCTTCTGATACGGCACATTTTGATGAAACAGGAATCAGAGTGAACGGAAAGGTGCATTGGGCCCACACCTCTTCTACAGAAAAGATTACCCTGATCACTGCCCACCATAAGCGTGGGGTTGCTGGTATCCTTGCCGGTGGTGTATTGGACGGGTTCGGGGGAGTTGCAGTCCACGATTGCTGGGGTTCCTATTACCATGGGCAATTCAACGATGTCACCCATGCGGTGTGCGGTGCCCATATAGATAGGGAGCTGGAGGGAATCATCCAGAATCAGAAACAACGGTGGGCACGGTCGATGCAGAAACTGCTCGGTATGCTCTACACGGTAAAAAGCAATCTCTTGGGAAAAGGGATCAACCATGCCCCTAAGGAGCTACTGGACAACTTCAGCAGACAGTATGACCAGATTCTTGCACGAGCGTTCTCACGGAATCCCTACCACATGCCAACGGTAAGAAAACGGGGAAAGCCGAAGAAGGGAAAGGTGCTCAGCCTCATTGAAAGGCTCAGAGATCTGAAGGACGATGTGCTGAGATTCTTTACCGACTTCAGGGTTCCATTTTCAAATAATGTCGGGGAGAAAAGTTTTAGGCTGAGCAAATTGAAGATGAAAACAGCAGGGACCTTCCGTTCGCCTGAAGGCGGTTCCAACTTTTGCTCCATCTTCTCCATCATCGATACAGTCAGAAAGAACGGTGGCAATGCGTTCAAGGCCTTGGCACAGCTGTTCAACAACTCATTCTCCCTGGCTTTTCTCAGCTAGAATCTGCTCGGGAGACCTGAGTAGTTACAATTCACTTATTATTCATATAGTAATTATATTCTTCCTAATGTATTTACTTTGTTTTAACTATTTTCTTTATAATAATACATATTTTTATATATTTTTTTCATCATTATTATTTATAATTTTTATATGATTATATAAGTTTATGATATTAATTTTGAATATATTTTATATAATATATTATTATTTTCTATTCTAATTTTTTGCTATATACATAATTTATAATTGCTTTTTTGTCGAATTTCTTATGACTAATTGTATCGGAATACGTATGATTGGTTCGACGTGTTTACCTGTTATAGCATCGATTAAGGCTTTAGCCGCAATTTCACCTAACAAGGCGGTATTCTGTCTTATCGTGGTAAATGAAGGCTCTAGCATTTTTGACCATATACTGTCGTCGAAACCTATAACAGACAAATCATCCGGAATAAGTATCTTCTTTTGTTTACAAACTTCTTTCATTCCTGCCAAATAGATATCTGCAGCTGCAAATACTGCTGTGAATTGGGGTTTGCCATGTAGAAATGGTAAAGATTCGAATGCTATTTTTCCAGCTTCGACAGACCAGTTTTTCGTATGAGCGGTTAATATAGGATCATACGGTATGCCGTGTTGGCGTAATGTTTGTTTATAACCTTCAAAACGTTCTTTTCCTGCGGTTGAAACATCATCTTCCGGTCCGCAGATGTGTGCAATCTTTTTATGTCCCAGTGCGACTAAGTATGATATTGCCTGCTGTGCACCTTGAAAATTGTCAGATGCTACCGATGGAATTCTTTGAATGATTGCATCACATGACACAATTGGCATTCCACGAGAGCCGGATATCAGTTCCTGTATGTTCGATATCGGATATTTGATTACTAAAATTCCATCTACATTTCTATAAAATGCATGAGTGATCAGGTCGCATGATCCGTATCGTGAATGTGAAGATAAGAAAAGGACTTCGTATCCAAAATTTTCAACGTTTTGCTTAAAGGATTTTAACATCGGTTGAAAAACAGGATGATTGAAATAAAAATCTTCATCTTTTTGATTTTCAAATATGACACCGACAAGATACGATTGCCTGGATTTTTTTAGTTTTGGTTGCGTTGTTTGTTTATAACCCAAAGATTCGGCCGCCTTCAGTACTCTCATACGGGTGAATGCACTTACATCTTCCGAACCTGTTAACGATTTGGATACAGTCGAAGGGCTAACCTTCGCAGCTTTAGCTATGTCATAGATGGTGATAAGCTCGTCCATTGCCTTACTATACAATGGAAATCTACTTTCGTGACTATCATATATTCGAAATAACCATCACCGTTGAATTATTTATCAGATTTTTGCCACAGACAGGCACAAATTCCATCTATTGTGTATAAATAATTTGTTGAATTTGATATTTTACTAAGTCATGAAGCGAACTATGAAATGACCTAGGTAACATCGGTAATTTTTATGCCTATTTCCGAAACCGTTTGACACATCATGTCGATGTAATTAGGTTATTTCACCACACCGTGATTCATAATGGAGGAGTACCATGAAATATGCCGGCCAGTTCCCCCCAGATTACCGACCGTTGCTCGATCAATGGCTGACAGAAAAGGCCATCAAGTTTATTAAAGACACTTTTGAACGCGAATTGTCCGGTGAATTATATCTTTCTCGAGTGACAAGCCCGCTATTCGTCCCCAAAGGCTCGGGGATCAACGACGATTTGAACGGTATCGAACGACCGTGCTCTTTTCCCGTACTAAATCTGAATAACGAAGTAATGGAAATCGTTCAGTCATTGGCCAAATGGAAGAGAATGGCCTTGGCCGATTACGGATTCACAGCCAATACAGGTCTGTACACTGACATGAATGCGATAAGACCCGATGACGATATCGATGAAATCCATTCGATTTATGTCGACCAGTGGGATTGGGAATTGGTCATGCCAAAACAATCAAGGACTGTCGACTACTTAAAATTTGTCGTTAAACGCCTGTATCGGGTAATCAAAAGAACAGAATTTCTCGTGAGCGAGATGTTTCCAGCCTGTCAGGTCCAGTTACCTGAATCGATTACCTTCGTTCATGCTGAAGAAGCACTTGAACGGTATCCACAGCTTGCTCCAGCCGAGCGTGAACGAGAACTTGCCCGCGAGTATGGGGCAATCTTCCTCATTGGTGTCGGCTATCCCCTTCGCGATCACGTAGTTCATGGCGGACGTGCTCCGGATTATGACGACTGGTCTACTGAAACAATCAACGGATATCACGGGTTGAACGGCGATATCGTGGTCTGGGATCACGTACGCCAGGATTCACTAGAACTTTCTTCGATGGGAATAAGAGTCGACCAGGAAACCTTGTTACGTCAGCTTGAAATGCGCAACGCGGTTGAACGCAAGGACCTTTACTGGCACAAGCGATTACTGAACGGTGAATTCCCGCAGACGATTGGAGGCGGTATCGGCCAATCCAGAATCTGCATGTTTTTGCTCAAAAAAGCCCATATCGGGGAAGTTCAGGCTTCAATCTGGCCACAAGAATTTCACCAAGAAGCAGCCGAACATCAGGTACGACTGCTATAACACCAAAGCAGCAACGATAAACGCTACGGCAGACAACGCAACCGCCACCGGCCCATAGGGCAGCTGGCTATTTGCATGTTCGAAGTTTTCACATCCGCTGGCTGCGGAAGACAATATGGTCGCATCGCTATAAAAGCAGATATGGCTGCCGAAGACTCCTGCTGCCAGTACAGCTGAAACGGATAGCACAAGATTTGCCCCAACTGCCTGGGCTAGCGGGACTACGATCGGAAGGGCAATTATATACATACCCCAGTTTGTTCCCATGATAAATTCAGTAGCACACAAGACGAGAAAGACAATAGCCGGAAGCCAGAACGGACTCATCAATGGTGTGACAGCTTCAATGATATTTTTTGTAAAATTGATTTTATCTGCTCCGTACGAGAACAAAAAAGCCAGGACCATGAGCAGCAGCGGCATTACCATACTTTTCAAGCCTTCCACCACATAGTCTGCAAACTCTTCTGCCGTCATGATCTTCTGTCCTATATACAGCACAAACATACCCCCGAGGGTTACCAACACACCAAGTTGCATATCCAAATCTGTGATTACCGTCACTGTAATGAGCAGTACGATCGGGATGATGAAATTTGCGATACGGGGTTTTGCTCCGCTAGAAGGCTTCGAATCTGCAAGAATATCAATCTTCTCTGACTGCGGCGGGGCTACCGGACCGCCCTGCAACGTACGATGCTCTGCTCGTTTGAGTGCTCTGAACTGCGGAAATATTCCTAAAATGACCAGCAGCGGAAGCAACAGGGCAAACCATGAGTAGAAATTAAACGGTATCGTCTTAATAAAGAACGCCATACCTTCTTGATCGGGTGCAACTTGGTTGATTTCCAGCAGCTTGGCTACAAACACACCCCATGTCGAAATAGGAATGATCATACAGACCGGGGCTGCAGTGGAATCGACGATATAGGAGAGCATTTCCCGAGAGATCTTTTTATCATCCGTCGATTCGCGCATGCAGGCAGCAACCGTTAACGCACTCAGATAATCGTCTATGAATACAAAGACTCCCAGAAGCCACGTCCATATCAGCGTGCCCTTCCGGCTTTTTGCCCTACGGCTTACCCAGTTACCAAATGCCGCCGATGCCCCCGATTTTTCGATAAGTACGATAATGGAGCCCATCAGCCCGCATACGATAATAAGCCAGGCCATATCCTCGTTTACCATGACTTCGAGGAGAGCACTGCTGAGACCGTTTAAAAATCCTATCTTATCGGCCATTGCGAAACACAGAAGACTGGCCAACGTTAGCGCTTCGAGTATCCTGCGAGTATAGTAGATGTATCCGATGAGGAATAATGCGGGGACGACTGACAATAATCCAAAATCTTCAACGTTTTCCGGTAGAAGGTTGACAAACAGCACGGCCGCAAGAACCAGAGCAGCCAATGAAATGAAAAACGTCTTTGAACCAAATCTGTAGGTACGCTTATTAGGCTTTTCCGACATGATGGGTATTCCTTTATAGAGGGGGCGATAACTGACAACACCTTACCACGAGAACCGAACAATCATGCACCAAGAAGCACAGTACCCAAAGTTTACCGGTTTGTCTACTTTTGCAAACCGGATTTCATACCGTTTGCCTTTCGACAGGCATACAATTCTTACAGGTATTCGGGGATATAACCCCTGCTTTCGAATATTTTCCTTTCCTGAGTATTGAGTATCTTTTTGCACATTCTGATTGATTGGGGCGTTACCTCGACTAATTCGTCGTCTTTGATAAAACGGATGGCCTGTTCGAGCGACATGGGAACGATCGGAGTGAGCGTAACCGCCTCGTCCTTTCCCGAAGCCCGTAGATTCGTGAGTTTTTTCGTTCTGGTCGGATTACAGGCTAGGTCGACTTCCCGATTATGTTCACCGATGAGCATTCCTTCGTAGACCGGATCTCCGGGAACAACGAACAACCTGCCACGAGCTTCCAGTCCGAACAATCCGTATGCTACCGCATTGCCGGCACGATCTGAGATGAGTGAACCGGTGAACCGATCGGGGAAATCGCCTTTATAGAGCTCATAACCCTTCATCCACGCGTTCATGATACCCGTTCCCTTCGTATCGGTAAGAAACTCGTCGCGATATCCGATCAATCCTCTGGCGGGAATTTCAAACTGCATCGTTACGCGGTTGTCCTGGGTATAGGTGATATCGCGTAGCGTTCCTTTTCTCTTCGAAAGCTTTTCCATAACTACGCCGTTGTAGATTTCGGGACAATCTACCCGCAGGTATTCTATCGGTTCTGTCTTATTGCCATGTTCGTCTTCTTTGAAAATAATCCTCGGTCGTCCAACACATAGCTCGAAGCCCTCTCTTCTCATCGATTCGACGATGATCGCCAGTTGGAATTCACCTCTGCCTTTTACGGTAAAACTGTCTTCTCCAGGATTTCTTTCTACCCTGATCGAAACATTCTGCAACGCTTCGCGCCGCAAGCGTTCCCAAATCTTCGTTGATTGGACGAATTTTCCTTCCTTACCTGAAAGAGGAGAAATATTTTTGCTAAAGCGCATGGCAACCGTCGGTTCCTCGACCATGATCCGTGGTAACGCGATCGGATTTTCTTTGGTACAGATAGTGTCCCCAATCGAAACCTGATCGATACCCGACAGAACTACGATATCACCGGGTTCTACCGACTGAACTTCTTTGAATGTCGGACCGTCGTAACTTTGTAAGCGAGTGACGCGCAGCGGCACCTGCGAATTGTCGGCTTTGATACATACGAGCGAATCATGTATTCCAGACCTTCCGTTTACTACTTTTCCGATTGCCAGACGCCCGAGAAATTCGTTGTACGAAAGATCGCACACAAGCATCTGAAACGGAAGTTCGTCGTCGTAGACGGGACTCGGGACTGTTGAGAGTATGAGATCGAGTAAGAGCTGCATATCATGTTCGAGAGCGTCGGGTTTAAGTCCGCAGCGGCCATCCCTGCCGATACAGTACAGTACAGGCACTTCAAGCATATGCTCGTCGGGATTTAGTTCTAGCAGCAAGTCGTATACTTCGTCGAGAACTTCTTTTGGCCTGGCATCCTGGCGGTCAACCTTATTGATGACCACAATTACCGCCAGGTTTGCCGCCAATGCCTTTTGTAGTACAAAACGTGTTTGAGGAAGCGGACCTTCGGCTGCATCGACTAACAGCACGACTCCGTTCGCCATCGATAATCCGCGCTCGACCTCTCCGCCAAAATCGGAGTGTCCGGGAGTATCGATGATGTTTATCTTAGTCTGGCGCCATCGGACGGCACAATTCTTTGCGCTTATGGTGATGCCACGCTCACGCTCCAGAGCACCGCTATCCATAATTCTTTCCTGTGCAAAGCCATGGCCGTGCAATCCGCTTTGTGTAAACAGTGCATCCACCAAAGTAGTCTTCCCATGATCGACATGGGCAATAATCGCAATATTGCGGAGATTTTTATTACATTTCATCATATCGGAGTCACTATATCACAACACAACACCTTACACTATAAGGATGCCCGGATTGTACTCAATTCGGATAAGTTACCACATCGGAACGGTAGGGAGGGTCGCACCCTTTTTTCATGCAGGTGAAGGAAGCTGCTTTCGCTGCGAACATAAGCGCTTCTTCGGCTACGGCTTTATCCAGACGAAGAGGATCGGTAATACTGTTGAAATCGCAGTAATTCAATAATGCACCGCTTACCGTGTCCCCGGCACCAACTGTATCTACCACCCTGACCGCTAGAGCCGGTTGGCTTATCGTGAAACCCGTAGAGGCGTGCCATTCGATACCGCGGGAACCTTTGGTCAGCACGACATGGGCGGCTCCCGCATCCAGGAGTGTAGAAACAGCTCGTAGAACCGGCATATCGGGGAAGAGGAAGGACAGATCTTCGTCCGATAATTTAACGATCGAGGATAATGAGACTGCCTTCATAAGTCGCTTTTGATAAGAAGTCCGATCCTGGATCATTGTCAGCCGCACGTTCGGATCGAGAAACAAAAAGGGTACGTGTTTCATCTGTTGGAGTGCCGTAATGATTGCAGAGCCTGACTGCTCGAGCGTCAGAGCCACCGAACCAAAATGAAGATACTCGACAGGGTGTTCATCAAGTATTTGTAAGATTTCTTCTGTGGTCAGTGAAACCACAGTCGTCCCTTCGATATAGAATGCGTAGGAAGCAGATCCATGATCATCCAGTTGTGCAAAACCGATCATGGTCTGTTGCGGACAAGAACGAAAGGAATCGGGAATCTGAATCGAATTAGATGCAAGATGATTCCTAAGTAAGGCCCCGAACATATCAGAAGAAAGCTTGCCGATGTACAGGACATCGCTCCCGAGGCGTGCTGAGGCAATCGAGGCGTTTAGCGCGCATCCGCCGGGATATGGATAAAAACAAGCTGAGTGTGATGAATCCTTCGTGCCGATGAAATCGATAAGTGCTTCTCCAAGAATTCCTATCATGCGTTTCATGCCTTTCTATAAATATTGTTTTTTTTGTTGATTAGACAGTCCTGCGAACAACTCGATAAACGGTTTAACCGGACTGGAGTTTATTTTTGGAATCAAAACTTCCTCGATTTGAAAAAATCCGACATCAGCGGACATTTCGACAGAAATCCTGATTGGTTTTTCCTTCCCTGCCGATATTTCTACGTTTTCGATTGAATTGGCAGAGTATTTGTGAATATCTCCCATCTTTGGTTCGGTTGCCAAGGCAATCGGGATACGCGCTCTGCCCTTTTCCATATCACATCCGTCGGCAACCAGAATCATCCCCGCTTCTATCGAATGGATTTTTCGGTTGGCCATATGGCCGACAATTCCTTCCAAGGCAATCGAACGGACGGCGACTCGCTTTTCGAGATCATCCGGGTACGCCTTGCCTAAAATTCTTTCGATTATCGGCAATGCCAGCATTGCGCTGAACAATTCATGGTCCTGACGACCGATAGCCATACCGAGGTCGTGTAAAAATGATGCAAGGATGACTGCACTCATGCTTTCCCCGAACGTTCCGGTGTGGTCGGTTTCCAGACTGGTTTTAATGCCGCTGTCTCGCAGCAGATGCATCATCAGTACTGAGTTTCTTGCAACCTGCCGCATGTGAACAGGCCCGTGGTCGTTAAAACCGAGCCGGATAATCGATACACTGTTTGCATAATCTTGCATCGCCTGTATTTCTTCATCGTTTATCAGACTTTCTGCAACTATTCGTGCCGGAGAGTTTGGTTCAAGCAGTGCGAGCAACTTCCGTTCGAGAGCAAGTTCCTTTGGAGATTTCATGTGCTACATCCTTTTTACCCTACGTATCATACTACTCATGTAACGGCTTTTCGGCAATGAAAAAGGCTGCCTTAAAGACAGCCTCTCATAACGGTCACATAGATTGGAAATCAGTTTGCACTACCTTCGCCCATGACTTTCGTGAGAAAGACGTTGAAGAAGTCGTCTTTGAGTTTGTCGGAGGCAAATATTGACTGAGCCAAATCCTGTTGAATCTGGTTTTGAGCCATATACGGATAGACGTAACGCAGATAGTCTTTGGTATTTTCATCAATGGGTTCTTCGCTCATCACTTTGGCGACAATAACGTTATTACCTGAAATCAAAGGTTCGATAACCGTTCCGACTGCTGCTGAATAGAGCTTTTTCATAGCTTCTTCACCGGTTGCGACTGAAGCAAGCGCTCCCTGATAATCCGTATAGGCAAAGCTGGATAAGTATGAGGATTCTCCGATATTCGCGGGAGTCGCACCCACTTCTACCACATTCACGTTAAATTGTTCTGCTACTGATGCAAAATCACCGTTCGCGGCTGCCTGATAGAACTCACTGGCCTTTTCCTGGAGATAGCTGCTTACTATTGCGGGATCTTTGCTTCCGATATACGTTTTTACATCAGCTAGCACATCAACATCGGTAAAATCTGCTAGAGCGGGACTCTTTTCAACCTTGTACAAAGTAAATCCTGACGGAGACGCAAATACCTGAGAAACCGAACCTTCCTTTGTAGAGAACAACACGTTTACCTGATCCGGTTCGTTAAAGTTCTGTTGAAGCTCGTAAAGATACCATACTCCGGCCCTTCCTCCTTCGCTTGCAAACGTATCGATGCTATTTGCAACTGCCGCATCGGCGAAGGTTTTGCTTCCGGCTTGCAGTTCTTCAGCAAGCGTCTTCAGAGCAGCTTCATCCTGCATCGTAATGATGGAGATGTCGATTTGGGTAAAGAGCGCCGGGTTTGCCTGGGCATAGGCTGCAGTCAAATCGTCGGGATAGGATTCGGCAGTGAATGCGACATAATTGAAAGACCGCCCGTTATCATTCATCGCCAGGACATAATCGATTTCGGCATCGCTAGTTAAAACCGACATCACATCACCGAGTACCATTTGTGCAGGCAGATTATCCTGAATAGACGTTTTAACCTGAGTCTGATATTCGACTGTCGCATTCTTATATGTTTCAGGATCAAACACACCGTCTTTATCAAAGGCTCCACTATTCTTAATCGCCTCGTTGAGTGAATTTTCCGCAACTACGATACCGGCTTTGTCGGCAAGTTTGGAAAGAGCCGTATGGAATACCGTGTTCTGATAAGCTCCGTACCAAATCTGGTATGCTCCGCTAACACTTGTATCTTTTATCTGGCTGGCCTGATTCTGATATTGGCGGTGGAAGTAATTTCCGAATTTGAATTCAATCGGGGTTCCGTCGTATTCACCGAACACAAGCGAATCCCCTCCTGAGTTGTTCACTCCGAACATCGGGACTCCCACTCCGACTACAAGCACCACTACCAGAACAACAAGGATAACATAGGTAAAAACCTGTGCT
>Ga0172377_10007331_pt1 | contig 11345 bp, 7 predicted proteins | sample Pumphouse3metaG_FD_119749 | JGI IMG/M metagenome (GOLD analysis project Ga0172377, IMG submission 119749) | Leachate microbial communities from a municipal landfill in Southern Ontario, Canada - Pumphouse #3 metaG | ecosystem: Engineered > Solid waste > Landfill > Unclassified | place: Canada... | reverse complement strand
TTATGCATGGCGGGGGCGTCCGGGTAGAAGGCGCAGGCAAACATGAAATCTTGCCAGACAAGTATTCCATGTTCATCACACAGGTCATAAAACCGGTCGTCCTCATAGATACCGCCGCCCCACACACGGAGCATGTTCATGTTGCACCGGGCGGCGCCGGATATAAGATTAGTATAAGTATCACTTGCCACCCGTGATGGAAACTGGTCTGCAGGAACCCAGTTTGCCCCTTTTGCAAATATGGGGGTATTGTTTACCACAAACATAAAGGTATGCCCCCACTCATCCTGCTCCTGCCTTAGTTCTATGGTTCTTAGGCCCAGTCTAAGGCTGCCGGTATCTGCAATAGTGCGTTCCGGGGAGAGGAGTTCAATTTGCAGAAGATAGAGCGGCTGGGCGCCGTATCCCGCCGGCCACCATATCTTTGGGTCTTCAATCAGAAAATCAAACAGTGCCTCTTCTCTATCTTCAGGCACGGTCTCAAGCTCTTCCATAACTGTGCCGTCCGGGGATGTAAGCCTTGCGCAAACAGTAATCTCCGTATCCCCAAAGCGTTCTACCTCTACCTTAACGCTTAAGTCTGCCCGGGAACGCCCGTGCACCTGGCTTGTGCGGATGGATTCTATCCGCCCGAAGGACCTGCCCGCAAGGCGGATGGAACGCCATATGCCGCTTGTGGGGATTTTGGGTGCCCAGTCCCATCCCCACTGGTACATTGCCTTGCGAATATACGGGGAGCCAAGGATGCTGTATGCGGGAGAGGTGACGTATGGGTCTGTGCCAAGGAGCCGCCGCACATACTCCACGGGGGAGGCAAAGCTTATCTCTATGGTATTTGGGCCAGGGTGCAAAAGCTCTGTTACGTCAAAGGAGTACCGCCGGTGCATGTTATCTGTGCCGGCAACCTCTTCGCCGTTTATGCTGATTGAGGCAAGGGTATCCAGGCCATCACATTCCAGGAAGATGCGTTCTTCATTTAGCAGTTCCGGCGTTGGATGGAACTCTCTTTTGTATATCCACCCGGCCTCCGCAACCCAGGAGACACGGAGCTCATTATCTTCTGCAAACGGATTGGGGATAAGCCCGGCGGAGAGCAGGTCTATGTGAATGCAGCCGGGCACTTCTGCCGGTATCCACTCCCGGCCGCCGGATTCCCTTACCTGCCAGGCGCCGTCCAGAGACTGTGCATACATGTATCACCTCTCACTTAAAGCAATACCCGGTTTATGATACCCATCACGCCGGATATCCATGAAAGGTTGCCGCCATGCGCCGTATTATCTTGTTATTAATCTCTCTGCTACCCAGGCGCGGCAGTAGTAGTCTACAGCGTCAAAATTAAGGAATATGGTGATAAAACAGTTCCGGCCGGAGCCTCTGTTTATGTAGAAGCTCCGGCCGGTTATCTACTGAGGTATGCGGGGGTTTACTTGGTGATTGCCGGTTTGAACTCCCGGGAAATCTCCTGGCATGCCTTCTCTACGCTCTTAAACCCGGCTTCAACAAGGCCGAACTCATCCTTTATCCTTGATTTCCACTGGTTCAACAGCGTGGGGTAAGGTATGGAATCAATGAGCATGTCTCTGTACATGCAGTTAACATCCTTCCTGCCCTTGTACTCTTCAAAGCCTTTGCTGTAGGTGAGGGGCTTTAGAACGGTTATGTCCGAACGATCCTGGGTTATAACCTTCTGGCCAGGTTCGCCGGATGCAAACTTCACAAACGCCCAGGCGCCGTCCGGGTACTTGGTTGATGCAGATATCGCAAGGTTCATGGCGGTCTGGAACGGGACGATTTTTGTGCCTCTTGGCATAGGAGCAGCGCCCCAGTTAAACTTCATGCCTCTTTTTGTCAGAACATCAATGCCGTCCCGCCCGCCTATGCGCATGGCTGCTCCGTTGGCGGTGAATACATCTTGTGTCATGTTGGATCTTGCAGAAGATTTGGGCGCAATGCCGTCCTTCAGTTCCATCTCAAAGTACTTTTCCAGAATGGCAATGTTCTTTGGCTCGGAGAGCAGGCACTTTGTACCGTCCGGGCTTAAAAATGTTCCGCCGTTGCTTACAAGGTATGAGAGCATAAAGTTCCCCATGCCCATATCTATGGAATCTAGTCCATACTGTACAATGCGGCCGTTCTTCTTCTTGGTGAGCTTTCTGGCCTTGTCAATAAATTCATCCCATGTCCAATTTTTGGAGGGATACTCAACCCCGGCTGCATCAAACATATCCTTGTTGTAGTAGATGCCGGGGCTCCATGTCCAGATGGGCACCGCGTAGACGTTTCCGTTAACGGTAACGGCAGAGAGCAGTCTGGGCCACATGTCTTTCTTTATCTGCGCAAAATCCTGCTGATCGGTGTATTTGTTAAGCGGAAGAAGCACGGCCTTTGAACCCATTATCTGCGCATCCCACGGGTAGAGCAATATAATATCCGGGAGTGTCTTTGATGCCGCCTGGGAGAGCAACTTTGAATTGTAGCTCTGATGGGGGACGGCTATCAGCTTTGCAGGGACTTCGGGCTTTGTGGCGTTGTAGGCATCTATAAGCTTCTGGGCAAAGGCGGCGTTATAGGCATCGCCCCACCACATCACTACTACTTCCTTCTTCTGGGGCTGTGATGAGCACCCCGCAAGGGCAAGGATTACAAATGTGAGTAATCCAAAGATTATTAATGATTTCTTCATGTGTTACTTCTCCATTATTGAGTGGGTTTGCGTATTAGGCATGCTGAACTTAGCCTAAAATATATGCCCATTGCCGGGCGCAGATTACGGCTAAGCTCAACAAATTTATTCTATACCTATAGCTATTTTACCTTCCGCACGTAAGCATTGCAAAAAACAGACTATTCAACACAGCCTAAGCCAAGACCGGTAAGATTGGCCACAACGCCCTTTTCTTCCGCTTCATAGAGCTTCCATATAACCCTCAGGCTTTGCAGGCTTTTGGGGCCGTCTGTAAGCGGGCGGTTCCCGGTGTTTACGCAGCTAAGGAAGTGCATCATCTCGTTTTGCAGATACTTGCTTCCGGGGGTGCATTCCGCAAGTATAGTCTCCTTGCCCTCTACTATGCTTATAAGCTTCCCTTCTGCTATGTTTATTTCAAGCATCCCCTTCTCGCAGTGGGCATGGAAGGAGTAGCGCAGACGTGAGCCCTTTGCTCCCCATGTGCCAAAATGGTATGCCACGGCGCCGCTCTTAAACTTCATGGCAACATGGCTTGTGCCCTCCCTCTCCATCCAGGGGGTGCAGTAGTTGGTGCCGGTGTGGGTGCCTTCCACCGGGTCTCCCAGGTAGCTTAACAGGATGTCTATGTAGTGGCATCCGTGGCTGAAAAGCTGTCCGCCGCCAAGCTTCTCTGCGCTCCGGCCCCACCGCCCTTCCTCCTGGTAGGTGTACTGCTCCGTCCAGATGGAGACGCTAAAGACTCTGCCCAGGTATTCATCCCTAAGAAGCTGCCCCATCTTTTCTACCAGCGGATGGTAGCGCATGCAGTACGCCGTCATCAGGGTTAGGTTGTTCTTCTTTGCCGTGTCTATAAGTTCCAGGCACTCTTCTTCTTTGTTTGCAAGGGGCTTTTCCATAAGCACGTGCTTGCCCGCCCGCAGAAAATCCATGCCTATGGGGTAGTGCAGGTGATGCGGAAGGCTTAGAAGGACGGCATCTACATGGTTGTAGATATCCCGGTAATCTGCGGCCGCCTTAACCCCGTCCAATTTCTCTGCAGCAGCCTTGGCTCTTTCAAGGTCTATATCTGCAAGAGCCGTAAGCCTGCCCAGGGGGGCAAGGTTGCTTAGATAGCTTTCATGCACCCTTGCAATTCCGCCGCAACCGATAACGCCAACTCTGATCATTTTGCTCTTTAGCTCCTTATTTGTTTTCCTCCAGCCAGGAGATAAGGGATTCAACCTCTGCCTTTGCGCCCCATGTGTTGTAGATTACCAAAATGCGGCAACTCTATCTATATCCGGCCTTGCAATCTACCTGTGTGCAAACTCACTGCAATCCTCCCATAGTAAAGCAGTATATTCAGCTTTCTGTTACCTTCCGTAGTTGTAACACAAATAGCCGGGCTTGACAAGCCTGCGCAACAGGGCGACAATAAGCTATTACTACTTGCCGGCACTGCCGCCGGAATATTAGAGGAGATATTTATGAAAGTAACCCTTATTGGCGGAACCGGCCATATAGGTACATTCCTAACCCGGCAACTGCTTGATGCAGGAGATGAGGTTACCGTTGTCTCATCCGGCCGAAAGCCCGTTCCCAATTATGAAAACAACCGAATGTCTTACGTTAAGTTTACGTATGCAGATATGTTTGCAGACGGCTCCTTTGAAGCCTTTCTTAAAGAGAGCAAGACGGATGCGGTGGTAGATATTCTTCAGGGGAATACCTCCGGGCTCTATAATGCCTGCCTTGCCTCCGGGGTGGGACAGGTAGTGGTATGCGGGTCTCTCTGGATGTTTGGGCGCCCCAAGGTTGTGCCTACCCCGGAGATTACCCAGACTCCCTGCCCGTTTGACGGCTACCAAAGCCGATACAACGATATGCTCTCTGCCATTGAGCTTTCAAAGAAGGACGGCATATCCTTCTCCGCCGTTATGCCCCCAAATATCTGCGGGCCGGGAAAGATTCCGCTTGAAGGGATGGGCGGGCGTTCCATAGAGGTGCACAGGGCGCACAGAAGGGGCGAAGAGGTGGTGCTGCCCTTCCCCGGAACAAATCTTGTAGGCCCGTGCGATGCGGACGATGTGGCCCGCGTATTCTTCTGCGCGCTTAAAAATTCTGCTGCGGCAGCGGGGGAGATATTTAATGCAGGTTCCGCCTATGCGCTTACCGCCGAAAAGTTTATCTCTACGTATGCAGATATTCACAATACTCGCATACCTGTAAGATACGTTTCTTGCGAAGAGTATGTAAAGGATATATCGCCCAACCTGGGGGCCAACTACCATTTTACGGAGCACATGTGCCCGGATATAAGAAAGGCCCGGCAGAAGATTGGGTACAACCCGCTTTACACATCTGAGCAGGCTATGGAGCGTGCCGTGCGGTGGATGCTTGACCAGGGTTTGCTTAAATAAAAACGCGGGCGGAGGTGCATTTATCCTCCGCCCGTATTTTAGATTGGGGAAATGATACCAGGTTTTAGCCTCTGCCAAAGTTAGGGCAGTGGCTCTGCGTATCTTTCTGGTATTTGGCGCGTGCAGCATCAAGCTGTCTCTGCTGATTTGGGGTAAGCACGGAATGTATGCGGGCGCGCGTAGACCGGCGTATGCTCATTATTCTTGATATCTTGGCATCACGGGTAAGGGACGTATTGCACTTCACAGCCTCAATATCTGCCTTTGCCGCGCGCTTAATGCTCTTAATCCGGACCTTCTGATTTGGGGTAAGGTTTAGGTTAGCCATAAACCCATAACCGGCCTTGTGCATGCGCATATCACACCGCTTGTAATCTTTGCAGTTAATGCATTCCTGCTTTTTATTCTGGCCCGGGGCAACTACAATCTTAAACTGATATGTGGGGGCTCTTTTAAGTACTCTCACCCCCATGCGCTTCTCTTGCTTAAAACGAAGGGCATCTCTACTATTCGGCTTATGCATTCTTCCACGTTCCCGCATATGCCTTGCTCCAGCGTTCTTATTTGCAGCCATTCCGGGGCGGGGTTTTAGTGCTATGCCGGCATCAGCGGGGCCGGCGGACGCTGCCTGTGCAGCTACACCCATAGCGGATACAGCGCAAAAAGTAAGCGCTGCCACGGCAATTCTTTTTACTGACTTCATCTGTTTACTCCGTTTGCGTTGATCTTAACACCGGCTGAAGATGTATTCTATGCAGCCTGCATTACTTAAGACGCAGCTGCGCACAATTTGTTCTTAAAAGTTTTATATTATACTTATTGGGTTGCTTGGTGCTGCATGGCAAAAAGCTCTTTTATCTCTTGCACGGTGGTTGCATCTTCCGCCTTTTTATCTGCACGGATGGGGGTGATGATTCTGGGGAACCTTAGGGCGTAACCTGTGCGCCCGCCGTCCCGCCCGGCTGTGTGGCTGGGGCTGCGGGTTATTTCATCAAATAGAATCTCCGTTACATATCTGGGCTCCACCCAGGATTCGGGTTTATATACGCTCTCTACGCGGGCGGGCTTCTCCTTCACTCTTGCGGCATCAAGGGTCTCCTTCATATCCTTCCAATCCTTATCCGTAAGCCCTGTAGCTACCTTTGTTATTGTCTCAAACCTGTCCTTCTCACTGTTATACACGGCGCAGAGCAGCGAGCCTATCCCCCACTGCGCCCTCTTTCCGCGCCCCGCAAAGTAGCCCACAATAGCACAATCCGCGGTATCGCGCATCTCTTTTGCGTAGTTGCGCTTAAACTTTATCCAGTCAAAGGTGCGGCGGCCGGCCATGTATGGGCTTATCAGGCTCTTTGCCATTATCCCTTCAAAACCGGCATTCAGGCACTTGTTGAAGAAGCCCTCTATCTCTGCTGCGCTGTCCGTGACAAGGGCGTCCGTAGGCGCTATTGTGTTCCCTTCTCCCAAAAGTTTTAGGAGGGCCTCTCTGCGGCGGGTGTACGGCTGGTAGAGCATCTCCAGCCCATCTGCAAAGAGGCAGTCAAACGCCATAAGCCTTAGCGGCAGTTCCTTCTCTTTTGCCTCTACAAGATGCTTCCTTTTGCGCTGCACCGTCACCTGAAACGGGTGAAACTTGCCGCTTTTTGGATTGAAGGAGACGGCCTCCCCTTCAAAGATGGCCGTCTCTGCTTTTACAATGCTCCGGGCGGCCTCTACAAACTCCGGGAACATATGGGTGGCATCTTCAAGATTACGGGTGAAGATTATAATCTCATCGCCATTTTTATGTACCTGGCAGCGGAATCCATCGTACTTGGGTTCTACGGCGCAACGGGAGAGGCGCCTTACTATATCATCTATAGATTCCGCACGCTCCGCCAGCTCCACCCGGATGGGGCTTCCAAGGAGCACGCGGAAATCTTTAAGCCGCTCCGGCCCTTCCGACAAAAGTATACCGGCCACAAGCCCCATGTCTGCGCACAGGTTGTAGGCGTTCTCAATTACGGGGCGAAGGTTGCGCCGGCCGTCATAGGCACACGCAAGCCCGTCCATTATGGTGGGGTCTCCCACGCCCAGCCTAAGCTTCCCCATGGGCACCCGCAAAAGGTACCGCGCCTCTTTTTTTGATATGCGATGGATGAGCCGGGCCAAACCCTCTACCTTTGATTCTATGCTTCCCCTGCCGCCGGTTTTTGCTATATCAAGAAGCGCATTGTACGCCTGGTGGACGGTTATGCCCTCTCCCGGCCATGTTATAAGCTTCTCTGCAGTCAAACCGTAATCGCCCGTATCCCGGTAGAGCTCCTTCACATGCTCCACGCTTTTACCGGCGGCCTGCGCAATTGCCCTGGACATAAACTGTTCGCTTATTCCTATCTCTGTAGATGCAAAGGGGGGGAGGAGTATGCCTTCAGTAAGGTATACAACCTCCCTCATCTCCTCCGGGCTCTCTATAGATTTAAAGAGCCTGGCCAGCTCATCTACCAGGGCATTCCTGGAGGTAAGCCCGTCAAGATGTTCAAAATGTTCTGCAAGCTGTAAAAGTTTCATGCCGCTTTTTCTATTTTTATCTCTTCCGGCGGCACGGATTCTGCAACGTCCTGGGGAAACCCAAGCCTCCGGAGCATCTCTTTGAACCCTTCAAGGGGAACTATTCCGCCGGCGGCACGGACATGCCCCTGCACAAACTCCGCATCCCCGGGAGGGTGGGCCTTGCCAAGCGCTTCTATAAGGTTAAAATCCCCTGCCGAACGCACGCTAAAGTGAACGTTCCCCGGCGTATACCCATAGTTTGCGGCTATAATAATATTCTCTTTAAGACGCCTGGCCCATGCAGATGCAAGGATTGAGTGAACAAGGGCAGGGCTTCTAAACTTTAATAGCGCCCACCTGCCGTGCATGTTTGGGGCGGTTTTAAGGGAACGTCTAAGCTCTGAAGAGACCTCCCGCCTGTACTCTGCAAGCACAAGCGCCTCCGGCATCTCTCCATTTACAATTTCAAGCGGGCTCTCCGCCCGGATGAGGGCGGCAAACGGAGTGGCTATATCATGCTCTGCCGATCTTCTGCCGGAGTTTATAAGAACGGCCGCCTGGCTTATTACCTTCTTCCCATAGGTATTGTAAGCATCTCTTAGCATTTCAACATCTGCATCTATCCCCAGGTCTGCCGCCGTGCCTACCGCAGCCAGCCAGGAGAGGCCGTTGGTCTGCGCAAAGTGGCGGCATATCTGGTAGGTTAAAAGCGATGCCGGGGCGGGCGGCTCTACTCCAAAAGAGGTAATAAAGGCATCTGCCGGCGGCACTCCGTCCGGCTTGTGATGATCTATAATCATGGTTGAAACCCCCGGCAGGATGGCGCGGTTCCGGCTTCCCATATCCATCACTATAAGCCGGGAAGGCTCCCGGGCCAGTATCCGCTTTGCAAGGCTTTCCGAGTAGGCCGATTCCCCCTTGTTCATAAACACCGGAAACACAAGAAGATCGCCCATAAGCCGGAGAGTTCTATACATCACCGCTCCGGCGCAGCAACCATCTGCATCTCCGTGAAAGAGCAGGGCTATGTTTTCGCCGGGTTTTATGCTCTCCATAAACCTGCGTCCGGCGTCTAACTCTGCCCTGTATCCTGAAGTAACCATGGCGCACTCCCCCTTCCACGCGGATACATCCGCACTCCTATTATTCAAAGAGACTAAATGTTTATACCCCCGTGCAGGCATTGCCCAACTTCTCCGTTTCCTGATTTATTTGATCCCCTTCCGGGTATAAGTTTTATTTAACAGGTCTAATTGATGCTGAAAGGATTGAGACATGGCCGTACATGCAGCCAGGCAAAGATTCGCCCTGGAACTTGATAATCTTCAGAAAAAACTCTCTGACATGGGTTTAACCGTTGTGGAGATGCTTTCAAGGGTTATAGATGCCCTGGAATATGGGGATGCCGGTAAAGCCCATCAGGTAGAAGAGATGGACGATATTGTAGACCGCTACAACATAGAGATAGAGGCGGACGCCCTGCGGCTTCTTGCGCTGCAGCAACCAATGGCAAAGGACCTTAGAATAATAGCCGCCGCGCTTAAGATAATAACGGATGTTGAGCGGGCCGGAGATTATGCCTATGATATTGCACGCATTGTCCTGCAACTTGTTGAGGGCGCAGAGTACCGGATGCCGGATATGATTCCCAAAATGGCGGAGGTAGTAAGAGAGATGCTCTGCGAAACCATGACGGCCTTTAAAACAAGAGACCTTAAGCTTGTTTCAAGCATGATAGCGCATGATGCAGAGGTAGATTCTCTGTTCAACCGGCTCTATGAATATACCGTAAGCCGCATACAGAAAGACCCTCATATTGCAGATGAAGCCGTATCAATGCTCTTTATAGGCCGGTACATGGAGCGTATAGCAGACCACATGACAAACGTTGGGGAACGCATCTACTACATGGAGACAGGAGAATTAAAGGAGCTTCACACCTAAAGACTATCCTGCCTCAGAACGCGCCCGGTCGTCCACCCTGCAGATGCTTCCAAAACTGCAAAAACCCCGGCAGTTCCTGTTTGGGTTTAAGGGGAACTGCGCGCTCTTTATGCCAAGTACAGATTCCCGCGCGGCAGAGATTGCAGTCTGTATTTTTGCCCTGAAATCTTCAATGGAATCTGTATCAGTATAGAATCCGGCGGTATCCAGCTTTCTTAGGCTTCGGTACTCCGCTCCTGCGGGCTTTAACCCAAAGATATTCTCAATAGCAAGCGCATAGAGCGGCGCCTGCAGCAGAGTTCCGTTATCAACTCCCTTAATATCCGGGCAGTCCCCTGTTTTGTAATCAACAACAAGTGCGCGCCCGTCTTTTGAAAGATCTACACGGTCTATCTTGCCCACAAGCTCTGCACAAAGGCCGTCGGAGATAGGAATCTTCAATCTCTCCTGTGAAGATTTTGGCGAACGCTCCCGCAAGGTCTCCGCACGCACTCCAAACTCCAGCTCAAAGAACCCCGGCGCAAACGGAGACTCCCCCGCATTAGCCAGGTCTGCAAAGAGGAATCTGTGAAGCATACCCCGCAGTGTCCGGCGCTCTATATCTTTTTGATACACCGGCATAGAGGATACAAGAGGCTCGCTCTCTATGCAATCATCAAGGTATACATCCAGAAGTTTGGCCGCGCCCTGGTGGCTGTGCCCGTCGTTACCATCCTGAAAGAGTGCGGTGTAGAGGCGGCAGAGCACCTTGTGCGCAATTGACCCGCGCTCAAGCGCGCCGGGTTCATCACGGGCATCGTCCAGCCTTAACTCCTGCTCGCAGAAGTATCTGAAGGGGCAGGCTACGTAAGATTCAAGAGCAGTGACCCTGAAAACCGGGGCCCTTTCATGCAGAAAAGAGATTATGGCCTTATCACTAATGCCAGACCGCCTGTCATCAAGCCATTCAAACTCTCCGCCGCCAAAACAGCCGGCATCCAGAAGCCGGTTGTAGATTGCCGCCGCCACCTGGTCATTGCTCTGCGCCGCGCCATCCTCTGAAGCGGCAAGGGCCACCCCCATGGCAAGGGAATGCAGGGTCTCCGCCTCCTCCGGCGGAGGCGCCACATCCTTTGGGGTTACGGCAACCTTTGGGATTCCTCCGTGAAACAGGGAATTTACATCGTGCAGGTAGAAGGAAGGCAGGCTGTCCTTTGCAGAAGCATCCAGCGCGGGGTAGCATAAATACAGGCGTTCCCCGGCACTTGCCGCCGCAGTATAGAAGAGCAGCCTCTCCCCATCCTGCATTGCAGAACGAATGGGCAGGGGGTTGGGCAGATGCAGGTTCAGCGCCGCCCGCTCTGCATCCAGCAGAAAAGGATCCTCGCTCATCTGCCTTGGAAAGACCTTCTCTAATAATCCCAAAATAAAGATGACGGGGAATTTTTTACCGGCAAGGGCATTTGCCTTAAGCAGCTGCACCCCCTCCTGCCCGCCTCCGGGCAGGGAGTAGCGGCCGGAGAGAATGCCCATCTCAAGAAGCCGGACAAACTCGCCGGGGGCCGGGTTCTTTTGAAGGAGCTTCTGGCTTCCAATAATCCCCCTCATAATCTCCCTTATAGATTTCCACGCGGCATAATCCAGGCAGAGCAGAGACTCCTCTTTGTGCAGATTAAAACTGGCAAAAAGCCGCTCCACTGCCGCAAGCCCGCCGTCCCAATCTGCAAATTTAAGAGCGCGTTCAAACTCAAGCACGGAGGCCAGGGCGGATTTGCGGTCATCAAGGGAGGGGTCGTGAGGGCGCC
>Ga0172377_10007330_pt1 | contig 11345 bp, 9 predicted proteins | sample Pumphouse3metaG_FD_119749 | JGI IMG/M metagenome (GOLD analysis project Ga0172377, IMG submission 119749) | Leachate microbial communities from a municipal landfill in Southern Ontario, Canada - Pumphouse #3 metaG | ecosystem: Engineered > Solid waste > Landfill > Unclassified | place: Canada... | reverse complement strand
TCTCGATCAGAAACATCAGGTTTTCCTTCAGTTGGAGCCTTATCGGGGCACTGGTGCTCCGCTTTGCAGGAGGCTACGCGATTGGGTACGTGGCAGCATTGGCATTCGGCTTGTCAGGCATGGCAAGGACGGTGGTCATTGTCTCCACCGCCCTGCCTTCAGCAGTCTTCACCAGTGTGTTGCCGCTACGTTACAATCTTCCCAACCAGTTCGCCAGTACCATGGTACTGACATCCACTCTGCTGGGAGTATTCACCATTCCCCTCTCCTTTGCCTTGGCAGGCTAAAGAGCGGCTATTTCTGCTTTTACTGCAGAGAACTCAAGGCCCTGACTCTCTGCAAGCGTCTTGACCGAGGAAAGCTTGTTGTCAATCTTTCCCAGGATCTTTTCCAAGTCGCTGAGCTGGTAGCCCGCATTGAGCAGGTCCTGTACCGTTGTTTTTCCTGTTACGGACACCACAGTGGTCGTCGTGACAGGGGCCGCCTCAAGTCCTTCGGGAAGAGCAACGGCACTTGCCTTGAGCTCTGCAAACCGAGGATCGGTATTCTTTTGCAACTGTTCAAGCACCTCGATGGCGCTGACAGGCAGCAGGGTGCCTTCCTCTGCTTCAAAGGCTATCCCGGTATACAGGGCCACAAACAAGCGGACCGAATCGGTTCCCACCTCCGCTCCCTCGGGGATGTTTCCAAGCCACAGCGCCTCCAGGTCCCCAATCCTCTGCGCCCCGTTCTGTGACTGGAAGGCAGTGAGCAGGACGTCCACAGGAACCGCAAACGCATTGGTAACATCCTGATAACTATAGGAACCGCGGATATCTGCAGGATCGGGCATGCCGGCGAAACTTCCGGTCTTGATGAGTACAGGTTGTTTGGAACTGGTGGTTTGCCAGAGGCCAAAGGCAACCGAGAGCAAGATGCCGCCGATCAGAATCCCTACCGTAAGCAGACCAACCTTGTTGACCGAAAGATGGCGGCCACCCTTTGCTGTGCTGAAAACCACGGTCTTGTCCACAGGGCAGGAAGTATCGCTGGTGCACTCCATACAGGAGATGCACTGCACGTCCTTCACCGTCTCCTTGTGTGCCACATCAATGTTCATCGGACACGCACGACTGCAGGCATTGCAGCTGATGCAGGTTGAGCTCACCCTACGGATCTTGAAGATGCGGATGCGGTTGAACAAGCCAAGGAACGCTCCATACGGGCAGGCATACTTGCAGAAAGGTCGTTCCACCACCAAGGAGAGGAGCAGGATGATGACCAGGATCACCATGCCACCGATGGCAACCTCGCCATGTATGATTGAAAAGAGTGCATAGTAGGGATCATACTCCTGGAAGACAAGCGTTGCCGTGAGGGCGGTCATCACCAACACCCAGACCAGCACGACATAGCGCAAAAGTCTGAGCACGCGATCGATCTTGGCGGGCACAAAGGTGTTGTACCTGCGCTTGAAAAGTTTCCTGCCCAGTTTCCCAACCCACTCCTGTACCGTCCCCAAGGGGCAGATCCAACCGCAGAGCACCGGTCCGAACAGAATTGCCAGAACCACACCCAAGCCGGCAAGCACCACCGCTGAATCGTGGATTTTCTTGACCAGCACCCCGGTTTTCACCAGGTTGTAGAGTGTCACCACCCCGCCGAAGGGGCAGAGGGCATGCAAGCTGGCTGTCTTGATATCAAAGGGAAGATTCCATCCCCGCTCGATTGCTTCGGAAACCAGTACGATCAGAAGTACCCAGACAAAAAAGGCGATTTGCACTACAGACCGCAAGCGACCATGTCGTTTCTTGGAAGTTTTCATCCTCTATCTCTCCATTGTCCCTTAGCCTAGGGGCCCAGTTTGTGAATCATGTGAAGCTCTGCTTCAGAGTGGATAAAACCTTTGAGCTCTGTACGCTCCGTGGTAGAATACATCCACCAAGGAGAGAACACCATGCGTAGGCACATCCTCATCTTATGGATTCTTTGCATACTTCCCACCCTAGCCTTCGGCATGCCCATAGCAGAGCCATTGCCCCCTGCCCAGCACGACCTGCAGGGAAGTCTCGCCTTCGGTTCGTCAGTGAGGCAGTTTTCCGACAAATTGTTTCTCGATGGGCTTGGGCAGGATGCAAACAGGATGATCAGCCCACTCTCCGCTCTTCTGGTTCTGGCCATGAGTGCCAACGGAGCTGAGGGAGAGACGCAGCGTGAGATGATCGAAGTCCTGACCGAGGGGCATCTGGATAAGGATGCGCTCAATCGGGAAAGCCTCTTCTACCTTTCCCGTCTTCCTGAAGAAGTCTCCATCGCAAACAGCCTCTGGGTGAACCAGCGTCTTTCGCTCTCCCAAGCTTTCGAACGGGAAGCAAAACACTACTATCAGGCCGAAGCGGCCGGGCTGGACTTCTCAAAGGCCTCCAGTGCCAAGAGAATCAACGACTGGGTGAGCAAGGCAACACGCAACGCCATCGACTCCATCATCGACGCAACCCGGGAAGATATGGTGCTCTACCTCATCAATGCCATCTCCTTCAAGGATGACTGGAAATCTCCCTTCGAAGCGACGGCAACCGCCAAAAGGACCTTTCATGCCAAAAGCGGGGATGTTCGGGCCCCATTTCTCAACCAAACAGGGTTTTTCCCCTACGCAAGCATCGATGGGGCATCCCTGCTGACCCTTCCGTACCAGAACGAGCGCTACACCATGGTGCTTCTGCTGCCGGATGAGGAAACAGACATCACCACGTATCTGGAAGGTTGGAATGATTCGCGCTTCAGTTCCTTCCTCCTTGACCAAGCGAAGCAAAGCAAACACACAAGAGTGCGCCTGAGCCTGCCCAAGTTTGAAAGCACCTACAAGGACAGCTTGGTTGACAACCTGAGCCGACTGGGGATGAGGGAGTGTTTCAACCCCATGCAGGCTGACTTCTCAGCCTTGCTCTCCCCAAGCAGCAAGGAAGTGGTGATCGATGAGGTGCTCCACAAGACGTTCATCAGGGTTGACGAGCAAGGTACCGAGGCCGCTGCAGTGACTGCGGTGATGATGAGAGCCACCAGCATGGCACCCCAGGATGAGCTGGTGCTCATCTTCGATCGGCCTTTCTTCTACGCAATTCTTGATCTTGAAGCACACATTCCCCTTTTTCTGGGTGTCCTGGACAGCCCGCAGCTTAGATGACACCAACGAGGAGGCACCCCATCAAAGCCATCACCCTACGCACCAAGCTCGGATTCGGCATTGGCGATCTGGGCGGGAACCTGTTTTTCACCATCATCGGTTTCTACCTGCTCTACTACTTCACCGATGTGGTGGGTCTGCTTCCGGCCCTTGCCGGCACTGCCCTGATGATAGGCAAGATATGGGATGCCGTCACCGACCCGGTGACCGGGTACCTCTCCGACAGGACCCGCACCCGCTTTGGACGACGCAGGCCCTATATGTTCGTCGGCGCAATCATCTCCTTCTTTTGCATGGGGCTGCTCTTCACCCCGGTGGAACTCTCCAGCCAAGGGCTTCTCTTTGTCTACCTCACCTTTCTCTATTGCCTGCTCAATACCGCCTACACCCTGGTGAACATTCCCTATGCGGCACTATTGCCCGAGCTTACCGATGACTACTACCAACGGACCATCCTCACCGGATACCGGATGAGCTTTGCGGTGGTCGGCACCTTTGTCGGGGCTGCTTTGGTCATGCCCATCGTCTCCGCCTTCCCAACAGAAAATCTGGGTTGGTCAATGATGGGGACCTTCATGGGAGCAGTGATGCTCTTCTCCACCCTGGCAACCGTGTTTGCCATCACCGAGCCCGCACACCCGGAGAAAGAGGTGCAGGAAGGTTTCTTCTCCACCTTTGCAGAGGTGCTCAAGGAGAAAGTCTTCCTTACCGCACTGCTTCCCTGGACCTTCTTCATCACCGGAACTTCCATGGTGCAAGGGTCTTTGGTCTACTACTTCACCTATATCTTCGGCAACGAGGGCCTGTTCCAGCTTGCCTTGGTGGCACTGCTCTCCTTCAGCCTGCTGTGCATACCCATCTGGGTGCGCATCTCCCACCGCATCGGCAAGAAGCGGTGCTACATGATAGGGATGGGCATCATGAGCATGGGCGTCTTGCTCTTCAGCCTGTTGGGCCAGCGTCTGGGGCCGGTCTTCGGGGTCATCATCATGGCTGTTTCGGGCATCGGATTGTCCACCCACTACGTCATGCCCCATGCAATTCTCCCCGATATTGTCGAATATGATGTCACTTTGCATGCAAAAGGACGCCGGGAGGGGGTGTTTTCCAGCCTGTGGACCTTCTCAAGCAAGCTGGGGCAGGCCTTTGCCCTGGCGCTGAACGGCTGGATCCTTGCACTCTTCGGCTACCAGAGCGAAGCGGTGGGATCTATGGCCAAAACCGGCATCATGCTGCTGTGTGGTCCGCTTCCCCTCATCTGGTATGTCCTGGGCATCATCATCCTCAGGCACTACCCCATCGACCAAGCATTTTACCAGCGTATTCTTTCTCAGCGGAGTGAGCAGTGAAGCACGCGAACCAGAGTTTTCCCCAACCCCGCTATTCGCCTGTGATGAGAGCTTTGGTGCGCATGATAGGTCCTTGGTACCTGCATCTCGGCGAGGGCATCAAGGGTCTGGAGATCCACCGCAAACAGGTTCTCGACCAGGAGCTGACTGCCTTTCTCCAGGGAAAGCAGCGCCTCATCATTGCGTTCCGGCACACAGCCAAGGAGGACGCACCGGTCATTCTGGTGGGAGTCAAGCAGCTGCACCTCCGCTTCCTCTACGGCAGGGATGTCCTGAACTGGGCGGGAAAGGTCACGCGGTTTCTCTTCCCCCGACTTGGCTTCGTAGCGGTGCAGAACCGCTTTTCCAACCGTGAGGGGATTGAACTGCTCAAGAGAGAACTCAAGGAGGGAAGATTCCCGCTTTGTCTTGCCCCTGAGGGACAGGTGACGTATCACATGTTCCATTGCGCCAAGCTGCAGGCAGGGCTTGCGTCCTTCGCCTTGTGGGCGATGGAGAGCGGCAAGGATGTGACCATTCTTCCCATTGCCACCGGGTATGAGTATCCCCCTACCCTTGGGGAGCTCTTGTCGCTTTGGCAGCAAAAGAGCTCGCATACGTTGGCAGAAGAGAATGCTCTCGACGAAGCCTTCGACCATACGCTTTCCCTGGTTGCACGTGCATTCGGCCTTGAGGACTGCAAGGATTGCCCGTTGATCGAGCGAAGGGACAGCCTTTGCAGCCAATTGCTGGAAAAGGGGGAAGCCTTGGCTGGCATCGAGCACAGTGGGAGCAGCACCCTCGACCGTCTCTTCGCCCTGCGGTACGCCGGGCAGGACATCCTGTTCGGAGCCGTCCCCTTCGACCAGGCAAGAAAGGATGAAGCCTCAACATTTCTGACCTACAGCCAAGTGGTTGATGTTCTTGAATATCTTGACAGGGAGTACGGGGAGGGAAGAGATGAGGAAACCAGGCAAAAGGAACTGGTGCTGAATCTTCTGGACGTCATCAACCGCATCGAAGGCGGATCCATCAATACCCGATACTCCCCCAAGGGGAAGCGGGCTCACCTGCTCATCGGTGAACCGATCCGGGTCAACGCATTGCTGCAAGGAACGGAAAGCCGCAAACAGCGGCTCTCTGTCATTGACCATGCAACCTATGAGACGCTTGAGCAGACCAGCAAGGAACTGGAAACGATCATGCGTCCTTTGTGAGGGTGAAGGAGATGGGCATGCCTTCGTAGTGCCCCCGAAGGGAAGGCGGCATCAAGGCAGCCAGGCGGAGCATGATCTCATCAGCCAGAGCCTGGCGGGTATCGGCATCAATGCGGCCACCCTTCTGGACAATCTCAAAAACCTCACCAACCTTTACGGTGATGACGGTTCTTCTGAGGCGTTTGATATTCTTCTTGAAATCGGTGAAGCCCATCACAGCGACAGGAATCATCGGGGTGCCCTTCTTGTGGGCGATGAATGCAATCCCACCCTTTCCTTCCTGCAACTTGCCGTCATGGCTGCGCGTCCCTTCCGGGGCGATGGCAAGGATGTGCTGCTCATCCAGCACCTTGAAGCAGGCATCCATGGTTGCCCTGCCCATATTCTGCCGGTCAACAGGGATGGAGCCCCAGAGCTCCATCAGATAGGCCATGAACTTGTGGTCCCAGAGTTCCTGCTTGGCCATGGCATGCAGTTTTCGTGGCTGCAGGAAAGCATAGAGCATGGGCCCTTCCAGATTGGAGGTATGGTTGACCATCATCAGAAGAGGACCTTCATGGGGAATCTTTGAAAGTTCACTTCGGTCGATGCGGAAAAACAGGCGGAAAAAGGTTCTGAGGAGGCTGTTGATGAGACGCTCGGTTATCTTCATTGCCCCATGATAGCAGAGAGGTTCCCTCCTGCCAAGAAGAGCAGTGCCCAGCCTCAGAGCTTTCTGCTTTTCTTGTTTCGGGTGATGATCACCAGGTACGGGACAACCAACACAGTGGCCAGCGCTGCCATGAGAGCGAAGGCAAAGGGAAGGGAGTACAGGCTTCCGATCAGGCCGACGAGGGGGAAGATCATGATCATGAAGAGGCTGTATGCCATGCTCTGGAAGCTGAGGATGGTCGCCCGGAACCGCGAGGGGATCAGGCGGTTGAGATAGGTTGAGATGGTAGGGGCCAGAAGCCCTTCCAGGCTCCCATTGAGGATGTAGAAAAAAGCCGAATAGGGAGTGAGTGCTACCGTCCAAAGCGTGAACAGCAGCAATATCGGACAGACGATGAGGATGCCCTTCTGTCCGATGATGCGTTCTATCCGGTCAGCATTCACCGAAAAGATGGCTGCAACCAGTGCATGAAGGGAAAAGATGATCCCGATGACATCGGTCGTATACCCGAGGTTTGTCCAGTGGTTCTGCAAATAGAAGAAAAGGCAGATCATGAAGGCAAAGAGCGACTCACTGAAGATGATGAGGAATGCTATCCGAGGGGTGGAAGCAAAGACCTTCATGCTGTCTACCAGCTGGCTTCTCAGCGAGGATGCTATGCTTTTCACCAGACTGGGCCGCTGCGCATCCTTGTGCTCTTCGCGGATGGCAGGCTCCTTGAAAAAGAGGGCTACAACAAACCCGATGAGGCCGAATAGTACCGTAAGGCCAAAGGCCAACAGGTAGTCAACACTGGCAAGGTATCCTCCGACCAGGAAAGCGATGATGGAAGCGACGTTGTAGAGCAACTCATCCTTCCCTTTCACCGAGAGGTACCGGCTCTCATCCGCATCGAGCAGCAGCGAATCGTAGAGCAGGGCATCGCCGGCTCCCGACTCCAGGTTGTACCCCAGGGCACTGAGGACAAAGGCAAGGATCTGCAGCCAGAAGGTAGGTCCCCAGTACATCAGCACCAGACTCAACGCATAGCAGACTCTTCCGGCGAGCCGGCTTGCCTTGCGTCCCCAGATGTCTGCCACTGAACCGGTAGGAACTTCCATGAGGAAGCTGGTGATGTGAAAGATTGCCTCAAGCGCTCCGAGTTGGATGAGAGAGAAACCTCGGCTTGCAAGATAGATCATCCAGATGCCGTGAGTAAAGGAGAGATTCATACATACGGTGAAGGCATACGAGAGCCCAATGTTCTTGCTGTACTGCTTCAGAGCCACGACAAACCTCCCCAAACCTTATCAAGCATACAAGCACACGTAGGGACGGGCAAGCCAAGAATTGGAGCTTTTTTCCAAAATCCCGATAAATTCATGCTACAATATCAGACAATAAACTAAATCAGGAGCACCTACATGGAAGAACGACTGTTTGAGAATATGGACATCAGGACGGCCTTGCTCGGTTTTGGAGCCATGCGGCTTCCGCTTGACGGCAAGGGAGCCATAGACAGGACTGAGGCTGAGAAGATGCTCGATCTGGCCTATGAGAATGGTGTCACGTATTACGATACTGCCTATACCTACCACAATGGCGAGAGCGAACCCTTCCTGGGCGCGTACCTCAAAAAACATCAGCGCTCCAGCTACCTGCTTGCCACCAAGTTGCCGCAATGGCTGGTCAACTCCCTTGATGATGCCAAACGACTCTTTGAGGAACAGCTTACACGGCTTGGCCATGAGTACATCGACTTCTACCTGATCCACGCCATCGACAAGACGGCCTTCGTCAAGATGGTGGACCTAGGGGTGGTAACCTACCTGGAAGAGGAGCAGAAACGGGGCAGGATCAAGCACCTTGGGTTCTCCTTTCACTCCATCTATGAGGACTTTGACTATATCGCCACGTTCCGCAGCTGGGATTTCTGCCAGATCCAGTACAACTATCTGGACACCGAGGAACAGGCTGGGGACAAGGGATACGAGCTGTGCACCAAGCTGGGCATTCCCGTCATTGTCATGGAACCGATCAAGGGAGGTTCGCTTGCGTCCCTTCCCCCGGACCTTGAGGACAAGCTGCAAGCACTGGGTACAAAGACAAGCAGTGCGGCCTACGCCTTGAAGTGGGTGGCCGACCATCCGAATGTAAAGGTAATCCTGAGCGGCATGTCCACCTACGCTCAAGTGCAGGAGAACCTGGAGACCTTCGCTGACTATACCCCGCTTACCAAGCACGAGGTGGAAACCCTGGAAGAGATCGGCTCTATCATGCGCGGCCGTGTCGGAAACGGGTGCACCGGATGCAAGTACTGCATGCCCTGCCCCTTTGGGGTGGATATTCCGGGCAACTTCGCCCTCTGGAACAAGTTCAGGATGTTCGACAACTATGCGGTGGTGAAACAGATGTGGGAGCATGAGAAGGAACAGGACAAGAGACCGAATTCCTGCACGGAGTGCGGCCAATGTGTTCCCCTGTGCCCACAGCACATCAACATCCCGATGGATCTGAAACGGGTGCAATCTGAGTTGGAGCAAGCGCAAAGGTAGCACAAAGGGCCTCGTCTTTTTTCCTTGGTTCGGGTATCGTGGATGCAGAGAGGGACAACATGGAAGAGAGAGCATATGGAGCACTGTTGGGCTGGTTCACCGGAGACGGGTTTGGAAGCCAGAGCGAGGGACGGGATGTACAGGAGATAGCCGACCTTGCTCCGGACGGCCTCGCCGAGGTCTATACCCTCGAAAGCCTGAATGAGCTGTGCGGCATGAGCGGTGAGGCCAGTGATCTCTCCGTCCTTCTGGCCTTGAGCATGCTCGACAACAAGGCTTTGCTTGCCGACCATGTGAAAGCAAGCTACCGCAGGTATGCTAAGTGTGAGGATGCAGAACTGTCTGCAGCGCTTGCCTCCAGTCTTGCGAAGGAAGCCTCCAACACGGAATCGGCTGTCATGCTTTCACGCTCGGTGGTGATGGGTTTGGCACTGGTGGGCAAGAGCACGAAACAGCAAGCAATGCTCTCACGTACCGAGAGTTCCCTGTTCAGTACGTCCTCCCTGGCTCAGGACGCCGCGTTCCTCATGAGCTTGGCCTTCTCCCTGGTCATCGCAGAGAAGGCTGAGAGTGCCCTTATGCTGTTGCGCCTTCTGCAGCAACAGTGCACAAAGCTTGGCATGGATGAGAAGCTTTGCATGATGCTCAAGACCTGTATGGCAAGAAAGGCCATACCCCAATACGAGGGAAAGCAACAGTCAATGATCCTTCCTGTCATGGATACCGTTTTCAGCACCCTGCTCCTGTCGGACTCCTATGAGGCGGGAGTAAGCCTGCTTGCATCCAGGGGTGGCAACGCACGCCTGAGCTGTGCACTCTTTGGTGGTCTTGCAGCGGGATTGGCAGGCTCTGGGGCGGTTCCTGAACGATGGGTGGATGAATTGTTTGTTTCGCCTGCCCTCGATGAGCTGATCAAGAAACAGACGCTCTTCAAGCGTGAGACTATACGGATGGAGAAGCTTGCCCGCACCCTTGCCGGCAGCCTTCTGGATTTGGAGATCTGAGAAAGGGAGCAACCATGGAGTATCGCACATTCGGAAAGACGGGAATCAAGGTATCCAGACAGTGTTTCGGCACCATGAGCTTCGGGCATCGTGCCGACTACCAGATGGCCGGGACAATGTACAAGCTGTGCAGGGAACATGGAATCAACTTCTTCGATTGTGCGAATGTCTACCAGTCGGGAGTGGCCGAGGAGTACCTTGGTTCTTTCATCCATGCCGAGCGGGAAAAGGTGGTCATCACCACCAAGGCGTTCAGCCCGATGGGCGATGATCCCAACCAACGGGGGAGCTCTGCAAAGAATCTCAGAAAAAGTCTTGAAGAGAGCCTGAAGCGTCTGAAGACAGAGTATGTCGATGTCTTCTTCCTCCATGGCTTTGATGACCAGACCGACGAGGAAGAAATCCTCCGTACCCTGGACATTCTGCACCGGGAGGGAAAGTTTCTCTGTGTAGGGGTGAGCAACCACGCCGCATTCCAGGTGGAGCGCTTGCTTTGGACGGCAAAGCTCGAACATCTGGCAGGCATCCACGCCATCCAGCCGATGTACAATATCGCCAAGCGCATGGCGGAAGTGGAGTTGCTTCCCATGGCTCAAAAAGAGAACCTTGCAGTTATGACGTACAGCCCGTTGGGGGGCGGCCTGCTTACCGGGCGGTACGGAAAAGGAAAGGAAGGCAGTGGCCGCCTGGTGGAAAACCCTGCCTACAGCAAGCGCTACGGTGGACCGTTCTATGAGCGGGTTGCCACCGATTTTTCTGAGCTGGCGCGAGAACTTGGGCTGAAGGAAGCTACCTTGGCTGTTGCCTGGGTCATGGCAAATCCGAAGGTGACCTGTCCTATCATCGGCAGTGCAAACGACACCCAGCTGCGAGACTCCCTTGCCGCCCTCGAGGTGGTTCTCCCTGTTGAGGTGATGAGGAAAATCGATATGATCAGCCCACCGCTTCCTCCTGCCCACGACCGCAGCGAAGTCCAGAACTAAAGCAAGAGGGTTGCTGACCTCCCTTATCTGGTATGCAACCCAAAATTGACATCAACCTGTTGGCCAAGGAACGTTTTGGCATCCCTACCCTTCGGCCGTACCAGCAACTGGTCATCCAGCGCATTCTGGAGCTGGATACCAGTGAGAGCGATCATGAGGGGGTTGTGGTGACACTTCCCACCGGAAGCGGGAAGTCAATCTGTTTCATGCTCCCCTCGCTGGTGGTGGAAGGCCTCACCATCATCGTCTATCCCTTGCTCTCGCTGATGAACGACCAGATACGCCGCTTCACAGAGCGGGGTATCGGCTGTGTATGCATCCAAGGAGGACAGACTCCAGCCGAGCGAAACGCACTGCTCGCATCCCTTGCCGACAAAAGACCCCGGATTGTGGTAACCAATGCAGAGTGTCTTGCCCAAGGGTCGGTCTTCACTGCATTGGCGAGGTTTCCCATCAGCCTGCTG
>Ga0172377_10007325_pt1 | contig 11349 bp, 8 predicted proteins | sample Pumphouse3metaG_FD_119749 | JGI IMG/M metagenome (GOLD analysis project Ga0172377, IMG submission 119749) | Leachate microbial communities from a municipal landfill in Southern Ontario, Canada - Pumphouse #3 metaG | ecosystem: Engineered > Solid waste > Landfill > Unclassified | place: Canada... | reverse complement strand
TTCATGCCGCTTTGGGTGGGAGAAAATGATTCAGTGGAGAAGGCTTTTTCAGCATTTGAACACTCCTATGGTACCAAGCCTAAAATCGTTTGTGTACAGAACCTTGGGGTTTTTTCCATAGGTGAGAAACCTGCTCCACTGTTTCGCGATACGGTAGCGGTCAGTGTGTACAGTGAGAGTTTTGGTGGCCCTCGCTTTATGGATGATGCCATGATTGATTTCATACGCAACTGGGAGGTTGAAAAGTATAGAAGTTCAGTAATGGTGAAATGATTGAGATCCAAGGAGGGTTTGGGTCTCTGTCAAAAAAGTGCTGTTTGTCCTGACATGTCGGGAGTACAAATAGATTCCGGAATTTCCGGGATAGACAAAAAAAGGAGTTCGGATATGAAGAAAACGTTGTTGGTCATTCTCATCATTGCCATGGCAATGGGCACTGTGTTTGCACAGGGCACAAAAGAAGCTGCCGCTGCAAAAGACACAAAGGAAATCGTCATTCTCGTAAAGAGCATGGGAAATGGATTCTTTGACGCTTGTTTCAAAGGAAGCGAAGAAGCTGCAGCAGAGATTGGTGGAATCAAGACCACGTACATGGGGCCTCCTCAGGCTACCGCAGAAGGTCAGATTGAAATCATCGAGACTTTGATTGCACAGAGAGTCGATGGCATTGCCATCTCTGCAAACGATTCAGACGCTCTCATTCCTGTCACCAAAAAAGCAATGGCTGCTGGTATCAAGGTTATTTCCTTTGACTCCGGTATCAATGCTGGTGGACGTATGGTCGACTTGCTTCCCAGTAATGCGGAGCTGATCGGTCGTCAGCAGATTCAGCTTGCAGCTGAACTCATTGACAGCGTTGGTGAAGTCGCCGTTCTTTCTGCTTCTGCTCAGGCTACCAACCAGAACCTCTGGATTGACTGGATGAAAGAAGAGATCAAAGACGCCAAATACTCCAAGATGAAACTTGTTGAAGTCGTCTATGGTGATGATGCTCCGGATAAGAGCTATCGTGAAGCAGTCTCCTTGATGCAGAAGTACCCCAACCTGAGAGCAATCATTTGCCCGACTACCGTTGGTTTGCTTGCAACCGCACAGGCTGTCAAAGATGCTGGAAAGATTGGTGTTGTAGAAGTAACCGGTCTTGGCCTTCCTTCTGAAATGAAGGGCTATATCCTTGACGGTGCTTGCCGCCAGATGGCTCTTTGGAATCCAATTGATCTTGGATATACCTCCACATACATCCTCAATGCTCTCATTGATGGAACTTCAAAGGCAGCTGTCGGGGACGTCATTCCTGCTGGCCGTATGAATTCCGTCAAGGTTGTTGAAGGTGGACTCATCTACATGAGCACCCCCTATGTATTCAACAAAGACAACATCGAGATGTACGCCGCTATTTTCTAAAACTGCTTATTTGGCTCCTGATCTGCGGACAGGAGCCAATCTATGTGCGTTGAAAGTCCAAGGTATAGGCTAAAGGAGGAACAATGCAGCAGGCATTGTTGGAAGTACACAACTTAACGAAAATATTCCCCGGAATTCGCGCACTCGATGATGTACATCTTTCTGTGCGTAGTGGTGAGGTGCATGCACTCATTGGGGAAAATGGTGCTGGCAAGTCTACACTGGTGAAGATCCTTACGGGAGTTTATTTTCCTACCAAAGGAAGTCTTGAGTTGGATGGTAAGGAAATTTCCTTCAAGAATGCAATCGATGCCCAAGAAGCGGGAATTGTAGCCATCCATCAGGAAGCTTCCATGTTTCCCGAACTGAGTGTTACGGAAAACATTTACATGGGGCACCATCTTAGAAACCCAAAGACCAACAAGCTGGATTGGAAAGCGATGACGGAAAATACCCGCACGCTCCTTTCCCAGATGCAACTTGATATCGATCCCGACACGCTGGTCAAAAACCTCAGCGTAGCAAAACGACATATGGTTGAAATCACCAAGGCGCTTTCGCTGGACGCCAAGTTGGTCATCATGGATGAACCGACTTCAGCTCTGACAGGGCGTGAAGTCGAGGATTTGTTCAGAATCGTCAGGGACTTGAAGGAGAAAGGGAAAGCCATCCTCTTCATCTCTCATAAGTTTGATGAAATATTTGAAATTTGTGACTATTACACGGTTCTCCGTGATGGACAGTATATAGGGGAAGGAAAGGTTGCAGACAGCGATGAGGATGCCATCATCAATATGATGATCGGTCGAAGCATCGACCAGATGTATCCTGAGCACACGACATTCCAAGGTGAAAAGATCTTGGAAGTGAAGGGTCTCTCCCAATTGGGAGCTTTCAAGAATATTTCCTTTGATCTGCACAAGGGTGAGATCCTTGGGTTCTTCGGTTTGGTGGGAGCGGGGAGGACAGAAGTCGTCCGCACTATTTTCGGCATAGACAAAGCAAGTGAAGGAACCATGCGTATCGAGGGAAAACCGTACAACCCAAAGACTCCTCGTGATGCAATGCGCCATGGAATTGCCCTGGTCCCCGAAGACAGGCAGAAACAGGGCTTGGTTTTGAAGATGTCGTTGACCCGAAACATATCCCTTCCCATTCTCAACACCCTTTGTTGGAGAGGGTTCATAACAAAGAAAAAGTGTGAACAGAGCTATGTGACCAAACATGGGGGACAGATGGAAATCAAAGCCGCTGGTTACCATGTCGATGCGGAAACACTATCTGGAGGCAATCAGCAGAAAGTCGTGTTGGCAAAGTGGATTGGTACAGAGCCTAAAATCCTCATCCTCGATGAACCCACCAAGGGCATTGACGTGGCAACCAAGGCTGCCGTTCATGAATTCGTTTGTGAGATGGCCTCCCGGGGGGTCGCGGTAATTCTCATATCTTCTGAATTGCCTGAAGTCATCGGCATGGCGGACCGCGTGCTGGTCATGCACGAAGGGTTCCAGACTGGTTTTGTCGATCGTAAGGATTTGACAGCTGAATTGGTGATGCGTTATGCAATCAAAAATGTACAATCGGAGGATTCTCATGCCTGACAATAGTTTTACTTCGTTCGTAAGACGAACCCTTGCACGACGTGAAGCTACCCTCATGGTTCTTCTGGTGGTGCTTCTCGTTCCCATATCCGTTCGTTCTCCTCAGTTTCTTTCCATAAAGAATGTAAACACGATTCTCAACGATATGGCCATTCTGGTCATTGTTGCAATTGGTGAATTCTATGTAATCCTCTCCAATGGAATCGACCTTTCCGTCGGTTCGGTCATTGCCTTTACCGGGATGGCCTGCGGAATGCTCAATGAGTCGCATCCAGAATTTCCTGTTCCACTCTTGCTGGTGGTTGGTATGGGTATCGGAGCCCTTATGGGCCTTTTGAATGGAGTGTTGGTTGCTTATGGCAAGATCCCTCCGATCATAACCACCTTGGGTACGATGAGTATATTCAGAGGGATGACGTTTGTATTGAGCAAAGGTACCTGGGTGACCGCGCATGAGATGAGTCCTTCCTATATTGCACTTCCCCGGACTACGTTTTTAGGAATCTCATTGCTGCTTTGGATAGCCATGCTTGTCATTCTCAGTTTTTACTATTTCAGCAGATTCACCAGGACAGGACGTGAAGTCTATGCCATAGGCGGTAATGCCAATGCTGCCAAGTTCGTTGGTGTCAGCGAGACGAAAATCCGTGTGACGGTGTTTCTCATCAGTGGAACGCTGTGTGGACTCGCTGGTTCGTTGTGGACGGCAAGGTACGCTTCAGCGGTCAACGAGATGGCCACAGGGTTTGAAATGCAGGCTGTAGCAGCGTGTGTCCTTGGAGGTGTGAATTTCGCAGGTGGTGCCGGTGGCATCATTGGGGTCGCCTTAGGAACCCTCTTTTTGGGTGTCATCACCAATGCCCTTCCTGTAGTCTATATCTCGGTGTTCTGGCAAACCTTCGTGCAAGGGTTGATCGTTCTGATTGCTCTGGCTTTGAATACGATCTCTGACCAGAGGAAAAACAGAAAGCTGCTTGCGCAGAGGAGAGGGTAGAACCGATGAGTGAAACGAAACAATTTGTGGCGAAGAGTCGCCTGATAGATGAACTTTCTTGGAAGAATCGCTTGGTGGAGGTATTTACCAAGTGGGAAGTCCTGTTATGTATTATCTTTGTCCTGGTCATCGTGTTCTTTTCCAACATGACTCCCTATTTCTTGGACTATTTCAACTTGATGAATGCTACCTTCCAGTTTTCCGAGAAGGCCATCATGGCACTTCCCATGATTTTCATCATCATGTGTGGGGACATCGATATTTCCATTGCCTCCATCATAGCCCTCTGTGCGTATGTAGTCGGCATTGCTGCAGAAGCAGGAGCTCCGATTCCGACGCTCATCGTTCTTTCTTTGGTGGTGGGAACAGTTGCAGGTCTGATCAATGGCTTGCTCATCACTGGTTTGGACATGCCGGCGATTGCCGTCACCTTGGCGACGCAAAGCATCTACAGGGGAATTGCAATCGGTATGCTTGGCGAACATGCCTGTACGAAATATCCTGAGAACTTTGGTTTTTTTGGCCAAGAGTTCATTCCTGGAACCATCATCCCCTTTGAGTTCGTGCTTTATCTGTTTTTCATGATTATCTTTGCCTTTGTTTTGCACAAGACTTCCTATGGGCGCAGACTCTATGCAATCGGGAACAGTCCTGAGACTGCAAGGTTTTCCGGTATCAATGTAAAGCGGACGAGAATCATCAACTACACCCTTACCGGGCTGTTTTGTGGAATCTCTGCAATCTTGTTGGCAAGTCGTATTCTTTCAGTCCGTTCCAACATCGCAACCGGATGGGATCTGGAAATCATCACCCTGGTTGTCCTTGGTGGAGTTGCCATCACGGGAGGACGAGGAACAGTCTTTGGTGTCTTCATCGGTTCCTTGTTGGTCGGGTATCTGAAATTCGGTATGGGACTTTTGAAGTTCAGCGGGACCATGATGACCATCGTCATTGGATCGTTGCTGATCACTGCGGTTTTGCTACCTCGTTTGTTGGACATCTATAAAGCCAATAGAAAACTGAAAATGCAACAGATGACCAGGGTGGGAGATTGACATGGATACCAGACAAGCGTTTGTCATGAAATTGAAAAGTGGATGTGAAGAAGAGTACCAGAGGCGGCATGCTGCGATCTGGCCTGAATTGAAACAACTGTTGTCTGACAGCGGTGTCTATGATTACAGCATCTATTTTGACAAAGATACGCTCTCACTCTTTGCTTTTCAAAGAGTGAGAGGTAATCAAGGTTCCCAGGACCTTGGAACTAATCCAATCGTTCAGAAGTGGTGGGCCTATATGGCTGATATCATGGAGACGAACGAGGATAATTCCCCTCTATCGATTGCCTTGCCAGAATTGTTTCATATGGACTAAGTGAAAAGTTTCTTTCATTTCTTCTTGATTTTGCTCGATAACAGTAATACAATCGAAAGTGATATGAAAGTATTATGAAAGAAGGGCAGAAAGTATGGTAGGTATTTCTTCTCGTGAAGAAAAAATTTTGGAACTCTTGAGAAGTGGTGAAGAGTATCCGGTGACCAGGCTCAGTGATGTCCTTGGGGTATCGGCGGTGACCATCCGTGGTGATTTACGCGATCTTGATTCAAAAGGGCTGGTGGTCCGCTCCCACGGTAGTGTCGTAGCCGCCTCTTCTCCACAATCCTCCTTGCGTGATGCTTCCAATACCCATGAAAAAGAGCTGATTGCCAAAACGGCCGCCTCCTTGGTCAGCGATGGTCAATTTCTGATGATCACCAATGGTTCGACCTGTTCCTTGATCGCCCGGTATCTTTTCGGGCTCAAGAACATCAAAGTCGTGACCAATTCGACGCTGTTGCTTCCTTATGGAAGAGCAAATGCAAATCTAGACATCACCTTGGTAGGGGGAGAGTTTCGACCTCAGGCAGAAGCACTGGTAGGACCGGTGGCTGTCTCCCAGATCGAAAATTATCATGTTTCCACAACCTTTTTTGGAACTGATGGATTCACCATGGAATATGGACTTACCACATCTCTCATTGAAAATGCCCAAGTGGTGCAACGAATGTGCGCCCAGGCAACCCGAAGGGTGCTTTGTGTCGACTCTTCAAAGGTTGGCCATAGAGGGTTCGTCAGAATCATGCCGGTTACAGAAATAGATACCATTGTCACAGACATTGGTTTTCCCAAAGACTTGGCCTCACAGCTTGAAGAGCTGGGGGTCGAAGTCATCATAGCCCAATAGAGGAGAAAAGAGCATATGGCGCAGCAGGTTGTGATGCCAAAACAGGGTAACTCAGTAGAGTCCTGTATTATTGTGGAATGGAACGTAAAGGTAGGGGATACGGTTGCCGTCGGCGATGTACTTTGCTCTGCCGAAACAGATAAATCCACCATCGATGTCGAATCCAGTGCTGAAGGGACGGTACTTGCCTTGCTGTATGCAGAAGGTGATGAAGTACCTGTAATGGTGCCCATTGCAGTGATAGGGGAAGCAGGAGAACAGGTTGTCATGGAATCTGAAGTTCCTCAAGCACATGAAGACAAGGCCCCTGTTGTAAAGCCGGCTGAAATCGTTGCTCCTGTTGTTTCTCAGGTAGCAGTCGGCGCCTCTCCTCGAGCCCGCAACCTTGCAGCCTCTTTGGGTATTCCTGTAGGAACGCTTGAATCTACCGGTCCCAAAGGTCGAGTCATTGAACGTGATGTCGTAGCTGCCAGCGGTCAGCCTCTAACTCCTTCTGCAAAGGCTGAAGCCTTGAAAAACAAAGTGGTTCCACCTGCTGTTGGAACAGGTATTGGAGGAAGGGTGCTTGCACAGGATCTGCAGTCACCTGCCCCGGTTGTTTCGCCGGTTGAACCCGTTTCCGGTTCAGTCACGGAGATTCCTGTGAAGGGAATACGAAAGGTCACCGCACGGAGAATGATGGAATCTATTCATGGGACCTGTCAGTTGACGCTGCATGCATTTGCCGATGCTCGGGCCCTCAAGCAATTGAGAGCTGGTTTCAAGGCCAGTAAACCTGAGCTTGGACTGCAGGGGATCACAATCAATGACCTGGTGCTTTTTGCCGTATCGAGAACCCTTGTGCAGTTCCCTGCTTTCAATGCTCATTTCTTGGGTGACAAGATCCTTCGGTTCTCTGATGTCCATCTTGGTATGGCCACCGACACCTCCAAAGGTTTGTTGGTGCCGGTTGTACGAAACGCACAAACACTCTCTCTTCGATCATTGTCCAGTGAGTGCAAGACCTTGGTGGCCAAGTGCAAGGAAGGAACAGCTTCTCCTGACGAACTTTCGGGCAGCACCTTTACCGTGAGCAATGTAGGCGCTTTCGGTATCGAAGCGTTCACTCCTGTATTGAATGTCCCTGAGGTTGCAATCCTTGGCGTCGGCGGAATCTCTCTCAAGCCTGTTGAAGCTGAGAATGAAGAGGTTCATTTCATACCTCATATCGGACTTTCGCTGACCATGGATCATCAGGCAGTGGATGGAGCTGATGCAGCTCGCTTTTTGAAAACTTTGATGGATAACATCGCTTCAATCGATTTGTTGATGGCGTTGTAGGAGAGATAGAGAATGGCTCAGTATGATGTAATTGTGATAGGTTCCGGTCCTGGCGGCTATGTGGCTGCTGAACGAGCTGGAGCTTTGGGCAAGAAAGTTTTGATCATTGAAAAAGACCATTTTGGCGGAGTCTGCACCAATCGTGGCTGTATTCCCACCAAGAGCCTGCTCAATAGTGCAAAACAGTATGCTCATGCAAAAGAAGGTGCTCAATACGGGGTGCATGCCCAAGAGGTGACCTATACCCTTTCTGAAGCGATGGCATGGAAGAACGATACGGTCAAGACACTGAGAAGCGGCATCGAATTCTTGATGAAATCGAATAAGGTGGATGTAATCCGTGGTGTCGCCGAATTTGTCGACCAGCATCATGTTCAGGTCGAAGGGGTACTCTATGAAGGAGATTACCTGATTCTTGCCACAGGATCTTCCCCCTTTGTCCCACCGATTCCAGGCAGCAAGCTTGCACATGTATTGACCAGTGACGAGATATTGGAACTTGGTGAAGTTCCTGCTTCCTTGGTCGTCATCGGAGGTGGGGTCATCGGGGTTGAGTTTGCTTCCTATTTCTCCATGATAGGAACCAAAGTGACGGTCATTGAGATGATGGATGAGATCCTTCCCATGATGGATGGTGAGTTTGCAAAACTCATGCGCAGGGAGATGAAGGGAGTATCTTTCCATCTTGGATGCAAGGTGGAGGAGGTCACTCCTGAAGCTGTCCTCTATACCGATGCGAAGGGAGTGAAGCAACAGATCGAAGCCTCCATGGTTTTGATGAGTGTTGGCAGAAGACCCAATGTAGGTGGTCTTGAAAATCTGAAACTTGATATCAGCAGAAGAGGGGTTGTGGTCAACGACCGCATGCAGACGAATATTGCAAACATCTATGCTATCGGAGATGTCAATGGACTCTCTCAACTTGCCCATAGTGCTTCGAGAATGGCCGATGTGGCCATCTCCAACATCTTTGGATCCAAGCAGATGAGGATGCGATATCATGCAATTCCTTGGGCAGTGTATGGTGTTCCAGAAGCCGCTGGATGTGGGCTTACTGAAACCGAAGCAAAGAAGCAAGGCCTTGAGGTCAAGAGCAGTACAGTGCAGATGCGTTCCAATGGAAGGTTCCTTGCTGAACAGGGAAAGCGTGCCGGAGGCTTGGTGAAGGTCATCTGCAGAGCTGATACCGGTGCGATCATCGGTGTTCATCTTTTAGGTCCGTATAGCAGCGAAATCATCTGGGGAGCATCAGCTTTGATAGAAGCTGAATTACGCGTCCAGGATGTCAAAGAGATAGTGTTTCCTCACCCCAGTGTTTCAGAGTTGATCAAGGATGCTTGTTTCGCTCTCGAATCCACGTTGTAAAAGCAATAATTAGGAGAATCATATATGTCCAAAACACTCACGTTCGATCCCGCAACCCTTCGTGAAAAGCAGATGCTTGATCTGCCGTCCATTCCAGTAAACCAATATACAAGCGACATCAAGAAAGAGCTCAAGCTCTATGGCAAGCAGCGCCTTGTACGCGCGTATTACGATATGCTCTTGATTCGTAAATTCGAGACCATGCTCGATACCATCAAGAAAGAAGGTGTGTATCAGGGGATCAGCTATAATCATAAAGGGCCTGCACACCTTTCAGCCGGTCAAGAGAGTGCTGCTGTCGGGCAATCGATGGTGCTCGATCCCGAGGACCAGATTTTCGGCTCGCATCGTAGCCATGGTGAAATCCTTGCCAAGTGTCTTTCCGCCATCTGGAAGATGGAAGACAAAGATTTGCTCAATGTCATGGAAACTTTCATGGATGGAGCAACCTACAAGATTGTTGCAAAACACTTTGCAGGAAAGGATGTCAGGGACCTTGCTGAGAACTTCGTTCTGTATGGCACATTGGCAGAAATCTATGCCAAGAAGACAGGCTTCTCCTGTGGCCTCGGCGGTTCCATGCATACCTTCTTCGAACCCTTCGGCAGCATGCCCAACAACGCCATAGTCGGTGGTTCCTGTACGATTGCAGTAGGTGCATCCCTGTTTAAGAAAATCAACAGGAAGAAAGGCATCGTCATTGCCAACATCGGAGACGGGTCACTTGCCCGTGGTCCTGTCTGGGAAGGTCTCGTACTCTCCTCGATGGATCAGTACAAGACGCTTTGGGACGACAATCCCGGGTACCCTCCCTTCCTGCTCAACTGTTTTGACAATCTGTATGCTATGGGTGGACAACCAATCGGAGAGACCATGGGGTATGGTCTGGCAGCTCGGGTTGGAGCCGGTATCAATGAAAAGTCCATGCATACCGAACGGGTAGATGGATTCAATCCTCTTGCTGTTGCAGATGCCACCGCAAGACAGAAAGAATTGCTCCTCAAAGGCGAAGGCCCTGCCTTCCTTGACACCCTTACGTATCGTTTCAGCGGTCATAGTCCTTCTGATGCCATGACCTACCGATCGAAAGAAGAGCTTGAGGCTTTCAAGAACCAAGATCCCATCACATCCTATGGCAGCTATTTGCTTGAACATAAGCTTGTCAGCCAGAGCGAGCTCGATGCTTTTGATGTTGCCCTGGAAGAGAAGATGCGCAAGACCCTGGAAATAACCGTTGATCCTGTGCTCAGCCCCATGGTGGATGAAGGGTTTGTTGAGTCGGTGATGTTCTCCAACCAGCATGTCGAGAAGCTGGATGATGCTCAGCCTGTTCTACTTGAGAAGCTTGAGGACAACGCACGTTTTCAGCAGATAGCCAAGCGTAACCGCTATGCATATGATGAAAACGGCAAGGAATACCCTTCAGCCCGTCAGTATCAGTATCGTGATGCAGTGTTTGAAGCCATGGCTCATCGTTTCTCCATAGACCCAACCATGATCGCCTATGGTGAGGATCATAGAGACTGGGGTGGGGCTTTTGCGTGCTATCGTGGGCTTACAGAGCTGCTTCCTCCTTCGCGCTTCTTCAACTCTCCGATAGCAGAATCTGCAATCGTCGGCAGTGGTGTAGGCTATGCAATGGCTGGAGGCCGAGCCGTGGTTGAGCTCATGTATTGTGACTTCCTTGGATGTGCAGGAGATGAGGTGTTCAATCAGATGCCCAAATGGCAGGCCATGAGTGCAGGGGTGTTGAAGATGCCGCTTGTGCTGAGGGTCTCTGTCGGCAACAAGTACGGAGCCCAGCACTCCCAAGAGTGGACCAGCATGGTTGCCTCCGTTCCAGGATTGAAGGCCATGTATCCTTCCACCCCTTATGATGTGAAGGGGATGCTCAACTATGCATTGCGTGGAACCGACCCTGTTGTTTTCTTTGAAAGTCAGAAACTCTATGGAATCGGTGAAATGTTCGTGAAAGAAGGTGTTCCTGAGGGGTATTATGAGATTCCTGAAGGGGAACCTGCATTGAAACGAGAAGGTGATGCAATCACGTTGGTCTCCCTTGGACCATCTCTCTATACATCCTTAGCTGCAGCTGACCGCCTGGAAAAAGAGTTCGGAATGAAAAGTGAGGTCATCGACTTGAGGTGGATCAACCCACTCAAATATGAAAAGTTGGTGGAGTCCGTCAAGAAGACAGGCCGTTGCGTCATGGTCACCGATAGTGCTGAAAGAGGAAGTTATCTGCATACGGTAGCTTCAAATCTTTCCAGACTTGCTTTTGAGTATCTTGATGCTCCTGTGATCGTGGTTGGTTCCAGAAACTGGATCACTCCTCCTGCTGAGATGGAAGAGTACTATTTTGCCCAGGCATCGTCCTTGTTGGATGCCATTCATGAGCAGGTGTTGCCCCTTCCTTCCTATGTCCCCGTACATAATTACAC
>Ga0172377_10007324_pt1 | contig 11350 bp, 16 predicted proteins | sample Pumphouse3metaG_FD_119749 | JGI IMG/M metagenome (GOLD analysis project Ga0172377, IMG submission 119749) | Leachate microbial communities from a municipal landfill in Southern Ontario, Canada - Pumphouse #3 metaG | ecosystem: Engineered > Solid waste > Landfill > Unclassified | place: Canada... | reverse complement strand
GTGCAAACGCTCTTTCATGTCATACCTTGTCGCCGGCCAACATTTCCCTGGCCGCGAAGCGGCAAGCGCCCCAGAGGGGCGCTGTCATCGTAGCCCAGGGCAAGCGACGCCGCAGGCGGAGCGACGCCCTGGGTAGCGCGCCATTTTTGTCCGTGTTCCTCGGCCTCTTTGGCCCCAGTCGGCGAAGCTGACTGGAGCCAAAGAGGCAATGGAACTCATTGCCTGCTGCAGTATTGCGCGTTGCGACCCATCGTCGAAGGTCTTTTAAGTCGCCCCGTCAGGGCTCCTTTGGGATGGGGCTCTTACCCAGGGCGACGCGCCCTGCGGGCGCTTGCCCTGGGCTTTCTTAGGCCGCGCCTTTGGCGCTGAAAACAAAAGACCGCAGAAAGCCTGTTATCAATGGCTTACCGATTACGGCACATGTTGGTCGGGCGTATCGCTGACGCCATCGGTGGCGGGCGGTTGCTCAACATCGGATCTGTGGCCAGCCAAGTCGGGCGTATCGCTGACGCCGTCGGTGGCGGCCAGTGGGCCTTCCGCCTCAATCTGCCGGAAGACGGCGAGGAATTCCGCCATGGTCTTGACTATGGCCATCTGCGCGCGCAGGCGCCGCCGGTAACCGCGTCCGCAGAGGTAGCTGAGGATGATCTTGCGACCAGCCAGAAACGCTCGTTCTTCGCCATAGAGCTCGACCATGCCCGCGACCTGTTGAAGAAGCATGGCGCAGAGCTCAGCGTTGGTCGGCGCAGCGGCAAGGCCTTGGATGAGCTCGCGGAACAGCCAGGGATTGCCAATGGCGCCCCGCGCCACCATGAGGCGGTCACAGCCGCTGCCGGTGGCCAGGGCGTCGGCGTCGGCTGCCGTGAAGATGCCGCCGTTGGCAGTGACGGGTATGCGCAGGGCCTCGCGCACGGCCTGGATGACGGCCATCGCCACTGGCCCCGCGTAAATGCGCTGCGGCAGCCGCCCGTGGATGGTCAAGCCGTCGATGCCGCAATCCTGCAACGCCAGACAGAAGCGCACGGTGGCATCCGGGTCGGTTTCGGACAAAATGCGCGTCTTGACGGTCAGAGGCTTTTTCACCACGTCCCGCAGCACTCGCACACAGTCCAGAGCGAGCTCCGGCGTCTTCAGCAGCGCCGCACCGGCATTGCGCTGCATCACCTTGCGGACAGGGCAGCCCATGTTGAAATCGAGGGCATCAAAGGGGTAGTCATTGAGGATGGCGGCGGCCTGGCGCAGGTCGTCCGGCCGGCAACCCATCAGCTGCACGGCGAGCCACGGCTCGTCGTCGCCACGAGCCAGTATCTCCCGATTCTCGCTGTCGTGATGCAACAACGCACCGGCATCAAGCAGAGGCGTGTGCGCGTAAACCAGGCCAAAACGGCGACAGCAACGCCGGAAAGGCAGGTCACTGTAACCGGCCAGCGGCGCTAGAAAATATGTTCGCGTAGGAGTCATGGTGTCGTTCCGTAGCACCTGCGTCCGGGCCGGCTAGGCCCCTGAGCGGCAGGCGAAAAAAACGCCGTCAGCCCGTGTTACTGGCTGACGGCGTCCGTATTGCAAACGTCGGTCTCGTCCGTTCTCTGCTCAGCCGCGGCGGCTGCGCAGGTGGCCCTTATCCATGAAGCCGTCATAATGGCGGGACAAGAGATGGCCTTCGATCTGCCGCATGGTGTCCAACGACACACCGACAATGATCAGCAGGCTGGTACCACCAAAGAACTGAGCGATGGTCCCAGGTATCTGCATGGCGTTGCTGAGTATCATCGGGAAAATCGCCAAAGCGGTCAGGAAGATCGCCCCAGCCAGAGTGATGCGCGTCATCGAATGATCAAGGAACTCCGCCGTCGGCTGGCCGGGGCGAATGCCCGGGACGTAGCCGCCATGCTTCTGCAGGTCATCAGCAATCTGGATGGGATTGAACTGATTGGCGACCCAAAAGAAGGAGAAAACCAGGATCATCAGGCCGTAAAGCAGCAGATAAGGCGTGCTGCCGTAGGTGAAAAACGGCACCAGCCAGCTGAACCACGGCGTATTCGGCAGAAAGCGTAGGAGCATCATCGGGAAGGACAGTATCGCCCCCGCAAAGATGATCGGCATGACGCCCGAGTAGTTCACCCGCAAGGGTAGGTAACTGGTCTGAGCCGTCGTCGAACCGCCCACGCCGGCTACGCGCCGAGCATAACGCACGGGCACTTTCCGCTGGCCCTGAGTCAACGCAACCGCGCCGGCACAGACCAGGAAGAACATCGCCACCAGCAACAGCAGATGCACGACTGTCAGCTCACTGCCACCCGTCGCCGCCGCACCAAAAACCAGCGTGACGAGGCTGACCAAAGCCTGGGGGAGCCGAGCAATGATGTTCACGGTGATGATCAGGGACGCGCCGTTGCCGATCCCTTTCTCGGTGATCACTTCGCCAAGCCACATGATGAACATCGCGCCAGCAGTCAGGGTGATGACCGTCGAGATGATGAAACCAACGCCGGGATTGCTGACCACACTGATGCCACTGGGCAAATTCAACTTGTCCGGCCGCATCATGGCCAGCGCGAACATGGTGCCCTGAATCACGCAGATCACCAAAGTGACGTAACGCATGATCTGATTGTATTTCTGCCGGCCGCTCTCGCCCTCGCGGACCATCCGCTCCAACTGCGGCAACACCGGCGTCATCAACTGCAGAATGATCGATGCCGAAATGTAGGGCATGATGCCCAGAGCACCAACGGCAAAATTCTCCATGGCGCCGCCACTGAAGAGGTCTAACATGTCAAAAACACCGCCAGTACCCCGGTTGCCACCAATCTGCTTGAAGAGTTCCGCCAAAGCCGCCGGATCGACGCCGGGGCAAGGCAAAACACTGGTGATGCGGCAGATGGCAATCAACCCGAAGGTAAGCAGCAGGCGCTGTTTTAATTCCGGTATTCTGAAGCAATTCAAATAGGCTGAAATCATGTCTGATTCCTTGTCACGTTGCGGTGTGCCCGAGCCCGTTGCCATCTCTGCCGGCGCCGGCTGGCGCGCCGGCACCTCCCAGCAGACGGGCACCCATGCCCTACCCCTTCAGACCCTTAGGATGCCGGCGCGTCCGTCTCCGCGGTCGCCTTCGCATCGACGCATTTCCCGCCAGCGCGCTCAATCTTCTCACGCGCACTCGCAGAAAACTTGTCGGCCTTGATGGTCAGGGCCTTGCTGACATCGCCGTCGCCAAGGATCTTCAGCGGCAGGTCGCTCTTGCCGAGCAAACCGCTGGCCATCAGCACCTGCTTGTCAATCAGCTGGTCCTTCTCGAAATTCTCTTCGATGACATCCAGGTTGATGACGTTGTATTCAAGATGGTTCGGGTTGTTGAAGCCCCGCTTCGGCAAGCGCCGGATCAGGGGAATCTGGCCACCCTCAAAGTGAGGCCGGCGAGAGTAACCCGAACGGGCACCCGCGCCTTTGTCACCACGACCAGCGGTACGGCCATTGCCGGAACCGTCGCCGCGGCCAACGCGCTTGCGGCTTTGACGCGGAACTGTATTATGCAGCTCATGAAGTTTCATTGCTATCACTATCCTCACGTGCAGGTTGATTGCTTACAGGGCGTTGATGTCACGCTTGGCCAGAATCTCGGCGCGCGTGCGCAGTTTGGCGATCGCCGTAAAGGTGGCCTTCACCACGTTCACCGCGTTCTTTGATCCCAAGGACTTGCCCAGAACGTCCTTGACCCCCGCCAGTTCCAAAACGTGCCGCATGCCGCCACCAGCAATCAAGCCAGTACCTGCCGAGGCAGGCCGAACCATCACCTGCGAACCGCCGTAATTGGCATGCACCAGGTGCGTCACGGTGCTGCCGTGCATCGGCACGGTCACCAAATGCCGCCGAGCCTGCTCGCCGCCCTTGCGGATGGCGTCGGCCACTTCGTTCGCCTTGCCAAAGCCCATGCCGACTCGCCCCTTGCCGTCGCCAACCACGATCAGCGCACTGAACGAAAAGTTACGGCCGCCCTTGACCACTTTGCTGCTGCGGTTGACTGAAACGACGCGCTCCTCGAACTCGCCCTCGGCGGCAGCCATGTCGGCCGCACCGCGCTGTTCGACCTGAGGCGTCTCTTCTTTCTCCGCTTTATCTTTGTATTGCTCTGCCACGGAATGTTCTCCTAATCCTCTGTGATGCCGACCTTTTGCTCCTGGATCAGCCGCTCGCCGCGGTTCCTGTCATGCCTAAGTCCAGCCGATCACCCTGATCAAAACTTCAGACCGGCCGCACGGGCCGCGTCTGCCAACGCCTTCACACAACCGTGGTAGAGAAAGCCGCCACGATCATAGACAACCTGCTTGACATCCGCTGCCAGCGCCCGCTCGGCAATGCACTTGCCGATAATGGTCGCACTGGCCACGTTCGCCTTCAGCTTCTGTTCGCGAGCCGACGCTTCCAGGGTGGATGCCGACACAATCGTCCGCTGCGCGTCGTCATCAATGACCTGCGCATAGATATGACCGCCCGTCCGGCAAACGCACAGCCGCGGCATAACTGCCGTGCCCGACAGGGTCCGGCGAAGCCGCTCATGACGGCGCTGACGCGCCTCTTTGTTATTCTGCTTACTCATTTCTTCTTACACTCCCAAATTGCCAATCCGCTTCGCCGCTGTGTTCTCATGCTGTCAGCGGATGAGCCCGCTGCCGTTTACAGCGTATTATGCGCCAACCTTCTTGCCTTCCTTCAGCGTGATCTGTTCGCCGGCATAGCGCACGCCCTTGCCATGGTAGGCATCGGGGGTGCGGAAACGGCGGATCGTCGCGGCAACTTGGCCAACCAGCTGCTTGTCAATGCTCTCCAAGCTGATGTGCGTCTGATCAGCCATGCTGACCTTGACGTTTGCGGGTACCGTGTACTCGATCGGATTGGAATAGCCGAGGCTCAGGGTCAGCTTCTGACCGGCCAGCTGCGCGCGGTAACCAACGCCGAACAGCTCAAGCTCCTGCTTGAAACCCGTGCTGGTACCGACGATCATGGCGTTCAGCAGGCTGCGCACCAGACCGTGTTTCATCTTCAGCTCCTTGTCGTCCTCGCGTTCCCGCAGAACATGCAGAACGTCGCCGTCCTGCTTCAAGGTGATGCCTTCCGGCAGCTGATATTTCAAGGTGCCCTTCGGACCGGTAACGCTGACGTCCTGACCGGATACGTCCAGCTTTACCTTCGGGTCCAAGGCGATTGGTTTGTTGCCCATGCGTGACATGTCTGCATTTCCCTATTCTGTGCTGGCTCCGACTACCAGACGTAGCAGAGCAATTCGCCGCCAACTTTACGTTTCCGAGCCGCCCTGTCGCTCATGAGGCCTTCCGAAGTGGAAAGCACCGCGATGCCCAGGCCGCCCAACACATGCGGAATCTCGTCGCAGCCGACGTAGACGCGGCAGGACGGCTTGCTGATCCGCTTGATACCCTCAATCACCGGTACGGAGCCCTTGCCCTTGTACTTGAGAGTGATGGTGAGATTCTTCTTGTTGCTGCCGATGTCCTCGACAGCGTAACCTTCGATGTAACCCGCCTCGCGCAGCGTTTCCGCCAACGCGGTACGCATTTTCGAAGACGGCATGCTGGCCAGCGGCAACTTTGCAGTTGATGCATTACGCACACGGGTCAGCATGTCAGAGATTGGATCGCTCATGCTCATGGTCGCTCTCCTCTTACCAGCTCGCCTTCATGACACCTGGAATCTGCCCGTTGCTGGCCAGCTCGCGGAAGCAAATACGGCAAAGATGGAACTTGCGAATGTATGCGCGCGCACGCCCGCAGCGCTCGCAACGGTTGTAACTACGCACCGAAAACTTGGGCGTCCTCTGGGATTTGACTATCAGACTTTTCCTGGCCACGTTTTTATCCCCTTCAGTTGGCAAACGGCATGCCCAGCATGCTTAACAGGTCACGGGCTTCATCATCGGTTTTCGCAGTCGTCACGATGGTGATGTTCATACCGATCGTGTGCTTGATCTTGTCCAGATCAATCTCCGTGAACACCGACTGATCCGTCAGACCGAAATTGTAGTTGCCGACACCATCAAAGGACTTGGCTGACACACCACGAAAGTCACGTACCCGCGGCAACACGATGTTGATCAAACGATAGAGAAAATTGTACATGGCGCCGCGACGAAGGGTGACGCTGGCACCGACGGCCATGCCCTTGCGCAGCTTGAAATTCGAGATGTTCTTCCGCGACTTGGTGATCACCGGCTTCTGGCCCGTGATCATGCCAAGGGTGTCCGACGCGGCCTGCATGACCTCGCGGTCCTTGTCCGTACCCACACCGGTGTTGATCACGATCTTCACCAGATGCGGAATTTCCATCGGATTCTTGTAGCCGCGTTTCTCTTTGAGCTGCGGCACGATGTTCTGCTTATACTGATCGTATAATATGCTGCTAATCATTTCCAGACCTCGCGTTTAGACTACTTCACTTTTCCGAACGCCTGGCCCGGTAGCGCTCTTCCGCCATCACATTCGAGATGTGAATCGGGCATTCACGCTCTTCAATGCCGCCATTCGGATGTTCCTGGGAGCGCTTGATCGTCTTCTTGCGGACGGCCACGCCCTCGACAGTCACCCGGGACGACTTGCTGTCCTTCGACAGAACCTTGCCGCTCTTGCCTTTGTCAGCACCCGCAATGACGAACACCACGTCGTTCTTCTTAATTGTTGCTTTCGCCATCACAGCACCTCCGGAGCCAACGAGACAATTTTCATAAAGTTCTTGTCACGCAACTCGCGCGCTACTGGCCCGAAAATGCGCGTGCCTTTCGGATTGCCATCTTCGTCAATGATGACCGCGGCATTGCGGTCGAAGCGGAGAAAGGACCCGTCGGAGCGACGGATATTCATCGCGGTACGCACGACAACCGCGCGGACCACTTCGCCCTTCTTGATGGCGGCGTTTGGCTGGGCCTCTTTCACCGAGGCGCGAATGATGTCGCCGATGGCAGCACTTTGTTTGCCTTGGCCCAAGATCCGTATCGCCATAATCTTCCGCGCGCCGGAGTTGTCCGCCACATCCAATGTCGTTTGCATCTGAATCATGGTGAATACCTCCTCAGTCAGTCACGGCGCGCTGGATGATGGACACCAGACGCCAACGTTTCATTTTGCTCAGAGGCCGGGTCTCCATGATCTCGACGACGTCGCCGATCTTGGCCTCGTTGTTCTCGTCGTGCACATAGCACTTGCTTGTGACCTTCACCACCTTGCGGTAAAGCGGATGGGGTGAGCGACGATCGACCTTGACCACCAAGGTCTTGTCCTGCTTGTCGCTGACCACAGTCGCGGTCAACACTTTACGCAGGTTTCGTTCCTGTTTTACTTCTTCTGTTTCAGCCATTGTCACACCTCGGTCACTTCGCCTGCTTGCGACGGGCGGTCTTCTCTGTCTCAATCCGAGCCACATCCTTACGCAGAAGGCGGATGCGGGCGGGGTTCTCAAGCTGTCCGGTCTGGCCTTGCAGGCGGAGATTGAAAATCTCCTTCCTGCTTTCTTCCGCAGCGCGGTCCAGTTCCTCTGCCGTCATTTCGCGAATGTCTTTTGCTTTCATGTCACACAACCCTATTCTTAGGCCGCCTTGCCGCTCTTAGACGGCGGCATGCTGACGGGCGAGGAAACGGCAACGGAAGGGCAATTTGCTTGCCGCTCGGGCCAACGCTTCTTTCGCCACGGTCTCCGGGCAGCCGCTCAGCTCAATGATCATATTACCGGGACGAACCACCGCGACCCAGCCCTCGGGAGCGCCTTTGCCCTTACCCATACGGGTTTCCAAAGGCTTTTTGCTGTAGGGCTTGTCGGGAAACACTCGCAGCCAGATCTGGCCACGACGCTGCATGTGGCGGGTTGCCGCCACACGGGCTGCTTCAATCTGATTCGCTGTCAACCAACCGCGATCCAGGATCTGCAGGCCGTACTCACCGAAGTCCAACTTGTTATTGCTGCTCGCGATTCCCGCGTGGGCGCCGCGCTGCACCTTTCGGTGCTCTACGCGTTTTGGCATCAGAGGCATTTTTCGTATCCTCCCAATTTTGGGGTTTGCAGATCCAGACTTTAATACCGATGAGGCCAGCCAGAGTGTGCGCCTCGGAAAAACCGTAGTCAATATTGGCCCGAAGCGTGTGCAGCGGCACCTTGCCGTCCTTGTACTGCTCCGTTCGCGCCAGCTCCGCGCCGTTCAGGCGGCCCGAGCAGCGGATTTTAATGCCATCGGCACCAAGCTGCATGGCGGTCTGAATGGCCCGCTTCATGGCCCGGCGGAAAGCGATACGCTTCACCAGCTGCTGGGCAATGTTCTCGGACACCAGCTGCGCGTCAACCTCGGGCTGCCGCACTTCCTTGATGTCGAGGAGAATCTCTTTATCGCCCGTGATCTTGGCCATACTCGCCTTGAGTTTGTCCAAACCGGCGCCGCGCTTGGCGCCCTTGTCGCCCGCGTTGTCCTGCCCACGGCTGACCGGAGCGGTGGCCTGGCCGAAACGGCCGGAGATGATGATGCCGGGACGACCCGAGTAGATGGTCACGCGTACGCGCCGACCAAAACGCTCAATGATGACTTTGCTGACTGCCGCGCTTTGCAATTCGCTACTGATGTGCTCTCGGATCTTCAGATCCTCCTGCAGAAGCGGTCCGAACTGCGTCTTGCCGGCAAACCAGCGGGATTTCCAGTCCTTGGTGACTGGAATACGAAACCCGATTGGATTTACTTTTTGACCCACTGTGAACTCCCTGTCCTTATGCCTGGTCTGTTACAACGATCCGAATGTGGCTCGTACGCTTGCGAATGCGACCCGCAGACCCACGGGCCTTGGGGCGGAAGCGCTTCAGCGTCGCGCCCTCGCCAATGAGAGCTTCCTTCACCACGAGGCGACTACGGTCAACGCCCATTTTCTCGTCGTTCTCGGCATTGGCCACTGCTGATTTGAGAGTCTTCTCAATCAGCCGTGCCGCCTTGCGGGGGATGAGACTCACCATGTTCATGGCTTCGACGGCGCCCTTGCCCTGGATGAGCCGGGCCACCTCGCGCGCCTTGAACGGTGATATCCGCACGTGTTTGGTGATGGCTAGTTTTTCCATAACTCCGCTTTCTCTTACCTCTACCTTCAGCTCCTGCCCAAACACCGACCGGGTGCCCAGGTAAGAGGCTGACGTGAAAACTGACTATATTTTCTGCTATGTTGATCGGTCCACGGCTTATTCAGCCAGAAACCGGCTACCAATGGCGATTTCAGCAAGCGTACCCTGCACCAGCACCGCAGCACTGATTTCAGGTCGTGCATCCACTACCCGCAGCTTCATAGTGACCTTGCCGTTGCGGGCCTGCCACCATTCGCTGCCAGTGCGAACACCGCTCAGAAAACCACGATCCAAGATGACGAGCTGTAACTCGTCATGAACAGCCAGTACACCACAACCAGTCATTCCGGATTTACCACCGCCTCGCCCGGCGACTATCGACAGTGGGTTGAGACTACGCTCAACAACGCCCCGTAGGGCTGAGATCCGTTCCGACACCTCGCGACGCACCGCGTCACTCGGTTGCATGACATTCAGCATGGTCTCGATATACCGCTCAAAATCACGCAGAGACTGCTCGACTTCTAACTGCCGCACACCCAGTTCCCTGAGTGCGGACAGTGCCTGGTTCGCCAACGCCGCCGTGTCTTCGCCGTCCTTGTGCCGTAGTAAATGCGCCGAGCGTAATTCCAACTCGCGCATCTGCTCCAGTACCGCATGGCTCCGTTCGTAAAACGCGGCGTATTGGGCGCGCTGCCGGCTGAGTTCCTCGCGGACTCGCGACAGTTCCAGCTCAAGCTCCACAATCCGCTGCTCTGCTTCCTTGCTGGACACTGACCCCGCTGTCGCCGTTTTGACCGTGGCCAAACCGCCGTCAGCAAACGCCAATGCGTCTAAAAAGAAAAACAGAATGCATACTATAACGGCGCAAATTCTGAATTGCCAATGCTTAAATGCAATTTTTTTCAATGCTGGCACCTCTTGTCAGGTTACGCTATTCCGGAATGGGCTGGCTACACACGGCAGCCACGCCGCCGAGTGACACACCCAGACGACGCAGTCGTAACAGCAACCGCCCCACGCCATATAAATATAGGTATGGGACGCCGCTGGCGAAGAGCCGCCAAGCGACCATATAATGTTTTTTGGCAAAACACTAAATGTCATTCCGCAAAGCCCATCCGTCAAATTCGCACCACCGGAAAGCAGACGCGCTAGTGGACTCGGTGGACTCGGTGGACATTGTGGACACATCCTTCGGCAATGGACACCAGCTGGCGGCGGCCCAGGATAGCGTCCACCGAGTCCACCGAGTCCACCGAGTCCACCGGGTTCCGGCTATGTGTCGTGCGACGCAAGTCCTCATCCCTACGCGCGCCGGTCGTTATCTTTGCGTTTTTGCTTGTTTTTGACCATTTTTGCATTACATTTGACGCTTTCCCTATTTATTCCAGCTTCATTTCACCCAGAGTATTGGAGGCTTTTGTGAAAGTACTTGTCGTCAATTCCGGCAGTTCATCCCTCAAGTTCACCTTGTTCAGCATGACGAACAAGACGGTGCTGGCCAAGGGCCTGGTTGAGCGCATTGGGATGAGCAATCCCAAGCTGACGTACCAGGCGACGGACAAGAACAAGCAGGAGGAAGTCCTCAGCATCACCAACCACAGCGAGGCCTTGCAGGCGGTATGCGACAAGCTAGTCGACCCGAGCTACGGCGTCCTCGAGAAGCTTTCCGAGGTCCAGGCCATCGGCCATCGGGTGCTGCATGGCGGCAAGACCTACACGTCACCGATTCGGGTGAATGAAGACGTGAAGGAAGGCATCCGCAAATGCATCGTTCTGGGGCCGCTGCACAACCCGGCCAACCTCGGCGGTATTGAAGCCTGCGAGCAGGTCTTTCCCGGCACGCCAAATGTGGCGGTGTTTGACACGGCTTTCCATCAGACCATGGAACCCGAAGCTTACATGTACGCCATTCCCCGCGAATTCTATGACAAGTACGATGTGCGTAAATACGGCTTCCACGGCACCAGCCACAAATTCGTCTACTTTAACAGTTGCGAATTTCTCGGCCTTGACCCCGACAAGGCGAAGATCATCACCTGCCATCTGGGCAATGGTAGCAGCCTGGCGGCCGTCAAAGGCGGCAAAGTAGTCGATACCAGTATGGGCCTGACGCCTCTCATGGGGTTGGTCATGGGGACCCGCTGCGGCGACCTCGACCCCGCCGCCGTGTTCTTCCTGATGAAGCAGACCGGCGCCACGCCAGACGAAATGGACAGCATCCTCAACAAGAAAAGTGGCCTTCTCGGCG
>Ga0172377_10007323_pt1 | contig 11350 bp, 6 predicted proteins | sample Pumphouse3metaG_FD_119749 | JGI IMG/M metagenome (GOLD analysis project Ga0172377, IMG submission 119749) | Leachate microbial communities from a municipal landfill in Southern Ontario, Canada - Pumphouse #3 metaG | ecosystem: Engineered > Solid waste > Landfill > Unclassified | place: Canada... | reverse complement strand
GCGTAAAAATGTTTATGATGAGTATAAGGATCGGATCGGCGATATCGTCAGCGGCACAATCCGTCAGATTACACACCGCGACTTGATTATCGAGCTGGGCAAAACTGAAGCTATTCTGCCGGCCAAAGAGCGTATGCCGAACGAGGAATATAATGTTGGCGATCGCGTGCGTGCTTATGTGCAGCGGGTGCAGGCTGCTTCCAACGGTCCGGCGGTTGTTCTTTCTCGTTCGTGCGCTGATTTTGTCAAAACTTTGTTCTGTCTGGAAGTTTCTGAGATCGCCGACGGCATAGTTGAAGTCATGGGTGTGGCGCGTGATGCCGGTTACCGCTCTAAAATCGCAGTCAGAACGCTGGACGAAAAGGTTGATCCGGTTGGAGCCTGTGTCGGGTTGCGTGGCGTGCGGGTGCGCAATATCGTCCGTGAACTGAATGGTGAGAAAATTGATATTGTGCGCTGGAGCGATGATATCAAACAGTATGTCGCTCAGGCGCTGGCTCCCGCTAAATTTGAGAGCATTGAGATCGGTGAGGCCGGTGAAGATGGACGCCGTACAATTCATGTAACGGTGCGTCCGGATCAACTTTCGCTGGCGATCGGCAAACGCGGTCAGAACGTGCGTCTGACATCCAGGTTGACTGGCTGGCGCGTTGATATACAGAAGATCGAAGAAGAGGTTCCATTTGAAACCAGACGTGAAAACGCCATTACCGAGTTGGCGGAAGTGATGGATCTGTCGCCAGAAGAGGCGGCAAAGCTGGTTGACAATGGCTTCTTGACCACCGATGGTATTGTCGAGGTGGAAATTTCCTATCTGCAGGAGATCTGCGGTTTCGATGAGATAACAGCAAGCAAGATATGGGCGGCTGCCTCCGCGGTCAGCAGTATTGAAGACTTGGGGGAGTAAAATAGAATCATGAGAGTATGTGAATTAGCAGCAAGAGCGCAAACCTCCAGTATCGAGGTGATCCGACAGGCTGAAGAGTTGGAAATCGAAGCCTATTCGCCACTGACGGATCTTGAAGATGATGATGTGAAACAGTTGCAGGATGCGCTGAATAAGCGCACGCCGCAGGATATTGAAAAGGATATCGCTGACCGTGTCGCCCGGCGGGAAAAGAAACTGAAAAAAGTTGTTCAGCATGTGTTGAGTAATCTGGATACCGAGCGTGAGGCACTTAAAGTTCATCGCGACAAAGCTTTGGAGATGGACGGAGTTGTCAGAGGCGGCGTGAGTGTACCTGATGCTGGCAAAGCTGAGGATGCTGCTACTGCGGCAGTCGTTGCCACAGCAGATGTTGAGACAACGGCACCAGCGGCTGAAAAAACAGTAGTTTCGGATGCTGTCCCGCCTGCTCCCGCAGCGGATATTGATCCAGTTAAAAGTCAACCTGCTGCTGCAGTACCCGAAGAGGTTGTTGAAAAGCCGAAAAAAAGCGCGCGAGTCGCATCGAAACCGGTCGATGAAAAAGCGGAGCCTAAGAAAGTTGTTGAGCGCAGAGAGCCCGCTGAACGTAAATCAAAAACACTTGCATCGAAAAAGGCTCAGCAAAATATTCAGCAGTCGAAACGACAGGTGCCTGCCGCGTCTGCTGAGGTGGCCTCCACAGTTCGCACGCCCTTGGCCGATAAATCAATCTCGCCCGATCGTATTATTATGTTGCGCGGCGCGGTGGTTATCAAGGAGCTGGCGGAAAGAATGGGGCTGCGCCCCAACCGTCTGATTGCGGATTTGATGCAGATGAATATGCTGATATCCATCAATGAGCGGATCGAACTGGATGTGGCTGCCAAGCTGGCTGATAAATACGGATTTAAGATTGAAATCGAACGACAGAAACGCTCCAGCGAGCGCAAGCCTCAACTGCGGAGCGAATCAGATGATGATCAGATACCGGAGGATAATCTGGATGAAATGGTGATGCGTCCGCCGGTGGTTACTTTCCTTGGCCACGTCGACCATGGCAAGACATCTCTTATGGATCGTATCCGCAATGCGAAGGTCGCCTCCGGTGAGGCCGGTGGTATAACTCAGCATATCGGTGCGTATACCTTGGATGTTAATGGACGCAAGATTACTTTTCTTGACACGCCCGGTCATGCGGCTTTCTCCTCTATGCGCGAACGCGGTGCTAATATGACCGATATAGCTGTTATTATTATTGCCGCTGATGATGGCATTATGCCGCAGACTCGTGAGGCGATCAAACATGCGCAGTCGGCCGGTGTTCAGATCATGGTTGCCATTAATAAATGCGATTTGCCGGAGGCACGCCCGGACAGAGTGCGACAACAGTTGCAGAGCGAGGGTCTGACACCTGAAGACTGGGGCGGCGATGTAATCACTGCCGAGGTTTCCGCCGTGTCCGGCGCTGGCATGGACCATCTGCTGGAAATGATTCTGCTGCAGGCGGATATGCTGGAGCTGATGGCTAATCCTAACCGACGCGCCAACGGTGTGGTGGTTGAAGCGCAACTTGAACAGGGTCTTGGTCCAACGGCTACGCTGTTGGTTCAGGGCGGCACTCTTAAAGTTGGCGATGTGCTGTTGTGCGGCGAATATTTTGGGAAGTTGCGTGGTTTGATTGATGATCGTGGTCGCCGCGTGAAAGAGTCAGGCCCATCAACCGCGGTGAAGTGCATGGGCCTTTCCGGTGTGCCGGAGGCGGGGGCTGAATTTCGCGTGATGCTCAATGAGAAGCGGGCGCGGGCGCTCGCCGCTGATGCTGCCCAGGAGAACAAATTGGCGCAGTTGGCGATGTCGAAACCCAAGTCGCTTGAAGATATGATGTTAATGAGTTCCGGCACAAAAAAGGAACAACCGGTTATTGTTAAAGCGGATACGCAAGGTTCTCTTGAAGCAATTATTGACTCCCTGAAGGATATTAAGAGCGATAAAGTCTCTTTGAATATTATCTCTGAAGGAATTGGAAACGTTTCCGCTACCGATGTCAACAAAGCTGCCGCCGGTGATGCGCTGGTGGTTGGCTTTCATGTGGGCATTGAGTCCGGTGTGCAGCAGATCGCACGTCATGACGGTGTGCGCATCAGCACCTACCGCATTATCTATGAGTTAATCGATTTTGTGAAACAGCGGATGCTTGATCTTCTGTCGCCTGAATACAAAGAGTTGGTCAAAGGACATGCGGAAATTCGTGTGCTGTTCGATATCGGTAAGACCGGCAGGGTGGCTGGCTGTCAAATGCTCGATGGCACTTTGCTCTCCAAGGGTAGGTATCGAATTAAGCGCGGCGATAAAGTTGTTTATGAGGGCACGGTCTCCGTTCTTAAGCATTTCCAGAAAGAGGTCAGCGAAGTCTCCGGTTCCCAGGAGTGTGGTATCCTGTTCAACGGGTTTGAGGGATTTGCTGAGGGCGACATCGTTGAGTGTTACATTATGGAAGAGCTGCCGCGCACACTTTAATTGAAGTAGTATGCTTTGGTTTTAATGGTCGGCAGTAGGGAGGTTTGCGATGTCATATAAACGATTGGAACGAATCAACGCCTTACTGCGTCGTGAAATCGGCGAAGCTCTGTATCATGTTTTCGCTGGTGAAAATATCGATCTGGGCGCGATTACCGTCACTGAGGTTCAGTGTTCATCAAATCTGCGTAATGCCACGGTGATGGTCTCGATCTTCGGGCATGAGAGCGAGCGTGATGTTTTTATCCGCAGATTGGCCGGCAAAGCGCGGGAACTTCAGGCAATGATCAATCGTGATCTGACCATGAAATACACACCGCGTTTGAGTTTTAAACTGGATCGTTCGGTTGAAAAGGGTGATCATGTGCTTGATATTCTTTCAAGCATGCCCGAAGCGGATGATGAGTTCGACACCGATAATCCTTTGCTGCGGAGTTCCGCCTTTGAAGAAGATCAAGAGTTATAATGAGAGCAGGGATGGCCTGCTGTTGATCGATAAACCGGCCGGTTGCACCTCGCATGATGTTGTTAATGCTGTCCGGCGTCAATTTGTCTTGAAGAAGGTCGGCCATGGCGGTACTCTCGATCCGGATGCCACCGGGTTACTGGTGCTTCTGCTGGGCAAGGGTACACGGCTGTCGAATCATGTTATGGGTGGCGATAAAACCTATACCGGATCATTTATGCTGGGACGCGTGACCACGACACAGGACCGTTCCGGCGATGTGCTGGCTTCAAATCCGTGGAACCACATATCCCGCGATCAGGTTGAAGATGCGATGAAGGCTCTCTGTGGTGATATTTTTCAGCTTCCGCCAATGGTATCCGCAATTAAAATCAACGGGACTCCTCTGTATAAACTTGCGCGACAAGGTCAGGAGGTCGAGCGTAAACGGCGCTTTGTGCATATCTACCGCTTCGCCTTGACAGAGTGGTCGCCACCCCTGATCTCATTTGAGGTTATCTGTACCAAAGGAACTTATGTGCGTACGCTGGCTCACGATCTCGGTGATTCGCTCGGCTGTGGAGCTTCACTCGAATCCTTGCGGCGTACCGCTTCCGGTGCTTTTAAGGTGTGCGATGCGCTGTCAATGGATGTGGTTAGAAATTTGACTTTGACCGAATTGAATGAACATGTGCTGCCCTATGAACACTTTGCTTTGAATACCTGAGCTTACTTGCAAATGGATGCTGAATGCGCAGACACTGTTTTACTGATCGCAGCAGTGAGTAAAGATTGTGATCAGGCCGTTGAACTATGAAAATTTTTTCCAAACCTGAGCAACTCAAGCAATTAACCAAACCGGTGGTGATGGCTGTCGGTTTTTTCGATGGAGTCCATCTGGGTCATCGTGAAGTGCTTGCCAGTACTCTGCGACGATCTCTGGATATTAAGGGTGAGGCCTGGGTAATGACCTTCGCTCAACACCCATTGAGCGTTTTGGCTCCTTATAAACGACCGCGCTTGTTGAGCACAACGGAGGAACGGCTGAAGATTTTCGCCGCCCTTGGAATGCACGGCGTGTTGCTGGTGGATTTCACTACTGAAATCGCAGAATTTTCACCATTGGATTTTGTGAGATGGCTTTGCGATGCCGAGTGCGCATCCGAAGCGCACGCTCCAATCAGGGAGATCCGCTGCGGAGATAATTGGCGCTTTGGTCTCAAAGCTTGCGGAACTCCGGCCACGTTGGCTGAGTTAGGGCGAGACTACGGTTTTGATGTTGTAGTTGTGCCGTATGCCGGCTATAAGGATGTCGAAATATCCAGTACCAGAATTCGTTACGCCATTAGAGAGGGTCGTTTGCAGGAAGCTAATGGCATGCTGGGTAGAGCCTATTCGATTCACGGTAAAGTGGTCAGTGGACGTGGCCTTGCGAATCGCTTGCAGATGGCGACTGCCAATATTATACCGGATGTCGATCTGCTGCCTCCTAACGGAGTCTATGCCGTCAGAACAAAAATCAACGGACGCATCTATGGCGGTGTCGCAAATTTAGGCGTAAGGCCGACCTTCCCTGATACTTCTCCCAGTGAGATTGTGCTTGAAACACACATTTTCGATTTTAACGGTGAGCTTTATAACCAGGAGATTGTTGTCTATTTCATCGCTTTTATCAGAGCTGAACGCAAATTTGATTCACCTGAAATGCTGGTGCAACAAGTTGGCGATGATATGACCGCCGCGGCACGAATTTTGAGCGCCGATGATTTTCAGGATGTGTTTACGCATTAGCAATGCCGATACGCTGGATTATGCGATACTATGATTTACACGCTGTTGCACTTTTTATATACTATGTATTACGTATGTAGTTTCGTAGCTTGCAGAATGAAAAAAGAACACTTATTGACAAAAGGATGCTGAAATGCCGGAAGAGATTAACAGATCAACCAATGAATATCGTGAGCAGCGGATTGCCAATATGCGCCAGTTGGAGGAGCTAGGCTTTAAATCTTATGGCTCTGCCTTCGAACGAGAGCGCCTGGCAGATATCCGCGCTTCGTTTGTTGAGGATAAAGAGGTGGCGGCTGCCGGCAGAGTGATGACTGTGCGCCGTATGGGTAAAGCGTCGTTCGCGACAATTGATGATGGCACCACGGCGTTTCAGCTCTTTTTCAAAAAAGACCTTCTGAGTGAGATGGAGTTTGCCGGATTCAAACTGGTCGACCTTGGCGATTTTATCGGGGTTAAGGGTAAATTGTTTACAACGCGTACTGGTGAACCTACAATTCAGGTTACGCAGTGGACGTTGCTCAGTAAGGCGCTGCAGCAACCTCCAGAAAAATTTCACGGTTTACAGGATATCGAAGAGCGCTATCGTAAACGTTATCTGGATTTAATGGTTAACCGAGATTCCCGTGATCGGTTTTATAAACGCAGTGCCATCATCAGCGAGATTCGCGCCTTGCTCGCTGAGCGTGGGTTTGTTGAAGTTGAAACCCCGATGATGCAAAGTCAGGCAGGGGGTGCCGCCGCTAAACCGTTTCATACGCACCATAATGCGCTTGATCGCGACATGGTTCTGCGTATCGCGCCTGAACTCTATTTAAAACGCTTGATTGTCGGGGGGTTCGACAAAGTTTTTGAGATCGGCAAAAATTTCCGCAACGAAGGGATCGACCGCACACATAATCCGGAATTTACAGTGCTCGAAGTTTATGAGGCGTACGGTGACCGCGAATCAATGAAAGCTTTGATCGAAGAGCTGTTGCCGCGCCTGTGTTTGAAGGTGTTAGGTCAATTAACTGTTGAGTATGGCGAAAACAGAGAGGTGCTTGATTTTACTCCGCCATATAGAGAGGTTTCCTATCACGATCTGGTAAAAGAGATGATGGGTAGTGACTGGTTTGAGTTGTCGCTAGAGGATACCCGCAAGAAAGCGGAAGCGGCTGGTGTGGCGCTGGAAGCGGATATGAACCATTTAATGATTACGCACGAAGTATATGACAAACTTATTGAGAAGACATTGCGGCAACCGACCTTTGTAACCCGTCTGCCTCGTCAGTTTGTACCACTGGCCAAAAGTTGTCCTGATGACGCTGATCTGGTTGATGTCTTCGAATTTGTTGTTGCCGGCAAGGAGCTTTGTCCCGGTTATACTGAACAGAATGATCCCGCTGCTCAGCGTCGGGCATTGGCTGATCAGGCGGGAGATGATGCTGAAAAGGTTGATGAAGATTTTATCCTGGCACTGGAGCACGGGATGCCTCCGACCGGTGGCCTCGGTCTGGGTATTGACCGACTGGTGATGATGCTTACCGGCACCGAGGTTATTCGTGATGTTATTCTTTTTCCGCAGATGCGGAGCTGATTATATTTGAGTGTCTGACGAAAGCCGGTGTGTGATTTATTTGGCGCACCATCGGTTGATGCCGTTCAGAACTGCCTCGGAAACTTGGTCTTGAAATGCACGGCTTTGAATAAGCTCTTCTCCCTCCGGCGCGGTTATGAAATCAAGTTCCAGTAGAATAGAGGGCACAGCCGGATTGCGGCAGACAGCTAGATTGCCGTTAAGTACGCCGGCGTTGCGCGCTGGAGAAATTTTTACCAGCTCTGCATGTACCGGTTCAGCCAACTGATGACCGATCTCATTCCAGGCGTAGGTTGCTATGTGACGGTTGCTGCGCGGATCATGATGCGAAGGACATGAGTTGTAGTGAACTGAGATGAAAGCATCGGCTTTCTTGTTGTAGGCGAGCCTGACGCGCTCATATAGCGGCATAGTATGATCACGGTTGCGCGTCATCAATGTCCGGTATCCCGCGTTTTTAAGTGTACGCTCAATTAACCGTGCCTGCATCAGGTTCACGCTCTTTTCCTTTAAACCTGAGGGGCCGACAGCTCCGCTGTCATCACCACCGTGACCGGCATCAATAACAATCAGAATCCGGTTGCGTTTCTTATGTTTGGGCGGATGCGGACCAAATCCTTGGGATATGTCCCGCGGTTTGTGTGTGGCTGTATGCTGTGACGACATTTTAATCGGTTTGAGATGACGGCTCTCAATGTAACAGCTCTTGCCATTGAATTTCATAGTGCGATAGTCGCCATGATAACCGTCGCTGATCAGTGTGTCGCCAGGCGCGGGAAAAAATAGAGTATCGCCGCTACCCTCCGCACTGCGGGCACGCGCTTCAAACAGTGATCCAATAAATTTGAAGGACTCCGGTGCGCTCATAGCGCTGATTGTACCAGCATAAACCGGTGGCAGAGCGGTGGCGGAAAAGATAACCGGCAGTTCTTGCAGCGCACAGTAAAAACGCATGGGAGCCGACCAGTTTCGATTATTGTTTTGCTCAGCTTGCAGTTTGATTGTCTGTTCGCCGACACGCACCTGCGGATTGGATCCCGCTGGTGCCGTGCAGCGTAGTCGAAAGGTAACGCCAGTCATAACACCCGCCGGGGCTATCGGGAAAACAGCTTTAATCGCAGGCGGCCCCGACGGTGCGGATTGCGGACTTTTTAGAAAAAATGTGTGTTGCTGATGATGATCGCCGGAGCGTATCTCAAGCACGTTGCGCCCCTCACTGATCGACTGCATATGGATAAAGCTGCCGGTACGATACGGTTTAACGCTTTTTCCATTAATTGATAAAGATGCGTCAGCAGGGGATATGCAGCCCGCAATAAAACTCTGATTGCCGACATTCAGTGTGCTGCCTTCAGGAGGAAAGACTATTCTAATTTCAACAGCCTGAATTGATAAGAGACCCCATGTGTTTAGAAGCGACAACAAAATAGAGATAAACGCTTTCTTATTCATATACCTATTATGCGATAAAAGCTGAATACAATCACCAAAAAAAACTGGCAAAAAACGAAAATTACGATTGACAGCTTTCTACTGTAATAGTACTTTAACATATGTTGATGTAGATATGGTTGCGCAAACGTTTGAGCAAACGAATTTGTTGCCAAATAAAGCGTAAATTGTATTCATGTGGTTTGAAACATTTGTTTCGCATAGGATTAGGAGGTTGGAAATGAGTATGTTGAAAAAAGAATTAAGTATGAGCACATTGGTGATTGCATCGCTCGTTTTTGGTGCAATACGGTTGGCGGCGGTCGAGGTTGTTAATTACAGCTTTGAAATACCGGTGGTGGTAAGTTATGATAAAATTGCGATTGATTATGATCCTCCGACCGACGGATTGACCGGTGGTTGGACTTTTTTCGGCTCGGCCGGTGTCGCCCGCAATGGATCTCCCTGGGTCAACACCGCGGCGGATGGCGAACAGGTGCTGTTTCTGCAGAATGACAGCGATGTCACACAGTCAATTACCCTAAATGACGGCGGATATTATCAGATATCTTTTAAAGCCGCCAACCGTCCGAACTATTCATCGATCAATTTACGGGTGCTATTTAACGACAAAGAACTGGCTTTCTGGAGTGCGGCGCAGATAGATAATAATGCCGTTTTTCAAAGTTTCAGTGCCGATATCGGCTTCCAGCATGCCGGCACCTATGCCTTAATGTTTGACGGTGTGCCGCATGTAGGCGATTGCGCTCTGGCGATCGATGACGTGCAAATATCTCTGCTCGGTTCGGCTGCGGCGCGTTACTACAATCCATCTCCGCTCTCAAGCAACTGGAATGCTACTGTCTGGGCGGATATCTCCGGTGGTACACCCTCTTTCAACTGGAGCTCCGGAAATTGCGCGGTCTTTGACCAGTCACAGAGTTACGCCGTCACCCTGGATGATCAGGAGAGTGCCAAGACCATCGAGGTTGAAGTGGGTGCGGTTACTTTGACCGGCACGGGTTCCGTCGCAACCGATAACATCACGATTGAGTCCGGCGCAACTCTGAGCGGAGTTGGTGAACGCTTTTTGAAAACCGGCACCACGCCGCTCTATCTTGATGGAACGCTTGATCTTACCGCTATGAGTGATATCACTCGCTCCGTCTATCTCTACGGTTCCGGCACAGTCGCACTCAGCGCGGGCGCGAATCTGGCAGTCGATGGATCATCTGCGTTTACCGGTGCAGTCAGTGGCAGTGGCGATTTGACCAAAGTCGGCAGCGGCACACTGACTGTTGACAACTCCTTTACCGGTTCACTCACTGTGCTGGATGGCATTCTTTTGCTGCCGAACAGCCTCAACGGTGCGGCAGCAGTTGCCGCGGATGCCGGTCTCGGCTTTGTTAATCCTGCAAATATGGTGGCGGCTATGAACAATCCCTCTGCCAGCTTTGCCGCCGGCTCGATGGTCGGCTTGGCCAACGCGGTTAATTTGACCGATCCCAATTTGGGCGGTGTCAGTTTCAATGACGCTCTTTTCCTCAAGGCGGGAGCAGGGGAACTGATAGTCAACAATGCCCCAACCTTGAGCGGTGTGAGCAGCGGCATGGTAATTACTGACGGCAAAATTGTTTTGCGAAACACCGGCTTGATTGATGATGATATGCCGATTACACTTCGTGACAATGGCTGGCTGCATCTTTCTTATCAGGATACTTCAACGCTGAACATAAATAATCCGATTTATCTCTCAGGTCGTTATGATGAGAGATCGAGCGATGGCGCACTTTATATTCAGAAAAACAATTCCACCACCCATTTCAACGCGCCGATCACACTGCTCAGCGACTCCAAAATCAAAGCCTTTGCCGCCAATGAGACAGTCAATTTCAACGCTCCGATTGTAGGCAATGGCAATCTTGTGATCGGCGGCGGTGGTGCAGGCGACACTCATCTTAAAATTCTGAATTTCAATGCAGCCTGCACCTTTAATGGTAATGTTATTCTGCAGAATGAGAACCGCTCTGATGCCGAGTTCAACTGGGGCGTGGATAATGCCATGCCGACAAATGCGATTATAAGTGTCGGCGGTAATACCACCGAGAATCACACCCATCTGGATTTGAAGGGGTTTACGCAAAAGACCGCGGGCATCGCCAATGCAAAACTGACCTCCGGTGACCGTGCCTTTGTCAACAGCGCGGCTACTCCCGCGACACTGGAAATGAATGTCGCGGACGGCACCCAGACCACGTATGGCGGTGCGCTGCGTAACGAGATCAATCTTGTGAAAAGAGGGGCGGGCATCCAGCATCTTGCCGGTGCCGGTGCGCAGCACAGTGGTGATGTGCTGGTGGCCGAGGGGACGCTACTCATCAACGGCGGTGCTCTGCCTAATGCCGATGTGACCGTCGCCGACGGTGGACGTCTCGAGGCTAATAATATTAATACAACAGTGGCGCACACAACCATCAGCGGCAATGGAGGTGTCACCGATCGCTATGGCGCAATCTATTTCTATCACGGCGACGATAACTGGAATGGAGACATCACCATCGACGGCGTGGCCTATATCGGCACCTACGGCGGCGGCGTGATGACAAAAACCATTAACGGCACTATCGATGGCAGCGGCACCCTCCATCTCTGGGCTCAAGGCGGAGGCGTTGAGCATGAG
>Ga0172377_10007320_pt1 | contig 11353 bp, 7 predicted proteins | sample Pumphouse3metaG_FD_119749 | JGI IMG/M metagenome (GOLD analysis project Ga0172377, IMG submission 119749) | Leachate microbial communities from a municipal landfill in Southern Ontario, Canada - Pumphouse #3 metaG | ecosystem: Engineered > Solid waste > Landfill > Unclassified | place: Canada... | reverse complement strand
ACAAATATAGAAAGGAACATTTCAATTTTAAATCTACACAAAGTTTTTTTACTGCCATATGCTTTAAGATAAACCAACTTGTTGCGATAAAAATAATGAAAGATCTTTAATCTATTAACATTATCTTCATCAATAGGTGACAATACGTTATTTCCTTGTCTTTTATGTAGAACAACGCTCTTTCCACAAAAGTATCCAGGACCGTAGTATTTAGTTAATCTATTCGTATACTCTAAGTCATCTCCCCATATAAAGAAAAAGCGATGAGGTAATCCTTCTTTTTCAACAGCTTCTTTCTTGATCAATAAAGAAACAAAAGTCGCAACTGAAATCTTAACTAATCCATCCGCTAAATATTCATAGCAATTCGCTGATTCGGATAAATCAATAAATGGTATATTCATCGGTTCATGATTAAGTCCATAAGCCTTGCTAGCTAAGAAACTAAATTTACCTTTAAGCAATTTCTCAGTATTCATTAAATTCTCTAAGGAATCCTTTTGAGGGATCGTGTCATCGTCCATGACCCAGATGTAATCCGGATTGTTTTCATATGCTTTTTTCATTCCATAAAAGAAACCACCAGATCCACCATAATTTTTATTTAGTCTCATTATTTTAATTCGGTCGCTTTTGACATTTTGACCGATGAACTCCAATGAATTATCCGTGCTGTGATTATCTATGACAACGATGGTATCGACAGGATATGTTTGACTTAATAAAGCGTTAATACATTCCAACAATAGAACTTTTCTATTGTATGTTACGACTACTGCAATTACTTTCATATTTTACTTTATCCTTTCAAAAACGACTCGTGTGCCAATTGATCGTCATTTAAATTTACGACCAAATTATATTCATCTATTCTTCCCGTCGATTTGTAGCTTTTCTTCTCAATAAGAATACCATATCTATTTTTTATATTATAGAACCTATATTATTCATTCTCTCATCAGAGTCATATATCTTCTTTTATCATCTTATTTACTTCGCAATATCTCTTGTATCGTATCAAGGTCTATATCCATACCCAACTAGATATACTACTTTTTAATTTTTCTCGATAGCTTTTTCCTTATAATCGCGATTATATCTAAATAGAATTGATCTTTAAAGAGATACAGCAAACCAAAATAGACAACGATTCCTTCAACAATCAAGATGATTGAATAATAGATTTTTGCGGCAAAAAAGGTTTGCGTAAAATACACAACCCCAAACATGATCAAACCCGATAGGATATATTTCCATGATGATTTAAGAAGTTTTACTATAGAAATATCTTTCCTGGTTATATAAAGCATAACTCCAGTCACACATAATTCAGAAATCACCGAGGCAATCGCCGCTCCGTAAGAATAGAATAAAAAAATTAAAAAGGAATTAAAAATTAAATTGATACCCGCGCCTATACAAATGGCGATGGTATATCTTTTGTCTTTTCCTTTGGGTATTAGATATTGTAGTCCAAGCACATTGCTCAATCCTATAATTAGAATCAGCGGTGAAAAAATCATGATTAAGTAAGGAACTTTATCGTAACCATCTCCAAAGAACCACGGGCAAATATTCTGAGAGACCGCGATGAGCCCAAACATGATAGGAATACCAATAAACATCACGAAGCGCAGAGCTTTATATATATTGCTTAAAAAACCTTTAATGTTGCCTGTAGCAATCTCATGAGAATTTCGAGGAGTCATTACAGTTCCTAAAGATGTTACTACAGTTAACGCCATTGTAACTATTTTTTGCGATTGCAAATAGTATCCGTTTTCGATATCAGCCACCTTTACAATTTCAGTAGTGCCATCCGCGAGATTATTAACAATAGTGCCGGGAACAATCAGGCCAATAAATGTCTTATCCATAATCGTGTAGATAGAAACAGCTATGGTAGGCAAAAAAAGCCTAAACATTGGAAGCAAATGCCTCTTAAAGTGAATTTCATCATTTTTTACTTTATCCAATCTTTTGTGGATACCAAACCACAAGGAACAATTAGAAACTATCAAGACTAATGAGCTGCACAAGGTGTAAATCCACAGGTCGTTTTGATTTTTAACAAAGACAAAGATTAGAGTTATACCTAGTATTTTGATAATGATATTTCGAATCACTATCATGTCAAAATCTTCGTTTCCCTGATAAAAAAACAAAATGTCAAAAAAGACCGCAAAAATATTGATCGATAGTATTTCCATCAACAAAGTGTAATCGCCAAAGACCCCACAAAAAATCATTATTACTTCCGCTATCAAAGCAATAGAAACAAAGATAGATCGACCAATCATCAGTTCCCAAAATATTACGCTTTGCTTGTGCTTGTCATTTTGATAACGTGCAATTTCTCTCTGGGAATAAATGCTAAATCCCATCGAGGCAAATATTATGAAATATGAAATAAGAGCAATGGAAAAAGCATATTGACCAAGCCCGTCGCTACCTAAGACACGTGAAACATAAGGAGTCGTAATCAATGGGGTTATCAAAACGAAAATCTGATAAATCAAATTATAGGTATAATTTAACTTAGAACTTTTTTTTACGCTGTTTGTCATTCTTTTACTTTGCCCATTTCATAGTAATATTGTATTCTTCTTCATCAATCAAATTATTAATAGCAATAAGATTATTACTGATAACTTAAATGGTGAGACTTTTAAAATTGCTTATTGTTTTATATCATATTTCGGCTTTATTTAGAATACCATATTCTAATTATCAAATGAAATTATTGTATGTTCCATCAAGTTAGTTTATCTTGACTGCGAACCAACAACAATAACCTTTTGTTGGTGGTTCTACTGATATTCACTATTTCCCGATATTATTTGATTAATTCCATATTTAATATCATAATTCTTAAGTCGTTAACCAATCAATTTCTTCATTGCTGCAATTTTTTGACCTGTTTTTTTATATAAAAAAACTCCTTCCAAACACGATTGTATATCTAAAATCTTTCACACTCTGTTGGTTGTGATCAATTTTCAATCTTCGTCAATCCGCTTTAGAAGGAGTGCAGTACCGCTTAGTATAAATCTATTATAGAAAAAGAAAATATTTTTTAAATCGTAGGTTGAATGAAATCGCAGTCACCGTATAAACCTGCGTCATATAAGTTTTTAGTAACAATAGATAAATTATCTGCACTAGCGCAAATAAAGAACTTGGTATTGCCTGTAGGAACACACATGTATAAGGAACTGTCAAAGCCACCTAATGCGTAGCTGTTATATACCCAGGTCAATGCTTCCATTGGAAGTCTACCAGGTAATTCAACAATATTTTTCTCCGCAAAATAATCCTTTATAACTTGGTTAGAAGAAAGCAAAGCAGCAGGGTGAGGTTTGAATGCAAAGTTGTATTCATCACCATATTTGGAAATAATCTGATCGACAACATTTTCAAATTGCTCATTGGTTAAACTTCCAGTTACAGGATTAGTTCCCGTAATGATGAGATAAGGTCTTTCATCAGTTGCAGTAAAGTAGGTTGAATCATAAACATCTTTGTTCAAGGAAAGAATTGTTCTAAACTGTTCTTTTTGATCTTCAGTTAAAGAGTTATACATTTCATCTGGTTTAGCTTCTGTTATATTAGCTGAATCTATTTCGGCTTGAACCCGCTCATCTTTTGAAGAGATATATTCAGGATATTGCAATAGATATTCAAAGTTACTTCTTTGTGCCATGGCTATGGTTGATGTAGAAAATGTTGCCCCGTTATAGATAGCATCGCTAACATTTAGTTTACCTTCTCTTGCATCTTCAACCTTTTCCAAATATGTATTCTTATTATCAATAAAGGCAGCATATGTATTTTCTCCAACATAACTGGAGACCGCAGAGTTATATGACCAACCCCCATCAGGTACCATTTTAACTTGATATCTATCTTCAGTAATGCCTTGGCTCAAGAACATATACAAGTCCAGGTCAGCTCTGACATCATCTCTATATAATGTAAATCTTGAATAAACATCCGCATCGCCTATTTCCTTAACTTTTTCTAACAGCAAAGTAAAGGTAGAGGCACATAGTGTTGCATCGCTTTGATTTGCTTCCCATGATGCAATGACATTTACAGGTAAATTATCAAAGTCAAAAGTTCCCTTTCTTTCCAACCACACGAGTGAAGGAGTATCATCACTCACTAATGTTGACAAAGAAAATAAAGGAGGCATTGTCGCATTTAATGCGAAGACGTTATAAGGACTATATACAGTAACTTCAACTGATTTAGCCGCAGCATTTCCATCGCTGTCAACGACAGAAAAATTAACTTGATACTCTCCACTTTCTTCACACGATATATAATGATTATCCACTATGATTCCCGTATCGGCTGTGACTACAATCTTTTCGGAAATATCAGCATCAATATCATCCGTAATACTAACATACTCAAGTACGTCAATATATTCACCTTTATCAAAAGAGAAATCAGATGCAGTTATCACTGGCGACCCTTCTAAAGTGACACTTGATTCTGATTCGCTAGTACTGGAAGTAGAAGCTTCTATTTCGCTGGTGATGTCCGACGATGAATCGCCGCTGCATGAGGCCACACTGACCAAAGAAAAAACACATAAATTTAAGCACAGTAATCGCTTGATTTTTTTCACAAAAACCTCCTTTTCGTATATCAAACACTTTTATAGACATAATATAATCTACATAAGCTTTTAAATACATGCTGCCATTATAATATAAAAATCATCAAATATAAAATTTTTTGGATTCATATTGTTATTGTTCATATATTTATATAGTTTTCATCAAAAAAAATAGAAGGTGTTTTACACATCTACTAATATTTCTATTCATAGTTCTTGGCAAATATACCTTGGTTTATAAATGATCGTCTCTATCATTCAAGTACTTGCTATACCTGTATAACGGAACATCAAAGTTATCTACACCCTCAATTCACCTGCTATCATACTTAAGGGTTTACATCCGTTCAAGTAGTCTTCACACGTTCTCACTTTTTGCTTGATGATATAATTGCTTTTTCTTCCCGTATAAAAACCCCTTCCAAGCAGCAAGTACTATTTTAAATTTCGACCATCTAGGGGTTTACTTATCTTCAAATAGTTTATTTGTCTACTTTAGAAGGAGCATATCATTTCTCTTGCCCTTAAAAATTTCTGAAGTTAGCAAATATAAGAGATATTTGCTGGAACTCCACAGTTTAGTAATTCACTCGATTAATCTTTGAAACTAAATCGAGTTTTTCTTTATTTAGGCTGCTGTAACGATTCACTAATACTCTTTTATATTTATCCGATGAAAAGTAATCGTTAATATTCAAAAACTTTCCATAGTGATTGATCATCTCATCAATTACTTCATCAATTCTAAATTCTAAGTTATTTAACTCATCTTGTAACATTTCTATATTATCCATATTCTTTATCCCTCCTTGTGTATTTCAACATGTATAATTTACACAAATCAGTGAAGAATAACGATGTGTAAGCTCATGAAAATGCTTACATAAAATTGATAATGCTTTCATTTGCCCAAACATATTACAAAAATATAAGCACTATTAAGATATTGCTTGACCAAAAACGGGTCAAAGCTTATTACTTAATTTTTCCTTATTGTTTCTATGGAAACATTGTATTTCAACTTTATTAAATTGCGCTTTGTATCACAAAAAGTAAGTTTACTAAAAAAAGGAATATCAGGTAATCTTGACTCGTCATATTTAATAATCGCAAAGATCACTTCATACTCATTCGGATTATTAATTATAAAATCATTTAATTGGTCAATCCTACCACTTTCTTTTAAAACTTCTTCAATCTTGGCGTTGACTTTATTCAAAAAATCTTTTTCGAGAAGTAGTGTAGCAGAAACTTTTCCTTGATTAAATAAATGACTAAGAACCGCAGATCCGTGATATTGTTTTACATGTATTAATTTTTTATCTTTACTGAGAATATCACAAATTTCTATTTTACTATAACTATGCTCTAACGTTATAACTTTTCTATCTAGGTTCAAGTAATCCTTTGAATGTCTATTTACAAAATCTTCATTATATTCTTTTTCGCCATATTCACTAACATCCATTTTATTTGCAAAGCTTTCAAAATCCACTGTCCCTATAGGAGTATTTTCGTATTCCTTGTTGATTTTTTCAACAAAATCCGCCTTGATTTCAAACCATTTTCCATTTGTTATATAATATACTTTATTATCATTTCTAATTTCCCCTACAATACACTCGTAAACTTGCCAACTGTTAATTTCTTCTTCATTCTGATTTCCAATAGCCTTAACTCTGGATTTTTTTAATTGTTCAATTGATTCTATCTTTTCTCTATAAGAGTCAATAATTTTTTTAATATATACATCGTCTTCGTTGTCACAATTTTTATATTTAAAATGATCTATTCTTTCCCAATTTATATTGTCAGGAACAGCCATTTTTATTTTTTCATCACCGGCATTCAATAAATTAATTAGCTCTTTATTCAATTTATTAATTAACTCATTGTCTTTTATAGACTTGATATTATCTATCCATTCAAAATTTTCCTTATAAGTATCTAAAATATACTGATTATATGTCCTTAAAAGAAACTCATCTATTTTTTCAATATTGACATTCTGATTTAAAACTAAGACATCTCCTCCACAAATTGTACCTTTTACATAAACATTATTTCTCGAATTGCATGTTACTTCTTCAATTAAGTCTCCATCGAAATTGAATTCAAAGTCATTAATAGAAGATATCGATGGCATTTGTTCATCACACTTTTTAATATTATTTACTAATTCGGTTTTTTTGATCTTTCTAATACTTCCTTTAGGACTGGAATTTAAAACAACTTTTAATCCAAAGCGATCTTCAATGCACTCTTTTTTCATTAAACTTCGACCATATCCAAAAAATATAGCAAATATTCGGTTTTCGTTTTCAGTGATCAATATTTTCACAAGCAACAAAACTTTAGCGTTAGAAGAATATAATTCTTTTAGTTTTTTATTATCATTAAAAAAACTATTAACCCACTTTGGTTCCTTTGGGGGATATTTGACATAATAAATAGTTTTGTTTGAATTAACTCCAATACTATTCATCTCCTTACTTTCAATAATTTGATTAAATTCAGTATAATCTTTTTTAATTAAAGCAATTCGCAAGTTGTTATTAAACTTCTTTTCCTCTATCATTATTCACCTCACTAAAAATACTTAAACGTTTAATTTAAATATATATGAAATTCCCGAAAGTGCAATAATTCTTTTAATTTTGAACTTTTTGTTATAAATAATGTTCTCCTAAAAATCAAAAAAATTATGTAAGTTTTATAAATTGTTTCGATTTGTGAATTTACAATATGTTTTGTAGCATCTATTCTGCATTTGGTCGCCATTAACGCATTGTATGGCTTGTAAAAGTAACGTTTTAAAAAACAGTATAAATAAAAATATAATTTTACTACTAAAACCCGATAAATAATAAATTTATAATCTGTAATAATTTGAGCAAAACAATACCAATTAATTAGATTTTAGATGGATAATATAGTACTATATTAGCAAGGAATTACGCACATGCAAATTAATAACATTATCTTTGACTTTAATGGTACAATTATCGACGATGTAGACCTCTGTCTACAATTACTAAATGAATTACTCCAAAAACGGAATCATCCACCACTGACAAAAGAGCAATACAAAAAAATCTTTAGGTTTCCTATTATTGATTATTATAAATTGGCAGGATTTGACTTTAAATCGGATAAAGACAACTTTGGCGAACTCGCCGTAATTTTCCAAGATGAATACCACGCTAAATGCAGTGAATGCAAACTATTTGATGGCTTGAAAGAAACCCTAGAAAAATATTTTAAAGATAAAAGACTAATCATCTTGTCCGCTACTTTAAAAAAAGACTTGAAACTTCAGTTAGACTACTATGGCATAAGTAAGTATTTTCAAGATATACTAGGTATAGACAGCATATACGCCGAAGGTAAAATTGAAGTCGCTAAAAAATTTATATCTTCTAATAAATTAGATTTAGATAAGACAGTAGTTATAGGCGATACCGATCACGATTATGAAGTAGCAAAAGAATTAGGATGCCACAGCATACTATTTAGTCAAGGACATCAGTCGAGAAAAACATTAGAGAAATGTAATCCCGATTATGTCATCGATAACCTAAAAGAACTTTGGGATATCATACAATAACCAAACGGAGGTAATTATTATGAGATTTTGGGAATCAGTCGGACAGTGGTTTATCGATCTTTGGAATTCATTGCTGCACTTTTTAACAACTGGAGAAACAGGAGATGCAGGAGATGCCACCACGATATCTTCATTCTTAGGAAAAGTCGTTATCGCATTAGTGATTTTTATTTTCTTTTACTATGTAAACAAATTTCTCATTTTCGTTTTGAAAAAAAGAATATCCTCTTCTCGAACCAGTCAAAACTCCAAAACCGCTAGATTATTTGGAATATCAATTCTCAAAGCCATTTTATCCGTCATCTTAGTCGTAATAATCTTTGGTGTCCTCGGCTTTAGCCTCACCGGATTATCCACGATTATATCCGCTGCCGTCGTTGCCATTGGTCTTTCTTTACAAGATGTCATATCAAACTTTGCTTCAGGCATTATTCTTATTTCTACTCACAACTTTATAGTTGGTGATTATATTTCCATCGGAAGTTCTGTCGAAGGAACAGTAAAAGAAGTGAAACTTCTTCATACACAACTAATAACTTTTAACAACATTGCCATCTTTGTTCCTAATTCAACCTTAACTTCGAAAGATGTTACAAACTATAACACGATGGAGTATAGAAGAATTAGTTTGCCAGTCAATGTGTCATATGATTCAAACCCGACGGATGTTAAAAAAGTTCTTAAGTATGTCGTAAGCAAACAATCGGGAATCAACAGAGATATGCCCATCGCTGTCGTTTTGGATAACTTAGATAGTTCCAGCCTTGTCTTTGCTGTAAGATGCTATGTCCCAACTGCAATTTATTGGGATACTTTATTCCAATTAAGAGAAGACGTACTAATTGAACTAAGGAAGCGTAATATTGAAATCCCCTATGAAAAACTTGACGTTAACATAAATAGCAACACACTTCCTAAAAAGCCTGTTGTCGCAGAAGACATAAAAGATGAAGACATCTATTTTGGAGAAGGAAAAGGATCACCGGTGGTTCAAAGACAGGATGATAAAGATATACTCAAATTCCTGCAAATGGCAAAGAGACAAGAAGGCAAAATCAAAAGAAAAAAGCTTAAAACTCCTAAAGAGCCGAACGTCGCAAAGAAAAAGAAGAAAACTAAAAAAGAAACTACCACTAAGTAGCTTCTTAAAATCAAATGTTAAGACCTTAAATTGATTTATTCAGTTTAAGGTTTTTTACACATAGGCTTTATATGCTTTCGCCTTTGAGGACATTCTTAATTTTAAAAACTAAAACAATTGTCGCAGAGATACTCGTGATTGAATTAGCGATAATCAAAGACCAATCATTTTTATATATACCATATATCGTCCACAAAATAACTCCGACGACTAATAAGCTATACATAATTAGAGATATGTCATTAGTTTTTTTACTTCTCATAATCTTAAAGGCTTGAGGTAAGAATGATACAGTTGTACAAACAGCCGCAACATAGCCTAGATATTCTAAATACATTTTTTTGCTCCTATCTTTAAAAAAATAAATCGAATGTTAATACTATCCATCATTTAAAATAATATTACAATGTGATTTTTCACAATATTTAATATAGAATTACACTTGACCAAATTAGGATAATTAGCCTAATTGTGGTATAGTTAATATAGAAATATCTATATTAGAGACATTATAAAACTTTAATTATTTTTGGTACTATTGTGAATTAAGCACTGATATAGATAGCTTACTTATTTTAAAGATGATTATATTAACTCTAAAGATTCAGATATAAATGAAATTTTAGTACCAAGGTAAAATAACTAAAATGTGACAATGTTAATTCACTTCCTCTGAGTTAAATGTCATTAGTAGTTATTTTTTTTCCTAGTTAATTATTGATTTAAAACAATAAATCAAATTACTAACTAAGTGAATAAATAACCATTACTTGAGTCTATATATATTCACCTTAGAATTAATAAGAAAAGAAAAAGGAGTATTACTATGGAAAAAAACATTAGAAACGTCACGATTATTGGAGGAGGAAACAGCGCTCACGTAATTATCCCCTTGCTCGCAAAACAGGGATATCACATAACTTTACTAACTAGAAAACCTAACAAATGGAAATCCACTATCGTTTTAGATTACAACGATTCGGAAGGACATTTAATTAAAAGGATAAAAGGAAACATCGATAAGATCTCCGACAACTATCAAGAAGTAATAAACAAGACAGACTTAGTTTTACTTTGTCTTCCTGTTCACATATATCCAGAGATTATCGATCGCATCGGATCGTGCATCAAAGGCGATAAGAAAATAATTATTGGAACAATATACGGACAAGGTGGATTCAACTGGATGGTTGAAAATACTATGAAAAAATATAATTTAACGAACGTGGAATATTTTGCCTATGGTTTAATTCCGTTTATATGTCGAATCAAAGAGTATGGTCAATCCGCCATCACTTACGGAAGTAAACAAAAGAACTTAGTCGCTACCTCAAGCCAAGAACTCTACGATGAACTTGCAGAAAGCTTTCTCGATGACTGCTGCTTCTATTTTTTCAACGAAGGAAAGTTTTATAAAGTGCCTAACTTCATCTCGCTCACCCTGTCAGTTGACAATCAGATAATTCATCCCTGCCGTCTCTTTGACCTATATAAATTATTCGGAGGCCACTGGAACACATTGGAAGAAATCCCATATTTTTATAGAGACTTCACCCACACGGCTGCTAATACTATGAAAGCTATCGACATGGACTTAGATAAGATACGTGCAGCCATTAAAGATAAGTATAAAGACACGGATTACTCCATGATGCTGAATTATATGGATTTAGAAAAATTCTCCTACAGCTTCCCTATCGACACGGTATACTCATCCTTTATCGATTCGGAAACTTTAAACAATATTAAAACACCCGTTATCAAAACGGTTGGCGGATACGATATATCGAAAAAGAGCCGGTTCTTTACGGATGATATTTTCTATGGTCTATGTATCTTTAAGAGCATCGCTCAATATTTAGATGTCGCAACTTCCAACCTTGATGAGCTTCTCAGATGGGCTGAAAAGACTACAGGTATCGTAATACTCACCAAAGATAACAAGCTAAATACCAGTTTAGCAAGTGGTTCAATCTTT
>Ga0172377_10007319_pt1 | contig 11354 bp, 13 predicted proteins | sample Pumphouse3metaG_FD_119749 | JGI IMG/M metagenome (GOLD analysis project Ga0172377, IMG submission 119749) | Leachate microbial communities from a municipal landfill in Southern Ontario, Canada - Pumphouse #3 metaG | ecosystem: Engineered > Solid waste > Landfill > Unclassified | place: Canada... | reverse complement strand
TCCGCTCTGCAAAACTTGCAACACTTGCCCTCCTTCCCTGCCTCTTTGCACTCTCCTCAGTGTTTCTGGCTATGGCGCTTTTCTCCATAAAATTGGATATCGTGACCAGCCTCATTGCAGCATTGGCAATTGGTATCGGGGTGGATTATGCCATTCACTTGCTCTCAGCGTTTATGCGCAATAAGCACTCCCTTGATGAGATCATGATGACCACCGGCAAAGCAATCCTGGCAAATGCCGCATCGGTTGCAGTTGGATTCAGCGGCCTTTTATTCAGTCGTTTCCTTCCAATTGCAAACCTTGGCCTGCTCTTCTGTATCGCCATGATTGCAGCAAGTGCTGCTGCACTCTTGCTCTTGGTGGCACTCCAGGTCCATCTCCCCAACCTATTCAACACTTCCAGGAGGAAATCATGAAACGATTCATCACACTGTTCTCTATACTCTGCCTTGGATGTTCTTTTGCAATTTTCAGCTCACCGACTGCTGACCAGATCATGGAACAGGTACTTGAAAGACAAAGCTCAACAACTTCGGCACTCGATATCAAACTCACCTTGATCGATACCTCAGGAAGTGCCAGAGAGAGACGGCTGCAAACACTCAGTACAACCAAGGATGGCAGGACTTCCACACTGACGGTATTTCTCTCCCCAGAGAGTGTACGCAATACCCGCTTTCTCTCCATTGAAGGGACAGATGGAAATACTGAGCAGTGGATTTACCTCCCCTCCCTTAAGCGGATCAGGAAAATAGCGGGAGCTGAGGAAGCTGGATCATTCATGGGTAGTGATTTCTCCTATAGCGATATGGCTTCAACCACCTATGATACCGGCCAAGCAGATCATCATCTCATCTCTGAGGATAGTAACAGCTTTACCGTTGAATCGATTCCCCATGAGGTGAAAGCGTATGGTAAAACCATTACCGTTGTCGACAAGGAAACCTATTTACCCCTGGAGGTTCAGTTCTATGAGCCTGACAGGAACACGGTAGTAAAAACATTGACCACAGAGGCAATTGACACGCTCTCTGGTCGTCCGGTCAGTACTACCATGGTTATGAGAACCCACTCCAGTTCACACTCCACACGCTTGGAGATTCTTCAAGCACGTTATGATATTCCTCTTCCAGAGGGATACTTTACGACCAGATTTCTGGAAACAGGGAGGCTCTGATGAAACGAACCCTAGCTATTACCATCTTGTTGTTGGCTACCACAGCACGTTTGTTTGCTTTTGATATATTTGCTGAGGAAGAGGAACCTAAGAGGACCTTCTACCTGCAACAAGAGACATCCCTGAATGTCTATCGTGATAAATCCGTAGATCCCGGGGTACTGCTTGGGCTCTCAGTCGATTATGAAGATGAGACGTTTAGAGCAACAACCACCGTACAATTTGATGCAATGACAAATACCCTTTCAGCGGAACACCTCTCCATCAGCCTCTACTGGGGCAATCAGACGCTTGCTGCAGGATGGATGACCCATCCTTGGGGAAGTGCATCGCTCTCCCATGTTGTGGATGTGCTAAATGCCCAGGACCTAAGTAAAGGTATCATAGATGACCTGGAAGCAATGAAACAGAGGGAACTGATGCTCTCCCTGACTACCTACTGGGATCGAAGCTCCCTGGATGTTGTCCTGAAACCAGGGTTTCTCCCTACCAGCTTGGAAAGCACTGGACGTTGGTCACTTATGCCGGAACAGTTTGCGTCAGTGACGTTGCATGAAGAAGAGACTGAGAGCCTTGAAAAATTTGGAGGGGGGGCACGCTACCGAATACAATCAAGTGCCATCGACCTTGGCCTTCTCTATTTCAATGGGTACTGGCCACAAAGTGGTTACACTAACATCACCTTTAACCCTTCACCCTTTGCGATCACAGGGGCCGATACCGTTCATACCCGCTACCAACTTATTGGCTTGGAATCGAGTAGTTTGTTTGGGCCCTTTACACTTGCTCTGGAGGGGGGATTCTTCCTCAGTGAGGATACCGATGGAAGTGACCCAGGATTATACAATAGCAAATGGGCATACTTAGCAGAACTCTCCTATACCCATAGCGCGAGTGGCACATTTCTGGCAGTTGCCTACCAGGGACACTATGTTCTAAATTTCCCTTCCTCGCCTATGGATGTAGATGTTCTCGCTTCCTATGGAGGAAAGGCCTATGCCAATACAATCATTGCCGCAGCAGAATCCAAATTCTTCCGGGAAAAACTTGCATGCAGAGTAGCTGGGACCTACCAAGTAGAAAGCACCGGATACCTCATGCTCGCCTCCGCCACCTATGCTCTGGGGGACAATCTCTCTTGTTTCCTCAAGACTACCTGGTATGGTTCAATAGAGCCGAAAGAGAGCATTTATCACACATGGGATGCAAACGATTCTCTTCAGATAGGGCTGAAAGCATGGTTCTGAGCAGAGGTATATGATAGGATTCTCCTAGGAGGAACCCAATGGTAATCCTATCCGATATCCTTCTCTTCCTTACCACCGCTTTGGTGGTTTCCATTACTTGTCTCTGTATCTTGCTCTTCTACCGTGTGCGCGATGCATATATCGGTTCCTTCCTTACGGTCCTTGTTCCTCTCTCACTGCAAATGTGTCTCTCTCTCTTGGTCACCTACCTGACCAGAATACTTCCGGTGGGAAACCTGGACGCCAATGCTTTTCAGGTATTTGCACTGGGAGCAACCATCTTCTCTGTCCTGCTCACTACCACATTGTTGCTAATGATGAGCAAGTATTTGATACAAATTCTTCCTGCTACTGATAAGCAGAGAATACTGGGAAACCGAATCCTTACATTCTTGATCCTGTTTTTTTTCCTGATCAGCCTCTGGGTCATCATCGCCGAGAGCAAGGGAGACTGGCAGAAAGCCCTCAGCGACACCATAGCCTATCACTTCTTTGCGGGCAGCATGTTCTTGGTGATCCACGCAGTTCTGAGTGGCATCTTCGTCAAGAAGGCGACTACCTGGGAGGAAGAGCGCCTGTTGAAAGGAATCATCTATACCTTTCTACCGCTGTTCTTCCTTTTTCCCCTCGATCTGCTGTTCTTCAGGAATCTTCCGTTCAAGCTGGTCTATCTTAGTTTTTCCACACTCTCGGTCTATCTCTACTATTTCATCAGCCGTAGATATTTCTTGACTTGGGAACAGACCGACCACGTGGATACAACGGGCGGCAAGGAGTACGGGCTCTCACTCAGGGAAGAAGAGGTATTACGATTGCTTGCAGCAGGATGCAGTAATCAGGAGATTGCAAAACAGCTCTATATCTCACCCAATACCGTTAAAACCCACATCAAGAACATCTATGCAAAGATGGGCGTAAACAACCGACTCCAGCTCTTCTCACTGCTCAAGAAGTGATCATGACTTACAAGAGGCACAGATACCGGTGAGAAAGAACGTATGGTCACTGATGGTGAATCCATACTGTTTTTCCCATTCTTTCATCTGCTCTTGGTAGGCACATCCCCCAAGGTCGATGAATGTATGACACTTCTCACAGTGGAACCAGTGGTGATGGACTCCTTCACTGCGGCTGCGATAGCTATAGTAGCGTTCGGTACCGTGCTCAGTGCAGTGTAGGATGAATGATTCAGCAAAGCCCTGCTCCTCAAGATAGTGCAGGTTGCGATAGATGGTTGCTTGGTCAAACGGGAGTGAGGGCTCTCCGCCCAGCATCGATGCGCTGACAGGTTCCTTGCTCTCTTTGAGCAACTCCAGCAGGGCTTTTCTTGCCTTAGTCATGGTGTTTCCTCCATTTTTTCAGCAGGTCACCAGCCGACCGTCCCAAGTAGAACGCACCGGCAATAACGACGACGGTTGCTCCCACTGGAATATCGAATCCCCAGCCCACAGCAAGCCCTGCAAAGGAGAACAGGAAAGAGAAGAGCGTGGCAAAGGCCATCATGGAGGCAAGATTCTTCGCCTTATACCCTGCTGTTCCCGCTGGGAGAGTGAGCATGGCAATCACCATTACGATACCAACAAATGTCTGCAGCAGAACAACGGCTACCGCTGTTATCGAGAGGATGGCGAGAAATACCACATGGGTCGGGATTCCTCTCACCTGGGCGAACTCCTCGTCAAAGGCAGTTGCCTCAATCTGGGGATAGAATCTCCAGGCAAGCACAATCACCACCACATCAAGAATAGCAAGCAGGATCAAATCAGAGGGAGCAATGAGCAGGATATTACCAAAAAGGTAGCTTGATGGATCGGTGTATCCAGGGGTCTTTGCCATGAACAGCACACCAATACTCATCCCGATTGCCCAGATTGCCTGTATGACCGTATCCTCACGTTGCTTGGAGCGGAGGGAAACCGTCCCGATTATCGCTGCAGAGAGGAGCGCAAAGATAATTGCTCCTACCATCGGGCTGAGGTTCGGGACCAAGCCGGTGGCTGAGAGATAGAGAGCAATACCGATACCACCAAGCACAGCATGGCTGATGGCTCCGGCAAGGCCGGCTATCCGTTTCACGGTAACGACCGAGCCCAGCACCCCGAAGAGAACAGAGGAGAGCAAACCAGCAAAGAATGCATTTCTCACAAAGGGAAAATCGGGGTTGAATAGTGCGGAAAAGAATCCTAGAAGATCGTTCATACATCCTCCCTTGGAAAATGGCAAAAGTCTCCTGGGATCTCAACATCGTGCCGTACCCGTTTCCTTGTTCCTTCTGCTTCTTCCTCAAGTGCATGCTGGACGACAGTCCGGCCAACTTTTCCATCCCTATGGGCATCGATACAGAACACCCGGTCGATCAAGGGGGAGACCTCTCTCATATCATGGGTAACAATCAGGATGGTTGTAGAACCCTTAAGTTTCCCTAGGGTTGCATAGAGTCTTTGTTCGCTCTCCTTGTCCAGATTGGCAGCCGGCTCATCAAGAATCAGCATGGTGGGTTCAGCTGCAAGAGCACGGGCAACCAACACTCGCCGCCTCTGGCCCCCACTCAGGGCATTGTAGGGTCGCTCGGCAAGGTGCTCAAGCTCTACCTGCTTGAGTGCTTGCAGTGCTTTCTCCGTCTGCTCAGCTTTCCCTCCCCGCTTTGATGCATCAACACGCCCCATCCTCACAACTTCCAATACGGAAATAGGGAAATTGGGATCATAGCTGGTGTGCTGGGGAACATAGCCTACAAGGGCCCGGCTCTTTCTTGGATTCTCCCCAAGCAGTCTGATCGTCCCAGATTGGGGAGCCTCCAGACCAAGGACCAATTTCAGCAAGGTACTCTTTCCTGAACCGTTTGGACCAACCAGGGCGATAAACTCCCCTGCATGAAAATGAAAGGATACATCCTCAAGGACTCTCAGATGTGGATAAGAGAACGCAACATCATTGAATGAGAGTGCTACAGGGACGCTACTCATAAGCTTTCCTTGAGGGCATTGCCCATCAAGCGGATATTTCCCAGCCAATCATAGGCAAGGGGATCGAGTGGGACTACCTGTGCACCAACCACCTGGGCGACTTTCTCTGCACTGCCGGAGGGAAATTGCTTTTGTACAAAGATTACCTTTGCCTGATCGTCTTGTGCCCGCTCTATCAGGAGAGCCAAGTCCTTTGCTGTGGGTTCCTTCCCTCCTGTCTCGACAGCCTCCTGATGAAGGCCGAATGAGTCAAGGAAGTATCCAAAGGAGGGATGATAGACAAAGACGGTACTGCCAGAGAGCCCCGCGAGCTCTGTTTTCAACGAGGTGAATTCTCCCTCAATCTGGGAGAGGAGTTGCCCAGCTCGCTCTTCTACTTCCTCTTCAGGCAATCCAAGGTGGGTGGTCAGTGCAGTGCTGATGTTCTTGACCAAGACCTTCGACTGCTCCCATCCAAGCCAGGTATGTCGATCAATGTTCAATTCATGAACAGGCTCATCTTCACCTGCTTCTTCATCCTCATGGTCATGATCTTCCAAGGTCCGAAGGGTCATCCCTTCTGTCCCATCTATGATGGTGAGATCTGGATAAAGACTGGATACTTTGTCGATAAGAGCATGTTCAAAGTCCGTGCCACTGAGAATCCAGATACTGGCCTTTGCCAACCGAGCCATTTGGGAAGGAGAAGGTTCATAGGAATGTGGATTCTGCCCCTCCCCAACCAGTACAGCAGTTTCCACCAGGTCACCAGCGATCTGGTCGACAAAATATGCATGGGGAAGAATACTCACTATGACAATAGGCTTGGAATCCTGCTCAGTACTCCCCCCTGCAAAGAGAACGAAAGGGGTTAGGATGAGCGCCAGTAGTATCGATAATGCACGTGTTCGCATAGTACCTCCATCAAGTACCTACAACATAGTAAACCCATGATGATTTTGCAAGTCATTTGCAAAATTATTTCAGACTGTACAGAATCATTGCATTCCGGCTATAGTCAAACCAGTGAGGAAAACGACTATGATGTACGCATATAATGGTAAGTCACCGAGTATTGCAGAAGGTTGTTATATCGCACCCAGTGCTGATGTTATAGGCAATGTCACATTGGGGGAAGGGGTCTCTATCTGGTTTCATGCCACACTCAGGGCAGATGTGAATACCATCCATATTGGAAGGCAATCGAACCTTCAGGACAACGTGGTTGCACATGTAGACAAGGGATTCCCGCTTACTGTGGGAGAAAGATGCACTGTCGGACATGGTGCCATTATCCATGCCTGCACCATTGGGGATGACTGTCTTATCGGCATGGGAGCAATTGTACTCAATGGGGCAGTAATTGGGGAAGAGTCCATCGTTGCTGCAGGCGCTCTGGTTTCCCAAAACAAGGTTTACCCTCCCCGCTCGTTGCTGGTTGGCACCCCTGCAAAACTTATCAGGACCCTCAGTGATGAGGAGTTTGCCAAGGTGAGGGAAAACACCCAGGAGTACTGGGAGTTTGCTCACGACCTTGCAACCGGGAAGCAGACAATCAACTAGGCTTCATTTGCCTGTTCAAATTTCCTGATTGCATCGTTGGTCCCACCAACAACCAATACATCATCCTCGAACAGCTGTTGGTCAGGCAAAATCTCACTGATGGCCTTCTCGTCTCGAATGATTACAATAATATTCAGGTGATAACGCTTGCGAAGATTCAAGTCAGCCACACTTTGATCAGCGAATTTTCCGGAGAGTGTGACATTGGCAATGGAGAAATCATCACAAAGCTCAAGAAAATCCAGTGTCCCAGTGGAGACCAAGGAACGGGCTAGTCGCTCTCCCATCTCAACCTCAGGAAAGACAGCCTCAGCACCAATACGCTCAAGCACCTTGCCATGATTCATGCTTGTTGCCTTGGCAATGACCCGGGGGATACCCAACTCAATCAAGCTCATCGTTACCAGAATATTTGATTCAATATCCTTGCCTATGCAGACAATTGCAGTTCGGCAGTGGGAGATTCCAGACTCATGCAATACTTCTTCAGTGACGGCTTTCACTGGATAGATATTTTCCAATTGATCCTTGACTGCGTTTAGCTTCTCTTCCTCAATTTCCAGGACTATAACCTGTTTCCCTGCCTTGGTAAGTTCCAGGGCCAAGGACAGGCCAAACCTTCCCAGTCCAATAATCCCATATGCATCAGGATCATACTCTCTCTTCATGGCAAATTATCTCCTATCCAATAAATACCTGCTCTTCAACATAGCCCAGTTGTGAGGTTTTCCTGGCAAAACTGGTGGCAATGGTGATAGGGCCGACTCTTCCGGCAAACATTACGACCATCAATACGAGCTTCGATAGTGTAGCAATTTCGGGGGTGATTCCCATTGAAAGTCCAACGGTAGCAAAAGCTGAGACCGCTTCAAACAGTACCTCAAGAAAGGTGAACTTCGATCCTTCAATAATCAACAACAGAAAGCTCCCACCACCTATGAGCAGAATGGAAAGCAAGAGAACCTGAAAAGCCTTGAGAATACTCTCACCTCCAATCTTACGCTTAAAGGCAGCCGTCTGACGACCAAACATCAAGGAGCCGAGGCTGAGAAACAGTGTGAAGGTGGTGGAGGTCTTGATACCACCACCAGTCGATCCAGGACTTGCTCCAATGAACATCAAAACAATGGTAACAAGGAGCCCAGCTTGACTCAAGCCTGCTATATCCACGGTATTAAATCCAGCTGTCCTGGTAGTGACACTCTGGAAGAATGCTGCAAGAGGCTCCAGATGTTCGACAAAGAGATAGAACAAGAACCCCCCGATGATGAGAATACTGTTCATGGTCACCACAATCTTGGAGTGCATGGTCAGTTTCTTCCAGTTACGATTCCTCACAATATCTGCAATCACAAAGAAACCGGTACCTCCGATTATAATCAGTAAAGCAGTCGTAAGGTTCATCGCAACACTATGACGGTACATGGATAGACTCTGATACTTTCCCATGAGGTCAAAACCAGCATTATTGAATGCAGAGATGGTATTGAATAGTGCATGGCCAAAGGCATCGAGTGGTGCATAGGACGAACGGAATATGAAATACTCAATGAAAACGCCGGTTCCTTGCACAACCAAAGCTGCCAAACCAACAGCACGTACCACCATCAGCGTGCCTTGGACAGAAGAGAGGTTATAGGCTTCCTTGATGAAAGAGCGCTGACTGAGACCGATGTTCATGCCCAAGAGGAGACTGAAGGAGATAACCATTGAGGCAAATCCCAGACCACCGAGTAGTATCAGGATGGCAATGACCGTGCGTCCAAAGAGAGAGAACGTCAACGCTACATCAACCGTAACGAGTCCAGTAACACAAACTGCACTGGTGGATATAAAAAGTGAATCCCAATAGGAAATTTTTATTCCTTCGTTGTGGGAGATGGGAAGTCGCAACAACAACGAACCCACTAGAATGATAGCCAGAAAGCCTAGCAGCAAATAGTGATTTGCTCTTAGCGGCCTTTTCATGCGCTTTTCCATGGAGACAGAGTCTACTGCGTCTTTTCCTGATGTGCAAGATAGTGAGGCATGTGGCATATTGTCGATACATAATATTAGTTGTATTCTTGTATTAGTAAAAATAAGGAGATTCATATGCTATCAAAAGAAATCGCCACATTATTGAATGAACAAATCAACAAGGAGTTCTATTCCGCATATCTCTATCTTGATATGGCAAACTTCTACGCTGAAAAGGGACTGTTCGGGTATGAGAACTGGTTCAAGGTACAAGCAGAGGAAGAGATGAGCCATGCCATGCTCTTTCGCCAGTACTTGTTGAACAATGGGCATGCCGTAACACTATCCGCTTTGGCAGATCCCAGCAAATCATACGAAAATACCAAGGACCCTCTTGTTGAGGCACTTAAGCATGAGGAATATGTTACAGCCTCCATCAACAACATCTATGAGGTAGCGGTCAAGCAGAAGGATTATCGCTCCCAGCAATTCCTTGACTGGTTCATCAAGGAACAAGGTGAAGAAGAAGCCAATGCCCAGGAGAACATCCAGAAGTTCGAGGTCTTTGGCTCTGACAACCGTGGCCTGTACATGCTCAACAAGGAGCTGGAGGCAAGAGTCTTCACACCCCCTTCCCTGCAGCTGTAAAATAAACAAAAAGAAGTTGTATGCACCCACGTCCTACGTGGGTGTTATACTATGAGCACAATAGAAGGAGCAATCATGCAGAAACGACCAATCAAGCGCATCACAGGCGGAGCGGTACAGTACGACGGAGCCGGAGTCAAGCTGGTTAGGGTCATCGGATACAATGATACCAAGGATTTTGACCCATTTCTTATGCTTGATGCATTCGATTCAAAGGATAGCGAAGACTATATAAAAGGTTTTCCTTGGCATCCCCATCGGGGGATAGAGACGGTCACCTACCTCATTGAAGGTGAGATCGAGCATGGGGATAGCCTGGGAAACAGTGGCTCAATAAACGAGGGATGCTGCCAGTGGATGACTGGAGGTAGTGGCATCATACACCAGGAAATGCCACAACCCAGTGATCGTATGCTTGGATGTCAGCTCTGGATCAACCTTCCCAAGAAAGACAAGATGACCGATCCTGCGTATCGGGATATCAGGAAAGAACAAATCCCTGTTGTCAGGGAGACGGGGAGTGAAGTCAGGGTCATCAGTGGTTCCTATAGTGGGACCAAGGGCCCTGAGGAAGGTGATTATGTAAAAACCACTTACCTCGATGTCAAGCTGGAACCGAATCAATCCTGGAGTTTGGAAGTTCCCTCTGAAAACACGCTCTTCCTCTATATAGTGGAGGGATCACTGCTCACCGATGGACAGGAGGTGCCTTTCCATAGGGCAATACTCTTCGGCGATGGGGATACCCTCTCACTCTCAGCTGGAGAAGCAGGTGTTCGCTTCTTTCTCTATGCGGCAAAACCTTTGAAGGAGCCAATTGCTTGGGCAGGTCCCATTGTCATGAACACGCCTGAAGAACTGCGTCTTGCACGACAGGAACTCCAAGACAATACCTTTATCAAGCATAAGTAATAAAACAAGTTAACAAGCATGTAAGCTGCTTCCTATGGGAGGCAGCTCTTTTATTTCTGAACAGACTTGTGAATTTGTTGACATTGTACTAATACACCAGTACAATAGTACAAGAAGTGAGGAAATAGGTGGTGATGGCCAAGATTGAACCTAGATTGGAATTCAGCCTAGACGTGAAAAGCGGGGTGCCTTTCTATAAGCAGATCATCTTCCAGGTGGAGATGGCCATTGCCGATGGAAGATTGGGAAAAGGTGCTCAGCTCCCTACTGTTCGAGCCCTTGCGGTGGATTTAAGCGTCAACCCGAACACGGTTGCCAGAGCATACGCAGAGATGGAAATCAGGAACATCGTGGTGACACAACAAGGTTCAGGAACCTTCATCAGTGACAAGGAAGTCAGTATTGATGGGATCGAACGGGAACGTATCCTTTCCCAAATCACCAAGGAATATCTCACAAAAGCTTCTTCCTATGGATTCCAGCCAGATGAGTTGATTGCGGCCATCAAAGACATGGGAAATGAAGTACATACACAAGGGGAATAATCATGAACCTGTACAAGAAAAAAATTGAACGCATCAAGAACATGAAGGGTTTCGTTTTAAAGAAGGACTTCAACTACGGAGCACTTTCCTTCTTGGTATTGGCACTCTTTCTCGCTGGAGGAGCTATCCTTCAACTCTTACTCTACCCTTCCATGCCACATGAGGCGCTTGTCATGGTGAGCACTGCGACATTTACAGCAGCAATCCTCATCGCTCTCTTCCCTCTGTGGACATTGGTGATGGCGATAATCCTGATCCTGTGGGTCTGGGTAATCGGAGAACTTTCATTGTATCTCTATCCGATCACTGCCCTTTCCTCGCTCGGGCTTCTCATCTCATCCTCTTTCCAGTTGGTCTA
>Ga0172377_10007318_pt1 | contig 11354 bp, 9 predicted proteins | sample Pumphouse3metaG_FD_119749 | JGI IMG/M metagenome (GOLD analysis project Ga0172377, IMG submission 119749) | Leachate microbial communities from a municipal landfill in Southern Ontario, Canada - Pumphouse #3 metaG | ecosystem: Engineered > Solid waste > Landfill > Unclassified | place: Canada... | reverse complement strand
GTTAAAACGTATAACTGTAACTGGAAATTGGGAAATTAAATTGCCCCAAAGTGCGATAAATCATGGTGACTTGTTCAAAATTCATGTGTATTGGGATGGAGGTGGTGGTGAACGTATACCTGCTTGGGCTCAGAGAGTTGTACAAGATGAAAACACAAAAATATTTTCAGCACAAGTATGGAATCCTGATATCCCGTACGTTTTTAAGAAGGAAAAATTCAAAGCAAATGTGGGGCCACTTCTCATATATGAATGTCATATTGGTATGGCTCAGGATGCAGAAAAAGTAGGAACTTATGTAGAATTTAAAGATAATGTATTGCCGCGTATTATAAAGGACGGATATAACTGTATACAGATAATGGCAATACAAGAACATCCTTATTATGGTTCATTTGGTTACCATGTGAGTAGTTTCTTTGCAGCTTCCAGTCGATTTGGAACTCCAGAAGAACTGAAAGAACTTATAGACACTGCACATCAACACGGTGTGGCTGTTATTATGGACATCGTACATAGTCATGCTGTTAAGAACGAAGTTGAAGGCCTTGGTAATTTTGCCGGTGATCCGAATCAATACTTTTATCCTGGTGGGCGCCACAATCATCCGGCATGGGACAGTCTGTGTTTCGACTATGGCAAAGATGAAGTAGTACATTTCCTATTATCAAATTGCAAGTATTGGCTTGAAGAATTTCATTTTGATGGATTCCGTTTTGACGGAGTTACTTCAATGTTGTATTATAGTCATGGACTAGGTGAAGCTTTTTGCAATTATTCTGATTACTTTAATGGTCGTCAAGATGATAATGCTATTTGTTATCTGACATTAGCCAATAAACTTATTCATGAAGTCAATCATAATGCGATTACCATCGCAGAAGAAGTTAGTGGAATGCCTGGTCTAGCATCAAAATTTGAAGAAGGAGGCTATGGTTTTGACTACAGGATGGCAATGAATATACCTGATTATTGGATAAAGACAATAAAAGAAAAAAAAGATGAAGATTGGAAACCTAGTTCAATATTCTGGGAATTGAACAACCGTAGGGCTGATGAAAAAACAATAAGCTATTGCGAGAGCCATGATCAAGCCCTTGTTGGTGATAAAACTTTAATTTTCAGACTAATTGATGCCGATATGTATTGGCATTTTAAAATTGGAGATGAAAATGATAAGGTGAATCGTGGCATTGCACTCCATAAAATGATAAGGCTAATAACATCATCGACTATTAATGGTGGTTATCTTAATTTCATGGGCAACGAGTTTGGACATCCTGAATGGATTGACTTTCCGCGTGAAGGAAATGGTTGGAGCCATAAATATGCTCGCCGACAATGGAATTTAGTTGATAATAAAGACCTGTGTTACCATTTTCTAGGAGATTTTGACAGAGCCATGATTAAGTTGCTAAGAAGCATAAAAAATATACAGAATACAATAGTAGAAGAAATCTTGAGTAATGATAATGATCAAGTGTTAGCTTATAGAAGAGATGAATTTTTATTCGTTTTTAATTTTAATCCGACACAATCATTTAGTGATTATGGCATTCTTGTTCCAACAGGTTCATATGAAGTTGTTTTGAATACTGATGCAAAAGAATTCGGTGGAAATGGTTTAACAGATGATAAAGTAATACACCTTACAAATTATGATCCTCTATATGTAAAAGACCACAAAGAGTGGCTTAAATTGTATATACCAGCTCGTTCAGCTGTAGTATTAAAGAAAAATTGATAGATGAATTTTATATATCACAAGAAAAAAGATAGTACACGCCCTATGAGGGTATTATGTGCTATAGTATTTATAGTTTTCAGTTTCATATATTTATATGATTTTCAGGATGATCTGTTGTCAGTAGCGCAACATGTATGGAGTAGTGGACAGACACATTATAACAGAACCGTAGGTGCAATAATTATAACTATTGTGCTCCAGATGTTGCAATATGGAATATATTCAATAACTAAATTGCACAGACGATCACATGCTCTATCTTACTTGCCATCATTTCTCTTGTTGATGGTCATTAGTTATATAACTCCTGATATTGATAAACATTCTTCGTTTTTGACATGGTTATGGCTTGCACCAGTTATCTTAGTAATATGGTATGGGGCTGTTTGGGCTGCAAAGCAATTTGAACCTTATGAACCAGAGATGAATGATAAAGGCTATTTGTCAAGATTGATGTGGGTCAACATGATAGAAATTATAATTATGATGTTTGTGGTATGTCTTGTTTGTGGTAGTAATGATACTTTCAGATACCGTATGAAGTTGGAAAATTATATCATTAGTAAAGACTACAATAAAGCAATTAAAGTTGGAATTGGTCAGGCTAAGACAGATTCAAGTCTTACTATGCTACGTATTTATGCATTAGCGCACGAAGGAAGGCTTGGTGACCATTTATTTGAATATCCACTTGTAGGAGGCTCACACGCTATGCTTCCTAATGGAACTTCAGTAAAATGTATGATGTATTCAACTGATAGTTTATATTCTTTTTTTGGTGCCAAGCCAAAGGAAGTTTTGGAGCCAAAAGCTTATTTTGACCTTATGATAAAGAAAGGATATCCAAGTAGACAATTATATGACTACATCATATGTGCAGATCTGATGGACAAAAATTTAGATGCTTTTGTTAAAGACATTAGAAAATATTACAAAATAGGAATTAACATACCTAAGCATTACCGGGAAGCTCTAACCATTTATACTCATCTGCGTGCTAATCCTGTTATTGTATATCACGACAATATAATGGATGCAGATTTCCAGGATCTTCAAGATCTAATTAAAAAGAATCCAGATTTAAGACTTAGAAAAAACGCTATTAAAGATACATATAGTAACACTTATTGGTATTACTATATGTATGGTAGTAAATAAATCAAATATGGCGCTGAAGGAATATGCTGTCTGTTATGCAAGCAGGCAGCTCTTCCTTATAATGCGTTACCATTATAAGAGTTTTATTCTTTCGCATACAGAATGTTTCTATTATATCTTTAACCATTCGTCTGTTTATATTATCTAAACCATGTAGTGGCTCATCAAGAATAAGCAATTCTGGATCTTTGACGAAGGCTCTAGCTAAAAGAACTAGACGCTGTTCTCCACTTGACAATCTCAGAAATGTACGATCTTCTATGCCACTCAGACCGAAAATGTTCATCCACCATTTACAACGCTCATATTCAGATTTATCAGGTTTCATGTATAATCCAACTGAATCTTTTAGTCCGCTAGCTACAATACGTATTGCCGGTAGGTCCTTTTGATATGCGCGATGCATTTCAGGAGATACATAGCCTATATGTTTTTTTATATCCCATACACTTTCACCAGATCCTCTTTGATTTCCAAAAAGCGAAATGTCACAAGCATAACTTTGAGGGTTGTCTGCACATACAAGACTAAGCAAAGTACTTTTCCCTGCTCCGTTCTGGCCACTTAGAGCCCAACGTTCTCCATTCTTCACAGTCCAGTCTAATTCTTGCAGAATAGTTCTTTTGCCATATCTTATCGAAACCTTATTCATTTTTACGACCTCATTGGTATCGTATTCTTTGTTAGTGTATGGTAAATTAATAATTTCTTGTCTTTTTTCGTTGCTTAATACATGTGTAGAAATCTCTTTTCTTGATTCCAGATATACTTTCTTTGTAATTTTAGCAAATACCTTCATATTCTTTACTTCAACAACATGAGTAATAAAATCAGGTATGTCATCAACCTTGGATAATACGAGGATAATTTGCAGTGCCCGCTCATTAGATAAAGTTTTTAGTAAATCTTTTAATTGATCGCGTGTCTGTGGATCTAATCCAATAAAAGGATTATCCATTATGAGCACACGAGGGTCGGATAGAAGTGTTTTTGCTAATTGAAATTTTCTCAGTTCTCCACTAGATAATAATATTATGTATTTGTCTAGTAAATTATTCATGTTAAAAAGTTCATACAAGTGTTTTTGAAGTTCACGGCGTTCTAGTGTATCTTCACCAACAAGGTTATATGCTTCTTCTAATTGTCTACCTACAGTAGGTGTATTTTCGTCAATATCATGTTGATTCCATCTTTGTTGAAGATAATAAGCGCCATCGCTTTCACCATAAGAATCACGAAAAGTTATATATTTGATATTTTCAGAAACTAGTTTCTTTTTGCTTGGTGTAAAATCATACATTGGCTCTGTCATTAAAAGAGGATGTGTTCCTATGATTATATCTATAAACATTGATTTTCCACCTCCGTTTGGTCCTACAACAGCAATATGTTCACCTTCAACAGCTTCAAAATCAACAGGTTCAGCCATACGCCATTCAGGCATACGAGTAACACCATTACGTACCTCAATTATTTTTTGCATAGTCTATCTTGATTCTTATTTACAAAATCTTTCCACCCGTTATAATTTTTGTCACTAACAGGTTTGTCTATTTGCATGAAATGGCAGTATGCTGCACCCAAAGCATCGGTAGCATCCATAAAACCTCCCATTTGATCGTCTGGTATATGTAATATTTTTTGCAACATCCCGGCAACTTGCTCTTTCGAAGCCTTGCCTTGACCAGTTATTGCCATTTTGATTTTAAGTGGGGCATATTCATGAATAGGCACACCATGATGTATAGCGGCTGCAATTGCAACTCCTTGAGCTCGTCCTAGTTTCAGCATAGATTGTACATTTTTGCCAAAGAAAGGTGCTTCAATTGCCATTTCATCTGGTAGATATTCGTTGATGATACCTGTAACACGTTCAAAAATGTGTCCTAATTTTATGTAAGCATCACCCATTTTACGTAAGTCAATAATGCCCATTGATACCATCTCAGCCTTATTACCTTTTACCTTAATGACACCATAGCCCATAATATTGGTACCAGGATCAATGCCAAGTATAATTTTTTCAGCCTTTTCCATTATCGCAGATATGGATTCGAAAACATTTCCTCACGTATAGTTGTCTGCTCACCGTGTCCCGTCATAACAGTTGTGTCCCAAGGCATTTTTGCAATTTTCTGATGTAAACTATTATTTAAATCTTCAAATGAACCAAGTTCAAAATCAGTTCTGCCTATACTAAAACGAAACAATGTATCACCAGAAAAAGCCAACTTCTCTTCTTTACAGTAGAAAAATACAGAACCAGGTGTATGCCCTGGCGTAGAGATGATGGTAAACTTATGATTACCAAATTCTATGACATCATTTTCTTTGAAATATAATCCTACAGGTGGAATTGATTGCTTGTAGTTTATCTGGCAGAAGTCCATTGCTTGCTCTTTTAACTTACTCATAAGAAACTCATCTTCTGCACTTATTTCCGGTTTTAACCCAAAAGTCTTATATATTGTGTCGTTACCAAAATTATGGTCAATATGTGCATGCGTAACAATAAGATGTTTCGGAATTAGATTATTTCGCGTTATATAGTTTACAATCGCATTGCGCTCTTCTTCATATAAAGCGCCACAATCTACAATGACACATTCATTGGTTTCATCATTAACTACGTAACAATTTTCACCAAACATGTTACAGACAAACTTTTGTATATTAATCATACTGGCAAATATATTAAATATTTATCTTCAAACCATTTTTCATCAAAATAACTTATAATCTCCGTTTTCTCGGCAATTTTTTTATACTTATTGATTTCATTTTCCAAATTACCACCCTTTAAGCAAACTAATCCATTTGGAATAGCATTGTGCTGTTCTTTTGAAACATTTTTTCTGACAATCTTAAGTAAATTAGGAAGAGGCATAACTGCCCTGCTTACGATGAAATCGTATTTTCCTTTTTCGTCTTCTCCACGAAGATGTTCAACATTGACATTCTTTAGCCCGATGGATTGAGCAATTTCTTTAGCAACCATTATCTTTTTACCAGTTCCATCGATAAGTTTAAATTTGCACTCAGGAAATAGTATTGCCAAAGGTATTCCAGGGAATCCTCCACCTGTACCAAAATCAAGTATGTTAGTATTTGATTTGAACTTTATCATTTTTCCTATTGCTAATGAATGTAATACATGATGTACGTACAGATTATCAATATCTTTACGTGAAATCACATTTATCTTACTGTTCCAGTCTCGGTACAGTTCATCCAATGCTTCAAACTGCTTCTGCTGTTCTGCAGTAAGTTCTGTGAAATATTTATTTATAACATCCATATGCAAATCATTTTATTATTTAAAATTCTTATTAAGAATCTTGCTTAAATCGGAATATTCTAATTTTATTTCTATTTTCCCAATAGAATAAGGAGCAATTTCATATGGATTATATATGAAAGTTATCGCATCATCACCAATAATAAAATTTTCTGGAGCGTAAATATCCTCAGAAACAAGATATCCTTTGCTCTTAAGTTCATCAACATTTTTTGTATCAGTCTTTTTTAATAATGCATCCAGTAGTAAACCATTAAGCGCATTTTCATAACCGGGAACAAAAACATCACTTATATTAATTACTTTACCTGTATTCTTATCAAAGTTAATTACTATTGTTTGTGTAATTCCGTGTGCGCCACCCTCATAGAAATTTTCTTTAATAAGATAGACTACAATACCGTTTTTTCCTTTATTTGTCTCACTACTTAAATTATAAAAGAATTGGTAAGTCTTTTTCTTTTCCGGATTTGATTTGTCTTCTTTATAGAATGGTCCATAGTTGGTCTTATAATCGTCCAAATATTTATTAGTGAACGAGTCTACTGCATTTTGTGCAGACAACTTTTGCATAGCAAACAGCTTGTCAATTATTGCACTATTAATCCTTTTACCAATAATTCCATCTGCATTTGTTGCGTATAACAGTTGAATATTAACCTTGCATTGTGGTGAATTAGGACCAGTCTCTATATTCGTTGACTTATTAACTTTTATATTTTCAAAAGTAATATCTTTGCCTTCTTTTGTTTTTTTAATGCAAGAGTTTAGAGTTAAACTTGCAATCGACAAAGACAAAATTAATGTTCCAAAAAGAACTTTTTTCATTTTTATTATCTTTAGTATTGTCTCAGAGCAGCCAATAATTCATTATTTTCATTTTTTGTACCGATCGTTACGCGCAAACAATTAGTACACAATTTTATTCGTGTACGATTACGTACTATTATACCTTTTTCTACAAGATAATCATATATTTTTTGAGCATCAGTCATCTTGGCAAGAAAAAAGTTTGCATCAGTATGATAAATCTTTTCGCATATAGGTAATTGTTTGAATGCATCAATCATCCGCGAACGCTCGAGTAGGAGAGTACGCACCCACTTGTCTACCTCAAAAGGATCTTTAAGAGCTTCAAGTGCTTGGTTCTGTGTAAGATTATTTACATTGTAAGGGTATTTAACTTTATTGAATATTTCAATTATATCTTCGTTGCCGAAAGCCATACCTAGACGAATTGCTGCACAACCCCATGCTTTACTGAATGTATTTAATACAATCATGTTTGGATGCTTGTCTAACTCATCTCTCATAGGTTTCTGCAATGAGAAGTCAGAATAAGCTTCGTCAACGATAACTATTCCATCGAATGAATCAACCAATTTTACGATTTCATCGCGATCTATATTGTTACCAGACGGATTGTTTGGTGAGCATACCCATATAATTTTAGTGTTTTCATCGGTAGCAGCAAGCAACTTCTCTGCAGATATCTGATAGTTATCGTCCAATAATACAGGACGGTATTCCACATCATTTATGTCAGCACAAACCTTGTACATGCCATACGTTGGTTCTATCGCAACAACATTATCAATCCCTGGGCAGCAGAAACAACGGTAAGGTAAGTCTATTGCCTCATCGCTTCCATTTCCCAAAAAGATTTGTTCCGGTCTAACATGCTTTATCGGTGCAAGTTTTGCTTTTACCTCCAATTGTAATGGATCTGGATATCTATTAAATGGTCTATTATAAGGATTCTCGTTAGCATCCAGAAATACGTTGGCAACATGACCACTATATTCATTTCTGGCACTACTATATGCAGCTAGCGACCATATATTTGGTCTTACCAATTCTTTCAATGATTTCATATTACTTGTTTTTAATATCCATAATGCGTACAGTCATAGCATTTTTATGCGCCATTAACTGTTCATTCTCTGCCATAACTTCTACTGCGTGTCCTATGCTTTTTATACCATCTTTAGTTAGATGTTGAAATGTAACTTTACGGTTATAACTGTCTAGATTTACACCATTATATGCCAATGCATAACCATGAGTTGGCAAAGTATGGTTTGTGCCACTTGCATAATCACCAGCACTTTCACATGCATATCCTCCAAGAAATACACTTCCTGCATTTATGACTTTATCAACAAGAGATTCATAATTATCAATAGAGATGATTAGATGCTCTGGGGCATAAGCGTTACTTAGTTCCATGGCTTCTTTCATATCGCTTACCAATATAAATTTACTGTTATCTAAAGCTTTGGCAGCTATATCTTTACGTGGCAGAGTGTCCAGTTGTGCTTTAAGTTCTTCATTGACCTTATTGAGGAATTCCTCAGAAGTGGTAATCAATATGACCTGTGAATCTGTGCCATGCTCAGCCTGAGATAATAAGTCAGCCGCAACAAACACATGATTGCTTGTGTCATTTGCAATAACACAGACTTCAGATGGGCCAGCCGGCATATCTATAGCTACGTCGTGAAGAGATACTTGTTGTTTGGCAGCCATTACATATTGGTTACCTGGACCAAATATTTTATAAACTTTTGGAACCGACTCTGTTCCGTAGGCCATCGCACCGATAGCTTGAACTCCACCGGCTTTATATATTTTATTGACACCTGCTATTTTAGCAGCGACCAAAATAGCAGGATTAACCTTTCCTTCACGGTTAGGCGGAGTACATAATACGATTTCTTCACATCCGGCAATCTTAGCCGGTGTTGCTAACATAAGCACTGTACTGAATAGTGGCGCAGTACCACCAGGTATATATAATCCTACTTTTTGTATTGGTATTGATTTCTGCCAACAAGTAACACCTGGTTGTGTCTCTACTTTTTTACCATCAAACTCCTGTGATTTGTGAAATTCTGCTATATTGTGATGGGCAAGTACTAGTGCATGATGTAAATCATCATTTACTAAATCTTCAGCTTCATTCATTTCTGCTTCAGATACAGCTAACGAAGTCATGTTTACATGATCAAACTTTGATTCAAATTCAATAACTGCAGCATCACCTTCGTGCTTTATTCTCTCAAGCACATTTTGCACTGTAGCATTCAGTTGAGAAACATCCAGATGCGGACGCTCCAGAATGCGACTCCATTCACTCCTCTTCGGATACTTGATAATGTTCATATTATTATAATATCATTTTTTCAATTGGTGTAACAAGAATACCCTGTGCACCAAGTTCTTTTAACTTGCCTATTATTTCCCAAAAGCATTTCTCATCTAGAACCGTATGAATTGAACACCACTCATCATCAGCCAATGGTATTATAGTAGGGCTCTTTATGCCTGGTAAAACCTCTACAATTTCTCTAAGATTAGATTTGGGAGCATTCATCATTACGTATTTCTTATCTTGAGCACTTCTAACCGCATCAAATCTGAAGAGAAGTTCCTGTAGAGTCTTCATTTTGTCTTCATCCATTTGCTTATTGCGTATCAGGAGAGCTTCACTTTTCATAACAACTTCAACCTCCTTTAGATTATTGCTAACTAAAGTTGATCCTGAACTGACAATATCAAAAATGCCATCAGCCAGACCTATACCCGGTGAAATTTCCACGCTACCTGTTATAACATGAATATCTGCTTTAACATTGTTTTTATCAAGAAATTTGCGTAGTATCCCTGGATATGAAGTCGCAATTTTCTTTCCGTTAAACCATTTTACACCTTCGTATTTAGATTCTTTGGGTATTGCAAGACTTAGGCGGCATTTACTGAATCCAAGCCTATCTACAATTTCAGCATCTTCATTACGTTCCTTAAATTCATTTTCGCCTACAATACCAAGATCTGCTACACCACTAGCCACACTCTGTGGAATATCGTCATCACGAAGATATAAAACTTCTACTGGAAAGTTGGTAGATTGCACCAGAAGAGTGCGTTTACTTGAACTCACTTTAATGTCTGCTTCACTGAGCAGCGCCATTGTGTCTTCGAAAAGACGACCTTTTGATTGTACGGCTATACGCAACATATTTCTTTTTTTCTAATTAATTGTATGCAAAAGTACTGATTTTATTATTAATTTGCAAGAAAATGACTACTTTTGCATCTAAATTAGATAATGAAGGTAATAAATCTGCATAAATATATATAGAACACTATTGAAAAAAATTATAACCATAATATTTTTATCAGTCTTCTTTCTTTCTTCGTGTTCAAATAAAGAAAGTAAAGCTACTGCTCCATGGGGAGAAACAATGAATGATACAGTTAGCAAATCGAAAAGCTTTACGATGAGTGATATTGTTAACAATGGTGAGCTGATAATGCTTACTATGAATGGTCCTGATAATTACTATGAATATCATGGTGCCGGATTTGGAACACAGTATCTTCTATGTGAAAAGTTCGCTCAGAAGTTAGGGGTAAGTTTGCGTGTTGAAGTGTGTAGAGACACTGCTGAATTAGTTAGAAGACTAAATAATGGAGACGGAGATATTATTGCCTTCCAATTGCCTAAAAACATAAAGGGTAGGGGCTCTCTTGTCTATTGTGGAGCACGAATTGATAGTCTTCATACGCAATGGGCGGTAAAAAAAGGTAATATGGAATTGGCTGATACATTAAACAAATGGTTTCGCCCGGAAATGGTAGCTCAAATAAATAAGGAAGAGACATATCTGTTAAGTAGTGGAAGTGTACGCCGGCATGTTTACTCTCCTATGCTAAGCAGTAAAGGTGGAATAATATCCAAATATGATAATCTGTTTATGAGTTACGGTTCTGCAATAAGATGGGATTGGCGTTTGTTAGCTGCTCAATGTTATCAAGAGTCTTGCTTTGATCCTAAGGCAACGTCTTGGGCAGGAGCTTGTGGACTTATGCAGATTATGCCGTCTACCGCAGCACATTTGGGATTGCCTACAGGAGATCTATATGACCCGGAAGCTAATATCTCTGCCGCGTCAAGATACTTGATAGAATTATCTAATAAATTACGTGATGTTCGAGACCCAATGGAGCGTACTTATTTTGTTCTAGCTTGCTATAATGGTGGTTATAATCATGTACGTGATGCAATGGCATTGACAAATAAAAGCGGTAGGGATCAGTATCGCTGGGCTGATGTTTCATACTATATTTTACAGTTGTGCAACGCCC
>Ga0172377_10007313_pt1 | contig 11357 bp, 4 predicted proteins | sample Pumphouse3metaG_FD_119749 | JGI IMG/M metagenome (GOLD analysis project Ga0172377, IMG submission 119749) | Leachate microbial communities from a municipal landfill in Southern Ontario, Canada - Pumphouse #3 metaG | ecosystem: Engineered > Solid waste > Landfill > Unclassified | place: Canada... | reverse complement strand
CTTTGGTGAACGGAAGCATCTGCTGCAGGAGCCCGCGCTTCTGCATGAACAGGATCCAACCCATCGACGCGATGTACGGAGGCGTCATGAACGGGATCATGAAGATGATGTCAAACGCCTTCATGCGGGAGAATTTGGTCGAGGAGAACAGGAATGCCAGGGGATAGGCAAACAGGGTGGAGACGATGACCACCAGGACGCCGAGCAGCAGCGAAGAGAGGATCATCCGGACGTTTTCTTTCTGCAGGAGTACTTCCAGGGAAGCCTTCGGTGTGGCCAGCGCTTTGGAAAAGACGGAAAGAAGCGGCAGGACGATAAAGAACACCAAAACGGCCAGCATGATGGCCGCTTTGGTGCTTCTGTGATGGGAAGGAATGGTTATTTGGCGCACAGTTGGTTCAGCCTGGCTGCCGTGGCGTCGGAAATCTTGGCCATGGCATCCCAATCCGTCGGAATCTGGGGGATCTCGGACAGGTTGGTCCGTTTGGTCGAGGTGACGTCGGAGCGTCCGGGGATCAAATAGGCGTCGGCGACCATCTGCTGGGCTTCATCGCTGAACAGGTAGTCGATGAACGCTTTGGCCGCCTGTTTGTGCGGCGCCGTCTTCAGGATCATCGCAGGGCGGGGATTGACCACCGTTCCGCTCTTCGGATAGTAGATGGAGATCGGTTCCCCCTTGGCCATGGAGGAGTAGGCGTTGTAGTCCACGCCGGCTACCAGAATGGCGACTTCTCCGGTGGTGACCGCTTCCAGCGCCGCTTTGTTGGCTCCCGGGACGATCATGCCGTTCTTGGCCATGTTCTCCAGGGCGTTCCAGCCATAGGCGTTGACGAATCCGGCGAGGAAGTCCTTGCACGCTCCGGATTTCTCCGGATCAGGGATGGCCAGCTGGTCTTTGTAGGCGCTTTTGGAAAGGCCATCCCAGTCTTCGGAGAGGGAGGGGATCAACGAGGTGTTGTAGATCACACCAACGGCAGAGGCGCTGGATCCGAACAGGACGGAATCGCTGTCGATCCATCCCTTCTGGATGCGGTCTTTTTCCTTGGGCTGGTAGGATTCCAGTTTTCCTTCGTTCTTCAGGGAAAGACCGTCAGACCAGGAGGCCAAAATGACCACATCGGCGATGGGGTTGGCTTCTTCGGCTTCCAGACGGGCCAGGATTTCTCCGGTGGTTCCCTGGAAGACCTCAACGTCAACACCAGTAGCGGCTTTGAAGCCTTTGGCGATATTGTCCGCCAGTCCTGCGGGAGAGGGCATGTATACCGTAATCTTCGATTCCAGCGCCGTGGATGCGGGCGTGGAAACAGGTGCCGGAGTTGTTTCTTTGGTTCCGGCGGCGGCAAGCGTCACCAGGGAGCTTGCCAGACAGATCATGATCAGAGCAATGGTTTTTTTCATTGTGGTTTCCTTTCTTTGGTAAAGGTTCGTATGTGTTCCGGCGATACGCTGATATGCATCAGCGTTCCTGCCGGGATGTTTTTCGTACTGGGGATCAACCACTGGCGGGATCCGTATGTGAGGTGCAGCACATAGTGGGATCCGAGAAACTGGGTGGAGGTGACGTTTGCCGCAAACGTTCCGTCACCTGAAGGAATGGCATCCTCAGGACGGAACATATGGGTATCGTCGATCCAGTTGGAGTGGCCGATGAACGTGGCGACGAACGGGTCGGAGGGGCTTTGGTAGACCGTTTCCGGCGTGCCATCCTGCAGGATCTTTCCGTCGTGCATCAGAATGATGGCGTCACTCATGCTCATCGCTTCTTCCTGGTCGTGGGTGACGAAGACTGAGGTGGTCTTCAGGGTATCGGTCATGGTGCGGATCTCGGTGCGCATCTCTTCGCGCAGTTTGGCGTCCAAGGCGGAAAGCGGTTCGTCGAACAGAATGCAACGGGGATTGGTGACGATGGCCCGGGCCAACGCGACCCGTTGTTGTTGTCCGCCGGAGAGGTGGGCGGGCCTGCGCGATGCGAAATCCGTGAGCCGTACGGCGGCAAGTGCCGAACGGACCCGATTGTCCAGATCCTTCTCATCACCTCTCGCCCGGAGAGGAAACGCCACGTTCTCATAGACGCTCATATGGGGCCACAAGGCGAAATCCTGGAATACGAAGCTGATGTTCCGCTTCTCCGGCGGGATGTTGATGCCATCAGAAAAAGAAAACACCGGCTCTCCATCAAACAGGATCCGTCCGCTATCCGGGATCTCAAGACCTGCGATCATCCGAAGCAACGTCGTCTTCCCGCACCCGGAAGGCCCAAGCAACGTGGTGAAACTCCGGTCCTTGATGGTCAGGCTGATATCATCAATGACCGTCTTGCCATCAAACGCTTTCGAGATTGACTCTAGCCGTATCTCCATACGCTCCCATATCTACTCCCCAAATATGAGAAAAGTATGAATGAACCATGAGAAGGGTGTGAAAAAGGGAAGGAGAAAGTTATGCCTAAACAGTAAAAAATGATGATTTATTGCAACAATTATTGTTATAAGGCTGTTGCGATCATTGATTCTCCCTCATTCAGTGATAGAATATGGATAAAATAGGGTTTGGATAAGAGCGAATAAAGGCAGTTGTAGATGATTTCATTTTCAACTTTTCAAAAGGCAAAAACCACGATGGAGGCAGTGAATGCTTCGCAATCGTTGTGTCCTCTTGTGAAAGCTTTGGAAACTGCCCCCAGTTCTCCAGATTTTCTCAACGCCTTTGGTTGTTATGATCTCTCATTTGTTCCTACCCACGACCAGCTTTATGATTTCCAAACCCAGACACAGTTTGTGTTTTCAAAACAGTATTTGAGTTTTGGTGTTGGCCTTGCATCTTATTACCTTTCTGAATCCTATTCTGATGCATTACTTCAAAACATCGATATGTTCTTTTCTGATAGCTTCTTCCAACAAGATAACAAGGTTTTGCGTTCGATATTTGTGGATGAACTAGCCAGAAAAACGAAGGAGACAACAACAATCAATTATGGGCTTCTTCAAAAAGTACTTGATGTTAAGGTGCTATTACGCCAATCAATAGGTAAAGCAACCTACATAGATATGACTCGTAATTGCAGTCGTGTCCCATATGATGAAGAGACCGATGCATTTGTGAAATCATTCTACAACAAGATTAAAGATCAGAAAGAAACAAATCAGGCCTTGTATGGGGAGAAAGCGCTTCTTCAAGTCGATTTCTCAGAAGAAGAAACAGACCAGATTCAGTTGGTAGCGCATGCGTATTTCAATGGATATGAACGGTTACCTGCATTACGACAACTTCGTATATACATACAAAAAAAGCAAAATGAACCAGTCAAAACGTTCATCCTTACCACAGCTTGTCTTTGTTATGTGCAAAATGTGTATAAGGAAGATAACAAGGAGTTTTGGTCTCCGTTTGCAAAGTGGATCAAGGCCAATCCTGTTTCAGTAAGAAACCAAGCTTACCGTACGGAGTTTGAGCTGTATGCTTTACAACAGGACCTAAATACAAGCAGCCAATATGTCATGGCTTTCCGTGCAAACTCCATTGTTGCAAACCGTCCTGTCTCGTTAGAGAAAATCTGCAGATTCTTCCGTATCACATGGAAAAACAACGGCATGCTACGTTCCGAAGAAGGTGAAACATCTGATTTGCTTCGGGATTCATTTCATTCCTTGTCTTCGTTTGCTTTGCCAAGTGAAACAGAGAGGGCATATCTCCAGAATGAAAAGCAGGTGGTGGAATTCTTAGCACCTCTTTATGAATACTCTATCAAAAAGGGGCTTGCCTTTCTTCATGTAGAAGTTGATGACAACCAACCCTTCAATGGATTACATGTAGTTCAAGCTATCAATTCAGAGTGGGAAAAAGAAAAAAACATCCGGAATATCGAACGGAGTTATCGGAAGAAACATACCTATCATCGCCCGTACGTTGAGCTACAAGATGACGATATTTATTTGAACATCGGAGCTGAAGAACTTGATACTAGCGTTTCTTCTGCGGTTCTCCGCATTGTTGATGAGCAGAAAACAATCCTCTTTGAAGATAAACTGGATATTCTTGACTCAGAATCCCAGTCAAAAGTGTATCCCTTTGAAATGGATTGGTTAGGGAAGAGCCTTTTATTGGTAGCCGAAGGAGAACGAGAAATTTATACATCACATATTCCCGATTCTTTGGTGTTTTCTGTTGTAGATCAAAAGAAAATTCTGATTGGCTTACGAAAAACCTTTGCTTCTGAGCTGTATGTCGTGGCAAAGGATGACACTTCATTTGTTGCTGATAGTTACACGCAAATGGAGTCATTGAAAAGATTGCAAATGTATGTGTTCCATGTTTCAGTCAGTGATGATGAATTGCTCATCGTGAACAATAGGTTGTTTGGTACTTCGCTTGAAGAAAATACGATTAAGCGACATACGTATCTTGATAAAACTTCTTTGGTCTCTGGCGCGCATTTCGAATTACAAAATGGACAAAACTATGAGATCAGAAAAAGCCTGCCGGAAGTATCACTGGTGACTTTAGAAACAAATCCAAGTCTTTCGATAAACGGAAAGATGGTACAAACAATAATTCTTCGTACACTTCCATTGTGTGATGGCTCTGGAAGGCTTTTCTTTCGATTAAAAGTGTGCGTGGAATCCCCCCAGCTCAATGGACAATGTATCCTCTTAGGAGTTCAAGGAGGGGAAGATGGTTCCAAACAGATGGGGCATTACGGTTTTGTCCTCTTAAAAGATTTCTTCTATGCTTTCAATAAACCATATTATGGCCATACTCAGAAAACCTACTGTCTCGAAAAACTTAGCTTTCAAAACAAAGATGTGTTGTTCGGCATGAAGAATTACACGTTCCCGAAAGATTATGAATCCTTGAGATTTGCTCTTTTCAATCCAAAGCCTTTTGGAACGATTGTCATTACTCCCCCTGTTTTTTCTTGGGAGGTTACGGGAAACGGTAAAGATGAACTCCTTGAGGAGCCAAATAAAAGGTTTTGGTTTTCCGCACTTATGGGAAAAGAGTTGTGTGTACAGGTGCCAGAGGATTTTCATGGCTCTTTGGTTTGTGGATTCTATGACGATGATGGGAAGTTCCTTGCACGTCTTAATCCCATCAGTTTCACGCGATGGTCTCTTAGAAATTTACCAGAAATGACCGCAGAAGAATATGCGCAAAAAGATAAGCGGTTTGTGGCATTCAATCTGGTCGCTGTGAAAGATTACGATGAAAAGATACCATTAGGAAAAGTGTATTTCCGAGAAGAACTCGTTTGTGAGGTAGCGCGCGATTATTCTCAGACTCAAATACGTGTAGCAGGCCTATCTGGATGGGCAGTACATTGTCATTTCTATGGCAATCCGCAAAAGCGATATACCTATGGGTTTGTGCAGAACGGAAAAACGATTGGGGGGAAACAGGTTTTACACGTGGATGAGAAAATAACGGATTGCTATCTGCGTCTTCCCTATGATGAGCTTCAACCAGGTCTGTATTCATTACAGGTGGAAACACGTAAAGACAACAGTTTCTTTTCTCCTGCTACGGAGTATATCGTAAACACCGTTGATTTTTTCAAGGACAAAGAACTGCCTGCATCCCAATATGTACAACCAGTCCAGATGCGCCATGATACAAGAAGTGGTTACCCACATGGGCAAGCGGGAACCACGATACGGATTTCTACTGCTTTCTGTTTTGAAGACAAGAAACATCCGGTCGCTATGGAAAGGGCAGTTCGCTGGTTCTTTATCGAAATTTCTGAGAAAGAGATTGAGAAAGGTTTTACCTATCCTGCACGCTGTTATTTCATCACCAGAGATAACGTAAGGCATGATATGCGCAGAAATCCTTTCTCGGTGACAATACAGTCTCTTTCGCAGAGAACAGGAGCTGTTGAGATGACAATTTTGCACCAGGATGACAGCAGTGAACCATTTGTGAATGCGAAAGGCTTCGTTGATCCCATCAACGATACTGTGGGGAACAAAAGGTTTTCCCGAATGCGAGGGATGGTCATTCAATGACGAAAAAGGTAGTACATGATGCGATGTGATCCTCTCCAAATGGCGAAAAACATTAATGAAACATTCTCTGATTATGCGTGTGATACGTTCCGAATCAAGGATGAGGAATTCCAACGGCTGTATCAGGATGAAGTCAAAAAGATGGAATTTTCCAAAGGGCCATATCTTGATTGTGTGGACGCTTTTGAAAAGGGGAAATCCCTCAAAGAGTTGGTGGAAGAAGGCATCCTCAATAGCGATTACGTTGCCTTGTTTGCCCAAGAACCCCATCTGTATGAACGACCTTTGTATCGCCATCAGGAACAGGCGATCCGTGCGGTACAATCTGGAAAGAATGTGGTGGTGACCACTGGGACGGGTTCAGGGAAGACGGAATGTTTTTTGTACCCGATCCTGAATGCGTTGATGGAAGAAAAGGAAAAAGGAACCCTTTGTCCCGGAGCCAGGGCACTGCTCCTCTATCCCATGAATGCCTTGGCGAACGATCAAATGAAACGATTGCGCTCCTTGCTTGCAACGTACCCAGACATTACGTTTGGCGCATATACAGGAGAAACGCAGGAATATGAAAGCAAAGCGAAAGAACTTTTTCTTCAGGCATATGGGAAGCCTCATCTGCCTAATGAATTGATATCCAGGGAAACAATCAGAGAAACGCCCCCTCATCTCCTCATTACCAATTACGTGATGCTGGAATATCTCATGTTGCGTCCGAATGATAATGTATTCTTTGACGGTCCTTATGCTCACCATTGGAAATTCTTTGTGTTGGATGAAGCCCATACGTATGCGGGAGCCATCGGGATGGAAGTCTCAATGTTGCTGCGAAGAGTGTACTACAAGATTCAGCCACATGATCACATCCAGTTTATTTTGACAAGCGCGACGTTGGGAGGAACAGATCGAAACAAGGATATTCGTGCGTTCGCAAGCGATTTGTGCGCCGGTCAACCATTCCAAGACGATGCAATTATTCGCGCAAGCCGTATGGTACTTCAGGAACCTCCTGAGACGAAATCGTCTCCCTTGTCTGTTTTCAACGAGTTGGCTTCTGCAATCGATACATATGACAGTGACAAAGAAACGGGAACGAAACGTATTCAGGATGTGATAGGGCAATCAGATCTTCCCGTCCATCAAGCTGTGTATGATCGCCTCCAGCAGGAACATTTGTATTATCTGGTTCGCGAACAGCTTCATGAGCAACCGAAGACGATTAAAGATTTGGCTGAAAGGCTCAAAATTACATCGTCTGACGTCATCGATTTTGTCACCTGTGCGACTTTTGCCCAAAAAGATGGCACAAAATTGCTTGATGCCAGGTATCATCATTTCATCAGGACTTTGCAGGGGGCATATGTTACCTTTCAACCGCAAAAAACACTTTCTTTGATTCCTCGCACGCAGGCCTTGTTTGATGATATTCCCTATGTTTGCTTCCAATTGTCGGTATGCCAGTTCTGTGGGGCCATCTATCTTGTAGGAAAAAATCGAGGAGGTGTTTTATCCCAGGAAAGAACCGATAATCCAGACTATTTTCTTGTTGTTGACGATAGGGACTTCATTGACAAACGGCATCAAGAAAATAAGGAAGAGCAGAAAAAAGAAGATATACGAGAAAGAGCTTTTTTCTTGAATTGCCAAAACGGCAAATTATTGGGATACCAAAAAAGGAATCCTTCACCCCAGGAGATCATTGTTCTGGAATGCAAAGGAGGTGAGGATGGACAATTGCACATGTGTGAAGCATGCAACACACGATCCCCTCGTGCAACGGGAATTCTTCAGGGCTTTTATCTTGGAGAAGAGTCTGCATCCTCTGTTGTATGTGAATCTCTGTATGAATCATTGCCGGAGGTGACCATAGAACAGCCCCAAACAAACAGTTCCTCCTTCTTTGGATTCAGAAAGCCACAACCGGTTCATACACGAAGATTGCTTTCGTTTGCAGATAGTCGACAAGAAGCAGCGTATTTTGCGTCCTATTTCCAATATACCCATGATGTCATTCGTAATCGTCGTTATCTGATACAGGCGATCCTTCAAGCGGAAAATACCCATCTTTCGGTGGTGATGCATAAACTTGGAGATCTTCTTGCAAAAAGTGTGGGAGTGCAAGAACCCAAGAAGGAAGCCGCACGGGTAATGCTTTCAGAGTTCAAAAACTTCTCTCGGAATGATTTGATGAATCTTGGGTGGGTTCGGTATTCGTTCGATCAAAAGGTCTATGAACAAGGAAATACCAATCCAACCATATCATTCGATGGAACCACAATTACGGGGAAGCAATTCAATGCCGCGATCGATGCCTTCCTTTTGTTTTGTCTTCGCCACGGTGCCATTGCGTATGATGCTTCCATAACGTTTTCCAAAGAAGATTTTGCTTCCTTCTCCTTCGCCTCTTTGCGGCCGGTCGTCGCGTCATGTGATGAAGGCACAGGGTATAGTTCTGTGGATCCGCGATTCCTGACCCCTAAGGAAGTCTACCAGAAAAACAGTTTCATTGATTATCTTGAGAAGATTGGAATTCCTCCAGATAAATGCGCAACTTTTGCAAAAGAATTGTTTGTTTATTTGAAAACAGAAGAAGAAGTACTTGCTCCTTGTCAGGAGGATCGTACAACGTTTGTGGTAAAACCAGAATCCATACAGGTGCAAGTACAAACAGAAAAAGAAGGATTCCCCATCTACCAATGTGATGTCTGTGGAAGAATGACCAGTCTGGATTATGAGGGGGTTTGCCCTACCTATCATTGCAAAGGTCACTTACAAAGGATTAATTTCCATGATCGTCTCCAAGAAGATTATTTTGTGCGAAAATACGCACCAGAGGAAAAACCACTGTTGCTGGTTGTAAAGGAACATACCGGTCAGCTGAGCAAAAGCCACGCGCGAGAGTACCAACAACAGTTTTTGCAGGGAAAGATCAACATGTTGAGTTGTTCGACAACCTTTGAAATGGGGGTTGATGTTGGTGACCTGGAAACGGTGTTCATGAAAAACATGCCACCGAAACCTTCAAACTACATCCAGCGGGCCGGTCGCGCGGGGCGACGTGTGGAGAGCGCCGCGTTTGCGTTGACCTTTTGTCGTTTGGCAGCCCATGATTTCCATTTCTTCAATAATCCAATGGAGATGATCAAAGGACAGATCGATCCTCCTCATTTCAAAATTGATAATGAGAAAATCGTGCGGCGTCATGTTTATGCAGTGCTTCTTTCTCTGTATTGGAAACACTATCCGGATGCGAAGACGGTTAATGATTTGTTCCAAGAGGAAGGAGTGTTTCCAGAGATCGAAACATACCTCAGTGAAGTAAGGGAAACGCCGGAGGTGCTTCAGTATTTGCAGGAGATTGTGCCAACGGAACCGTTACGAAGGAAAATTGATTCGTTTATTCAGGAGTATCAACAAAGTGATTTACGAAATGTGAAAGATCTGTATTGTAATGAACTTGCTGATCTTGCTGCAGCAAGGGATGAAGTTGTGCAAAGAAGTAGGTCATCAGATCATGCTCCAGGGATAGGTGGGCAGGTTAAATTCTTAATTGATTCAATCCATACGTATCAGGAACAGCATATTATTGACTTCTATTCGCGAAAGAACCTGCTACCAAAGTACGGTTTTCCCGTTGATACCGTGGAATTAGAGACAAGTAACAATGGAAGGTTTGATAATAACAAAACGCTTTCACTCCAGAGAGATTTGATCCAGGCAATTACGGATTACGCTCCCGATTCTGAAGTGATTGCCGATGGTCATATCTATCGGAGCAGGTATATTCTGAAGCCACGTGCTGCTGACAAGACCTGGGAAATCCGAAAAATCGAAATCTGTTCACAATGTGGGTATATCAAAGATACGGGTATCGCCAAGCAACTTTCTTGGGACCCCAATCAAAACTGCCCTAATTGTGGAACGGTGAAAGCAGTTGAAACGTATCATGTGTTATTACCTGTTGATGGATTCGCCATTGAAAATGGTGAGAATGAAATAGCTACAACACGGAAGCCCAAAAAGAGCAAACGAAGTGAGATTTATTATCTTGGGGGGATGAATGAGGAAAAAGATGTCCAAACAAAAACACAAACCCTCAATGGAGTGAAGATTAAGCTCATTTCATCTCCGAATGACAAACTCTTTGTGATGAATAAAGCGGTATTCAAAGTCTGCCAAACCTGTGGGTATGCATTTAGTATCGATAGCAGAAAGGGAGCGCCAGATGCGCATAAAACACGTTTGGGGAAGGACTGTCATGGTCACTTTTCTACTTATAAACTAGGGCATGAATTCTTAACCGACGTGGTGGTGCTGCACTTTCCATTCGATTATATAGGAAGTGAACAAGCGATTACGTTGTTGTATACGCTTCTTGAAGGATGTAGTAGATACTTTACGGTCGAGCGTGATGATATTGATGGATGCGTCTCATACGATAGGTATGTACAGGGCGAACCGTTTGGATTCAACATTATTCTTTTTGATTCTGTCCCTGGTGGCGCGGGAAATGTAAAGCGGGTTTTTGATGCCTCAGAAGAAGCTTTCAAAGGGTTCCTGAATGAATCCTATCATGTCGTAAAAGATTGTACGTGTGGAGACAATGGGGATGGGAATACCGTTTGTTATAACTGTCTCTGTAATTACCACAATCAATACTACCACGATAAGATGAAACGAAACTATGCGATCAAATTGCTTGAACCCCTCCTATGAAAAGTGGTTTGCTCTATTTATTAAGGTGTCTACAACGTTTCACATGGGTAGTCTGACCGCTCGACATTAGGATAAGGTGACCGTCGGTATGGGTAATACAAGCAGCGAAGGAAAAACTTATATCAATCAGTTCTGGATATTTGTGTCTTTGCTTCTTTCAATCCCATTTCCTTGGCATCTTGGAGTATGTTGCCTTGGACAAATTGTCCGAAACTCCTACTTTCGAAGCATGCAACCTCATGTTCCAGGAAATATAGTTCTAGACAACAACTGTTTTCGATTTGATTCTAATGGTGGCTCGTGTCTATAGAAGTTCGCAATTTGGTTGATGGAAATCACCGGAAAGTTCCAGTCTCCGCTCATGCGGCACATTGTTATTATACAAATTGTTTTGGTTCTCTTTCTCGAAATGAATTCAATTCATCCAAACACCCTCTTGAACGCCTCATAGTTACCATTGCTGTTGTGGTCATTGATGACAGCAAAGACAATGGTGTCGAAGGCGTGGAGGAATTCAGGCTCTGTGAGGACTTCCTGGAAGATCAAGGCCATGTGGTGGGGTGGGTTGCGGAAGGCGCCACAACCGAATGCGGAAAGGACCAACGTGGTATGTCCGTTGGTACGGGCGATACGGAGGATCGT
>Ga0172377_10007312_pt1 | contig 11359 bp, 11 predicted proteins | sample Pumphouse3metaG_FD_119749 | JGI IMG/M metagenome (GOLD analysis project Ga0172377, IMG submission 119749) | Leachate microbial communities from a municipal landfill in Southern Ontario, Canada - Pumphouse #3 metaG | ecosystem: Engineered > Solid waste > Landfill > Unclassified | place: Canada... | reverse complement strand
AGCAATTTATTTTTTAGTCGGCAAAGAAAATGAAGAATCATTGCTCTCAACTGCATACATAGGTGAAGCGGAAAATTTATGGAATAGATTGATCACGCATGACAGTTCAAAAGATTTTTGGTTCACCGCTATTGCTTTTGTAAGTAAAGACAATAATTTAACAAAAGCGCACGTAAAATATTTAGAAAGCAGATGTCTAGAAATTGCCTTGAAGGTCAAGCGATATAATCTTGAAAATGGGGCTAAATCAATACTGCCGTCACTATCAGAAGCAGACATTGCAGAGATGGAGGAATTTTTAAATAATTTAAAATTACTACTCACTGCAGTTGGGTATCCAATTTTACAAGAAATCACATCAAAGGAACAAACAAATACATCCGATCCATTATTTACTTGTGGTGGCAAAATGGCTTTGGCGAGCGGTCGCATGACTAATGAGGGGTTTGTTGTCTACAAGGATTCTACCGCTACAGCCCAATTCTCTAGTGCAGTAGCCGAAAGAAACGAGAAAAACATCGAAAAATTAATTTCTAACGGCTATTTAGAGAAGAAAGACGAAAATCTTTATATTTTTACTAAGGATTACGTTTTCAATAGTCCGAGTGCCGCTTCCGATATTATTTTAGGAAACTCAACAAGCGGATGGAAAAAATGGAAAACAAAAAACGGAAAAACGCTTGAGGAAATTTATAAAAAATAAACTATGCCAAAAATTAAGGATATACCTAAAATTGACCGCCCACGAGAACGATTCCTGCAAAAAGGGGCTGACGCACTTTCAAAAAGTGATCTTTTGGCAATTCTTTTAGGTAGTGGAATTAAGGGAAAAAATGTTAGGCAACTTTCTGAAAATATCATTAAAAAATTTGGTAAAAACTTTTTAAATATCACTGTTGATGATCTTTTAGAAGTTTCGGGCATTGGACAAGCTAAAGCATTACAAATTGCTTCCGCAATTTCATTGGTAAAAAGATTTTACGATGAAGATAAAACCAACGAGATTATTATAAAAAATTCTCAAGATATTTTATCCCTTACTTACGATTTAAGAGACAAGAAAAAAGAACATCTAGTTTGTCTTTATTTAAACGCACGAAATGTTTTACTAAAAAAAGAAATTGTCAGCGTAGGTCTTTTAGATAAAGCATTGCTACATCCGAGAGAAATTTTTTATCCCGCAACTGAATTAAACGCCGCCAGCGTTATTTTGGTTCACAATCATCCTTCGGGCGATTCTTCACCAAGCGAAAAAGACAATCAAATTATTGAAAAAATCGTACAAGCTGGCGAAATAATGGGAATACCTGTTGTTGATTTTATTATTATTTCTCAAAACAATCATTATAGTTTCTACGAAAAGTTAAATAAGCAAAAAATCAGCATTGATTATGTTGCAGACGGAATACAAGGCACTCTTTTTGCAATGTTTGAAACTGAGCGACCATCGTATGATATAACCGCCGAAAAAATCCAAGAAAATTATTTCTATATTCCACAAGTAAAAGAAAACCACCTCCAATTACACAATCGCAGATATATCGGCAACAAGCACAAGCTAATTGAATGGATTTTTTCTATAATTAACAAAGAATGTAGTGGAAATTCATTTGCGGATATTTTTGCTGGGACTGGTGTTGTATCTGCTGTTGCAACCAAACACTTTGAAAAAGTTTTATTAAACGACTTTTTGCATTCAAATTACGCAATATATCGGGCTTTCTTTGGAAACGAGGCTTGGGATAAAGCTAAAATAGATAATATAATCAAAAGTTATAATAATATTTATAGCGACGATTTGGAAGAAAATTATTTTTCTAAAAATTTCGGCGGTAAATTTTTTAGCAAAAATTCTGCAAAAATTATCGGATTCATTCGTGAAAATATAGAAGAAAACAAAAATAACCTGACCGAGCGAGAATATTATATGTTAATCGCTTCGTTGCTTTATACTGCCGATAAAATCGCCAACACAGTTGGGCATTTTGATGCTTATTTTAAAAAAGAATTTGTAAATGACAGTTTTTTCATGAAACCGATTGATCCGATAGACACCCAAGAAATATCAATTTTTCAAGAAGACACAAATAATCTTGCAAAAAAAATAAATGCTGATGTCGTTTATATCGACCCACCCTACAACTCAAGGCAATACAGCAGATTTTACCACGTGCTTGAAACTTTAACTAAATGGGATAAACCAAAACTTTTTGGGGTCGCATTAAAACCGGAACCGGAAAATATGAGCGACTATTGCAGAAACAATGCCAAAGATAAATTTGCAGAACTTGTGAGAGATCTTGACGCTAAATATTTGGTTGTTTCATACAATAATACCTACGATTCAAAAAGTAATTCCTCAAAAAATAAAATCACACTCCAAGAAATAGAGCAGATTTTGCAAATGAAAGGTCCAACTAAAGTTTTTGAAAAAAATTACAGACACTTTAACGCTGGCAATACTAATTTTAACAACCACAAAGAATACTTGTTTGTAACGAAAGCAAAAATATGAGTAATAAAATAAACAGATCGCCCCTTTTTTATGTCGGCGACAAATACAAGCTGATGAAACAACTGGTAAACTTATTTCCCAAAGAAATAAATAATTTTTACGAACCGTTTGTCGGTGGTGGCACAGTATTTTTAAATATTGAGGCGAAAAAATATTATCTTAACGACATAGACAAACATTTAATCAATATCCATAAACCTTTAATCGCCAGCTCCAAAAATCCAGAAAAATTTTTTAAGGATGCTGAAAAAATAATCCACAAATACAAATTATCGCATTCGTACAAAAAAGACATTGTCCCCGATTCATTAAAAAAGGAGTTTAAAAAAACTTATTATGCGAGATTTAATAAAGAGGGATACGACAAATTAAGATTATCCGTAAATAATTATCAGAAAAACGACCCTCTTATTTTGTATATTCTGCTTATTTATGGATTTAATAGAATGTTAAGATTTAATGGCGGAGGTAAATTTAATTTGCCTGTCGGCAATGTTGATTTTAATAAAAATGTAGTCAATGCTCTGAATAGCTATTTTAATTTTGTGCATGATAAAAAAATATCTATAACATCAAAAGATTTTAAAAAGTTTTTTTCCGACAAAAAATATTCAAAAAATGATTTTGTTTATCTTGATCCTCCTTATTTAATATCCGCCAGCGAATATAATAAATTATGGAACCAAAAATCTGAAGCGGATTTACTAAAAATGATTGATGTTTTGGATAAAAAAGGCGTTAAATTCGCTCTATCAAACGTAACCCACTATAACGGAAGCAAAAACGATTTATTGCTGGAATGGATGAAAAAATATAAAGTTCACAAAATTGAAAGCAACTACATTAATTATCACAATAACGGCAAAAAGATAATTAAAGAAGTTTTGGTCACTAACTACTAAACTTATGAGCAAACGAGAATCTGAATACAAACCACTATTATTTACAACAACAATGAGAAATCCTGAACGGTTGAAGGATTTTTTGACTGTGCTTGCGGAATATGACGGTGAAATTTTGACTAACGAAATTATTGATAAGGTCGCCAAATCTCTAATTCAAAAAGGATTGTATCAACCAATGAAAGTGTCTCCAGTCGTAAAAGATAAATGGAAGAATGAAATTGAATTGAGCGAAACCGAAACCGAGAAAGTATTTGCAAACAATCCCCAAAGTCACAAAGAAGCGGGATTTGAAAAAGGATGGCCATCAAGATTTGATACTTGGTTTAAAATAGCCAAAGAACTTGGTTTTGTTTGGTATTGGCAAAACGAAGAAATAAAATTTTCTGAAAGCGGGAAAATGTTATTGGACAAAGAAAAGCCAGAAAACGAGCTAATGGTTTTTGCCAACGCCTTTGCCAAATATCAACGGCAAAATCCGTTTCGCCGAGTCTTAAATAAAAATGTTCCGCTTATTTTACTTATACAAACCATAAAACTTTTGAATGATGATCCTGCATACAAAGGAGCTGGCATATCCAGAGCAGAAATACCGCTATTGTTATGCTGGCAAAACGACAATGCCGAAGGTCTGTACAAAGAAATAAAGAAGCTACGCAAAAAACATGGCTACACTCCAAGCAACGAGGTAATTTTGGATCTTTGCTACGGATTACTAAACGAAACAAAAAGAGATGATAATTCAATTCTCGGTGATTATCCTGACGATTTTATACGAAAAATGCGTTTGACTGGTTTGTTTTCCTTACGTGGCGGTGGTCGCTTTATAGATATAAACACAAAGGAAACTGCAGCCGTGAATTATATTTTGAAAAATTACATTTTTTACAAAGAATTTGAAACGGAAAAAGGATTTTTTGAATACATCGGACAAGTTGATCATGATTTAATTTCAACACTTTCAGTATTTAAAGCTCCTGCTAAAACTACAAAGGCAGAATTGGAAAAATGGGTTAATCATTACGCTTGGGAATCTATTAAAAATGAACTTCTTAATTTGGCACAGAAGAAATCATCAAGTGATGATATTTTGAAAGTTATTGAACAACCTTTGCGATTAGAGTTTTTGACTTCATTGGCTATCCTCAAAAAATTACCAAATGTTATTGTAAAACCAAATTTTATTTCAGATGATGAAGGATTACCGACAAGTTTCGCGTCTGGCGGAAGCCCTGATATTGAATGTCTGGAAGACAAAGACACGGTTTTGATTGAGGTCACTTTATTAACTGGCACACAACAACATATCAGAGAATCGTTTTCTATACATCGCCACCTTGAGGAATATGTAAAAAAAGGAACAAAATCATATTCCGTGTTTATTTCGCCAAAATCTTTTATTGATACCGAACGCTATTTTGATTTTATCAAAAAAGATGGTTTGGAAGTGAGGATTTCTGATATTGATAAATTTGTTAATCAGCTTGAAATGAAGACTACTTTAAATGAAGTAACTGTATAAATATGCCAGCTAAAATGTATATCAAAGAAGTAAATATCGAAAATTTTAAATGTTTCAAGGGCAAGTTTAATTTGGAGTTAAACAAAGGTCTTAATATTTTGGTTGGCGATAACGAAGCTGGAAAATCAACTATTTTAGAAGCAATTCATTTGGCTCTTTCTGGCTGGATTTATGGTAAATATTTAGGTTCAGAGCTTACCCAATCATTATTTAATTCAACTGTAATAAAAGAATACTTAGAAAGCCTTAAAACAGAGAATAAATCAGAACCACCAAATGTTTTGATTGAACTATTTTTTGAAATTGAAGATGATTCTGTGAAAGCTCTTTTTGAAGGAAATGGGAATAGCACAAAACAAAAAGCCTGCGGAATACAATTTTTAATTTCCTTTAATGAAAAATATAAAAAAGAATACGACATTTTATTAAATTCTAATGAAGATATTGATTCTTTGCCGATAGAGTTTTATGAATTTGCTTGGTCTTCATTTGCTCGTGATGATAGGCTGACGCCTAAAGTCATTCCTTTTAAATCGCACTTAATAGACTCAACGAACAGCCGTTATCAAAACGGATCAGATGTTTATATCTCACGCATTATTCGAGATTTTTTAGAAGAAGATGAAAAGATAAAAGTTTCTTTGGCTCACAGAAAACTTATAAAATTATTTTCTCAAGAAACAAGTATTGCAGAGATAAACAATAAATTAAATAGTGAAGAAAATAAAAAAATTTCAGATAAAAACATAAAATTATCAGTTGATCTATCTTCAAAAAATGCCTGGGAAACAAGTTTAACGACGTACTTAGACGATATACCATTTACAAATATTGGGAGAGGTGAACAATGTTTGATAAAAACAAAACTAGCACTTCATCACAAAAAATCGCAGGAAGCGAATATATTACTTCTTGAAGAGCCAGAAAACCACTTATCCCACTCAAAACTCAATAAACTAATTCAATACATAAAGGAAAATAATAATGACAAGCAAATTATTATTTCCACACATAGTAGTTTTGTAGCAAATAAGCTCGGATTGGATAGTTTAATTTTGTTAAGTAAAGATCAAACAACAGAAAAAAGATCAGAAACAAGAATTGATAAATTAAGTTCTGATACCCAAAAATACTTTCAAAGATTATCAGGTTATGACACCTTGAGACTGATTCTTTGCAGGAAGGCAATATTAGTTGAAGGTCCATCAGATGAGCTGATAATTCAAAAAGCATACTGTAAAGAAAAAAGTAAGCTACCAATTGAAGATGAAGTCGATGTTATTTCCGTTAAAGGATTGTCTTTCAAAAGATTTTTAGAAATTGCTGAAAAAATTAAAAAGCCTGTTGTTGTCGTCACAGATAATGACGGTGATTTTGAAAATAATATTACTAAAAAATTCAAAGACTTTGAAAGTTGCACGTCAATAAAAATTTGCGCTAGCGATAATAATGATCTAAAAACACTTGAACCACAAATAGTAGAGGTAAACAAGGAAAATCTCGGTACACTTAGGACTGTACTAAGCATTGATGAAAACAGTTATCCTGACCAACAAAGCATAAGTGATTATATGCAAAAGAGCGACAACAAAACAGATTGCGCTTTAAAGATTTTTGAAACAGCGGAAGAAATAAATTTTCCGCAATATATTTTAGACGCAATCAATTGGGAATATGTGCAAGAATAAACTAATTATCGCAGCAGCAGGTTCAGGAAAAACCACTTATCTTGTTAATCAAGCAAAAAGTATTAAAGATCAAAATGTTTTGATTACAACTTATACAGAGGCGAACGAAGAAGAAATTAGAAAAAAATTTAATGGTCGTATTCCTAAGAATATTACAATTCAAACTTGGTTTTCTTTTTTATTACAACATGGAGTAAGACCTTATCAAAGCTCTTTGAATCATGAATTACACAATAAAAAGATTGGTTTTTTTCTTACGGACAAATGCTCAACAAAATATAAAGGGAGCAATGGAGAAACTTATTCATGGGCAAAAGAAAATAATTTTTACCAATATTATTTCACTTCAAAAGAAGGTTTGAAAATTTGCTCTGACACTATTGCAGATTTTATTGTAAGCAGTAATGAAAAAATGAATAGTGAGGTGATAAGTAGAATTGCAAGAATATATCCCTATATTTTTATTGACGAAGTACAAGACTTAGCAGGATGGGAGCTGGAAATAATTAAATTATTATTTGGATCATCTTCTAAAATTTTATTAGTTGGAGACCCAAGACAAGTAACTTATCTTACTCATCATCCAACAAAATACAAAAAGTATAAAGATGGAAAGGTTAATAATTTTATAAGTCAAGAATGCGCTAGAAATATCTGTGAAATGGATGCAACAACCCTAAATAAAACTCATAGAAACAACCAAATTATTTGCGATTTTTCTGCAAAATTATTTCCTTCTTTTGAAAAATGCGAGCCATGCAATTGTGAAAAGTGTCGTCAAAGAGTAGATCACGAAGGAGTTTTTTTGATTAAAGAAAGCGATATAGAAGCCTATATCAACCGATATCCAAAAGTTACTATATTGAAAGAAAAAGAGGCTGTTTTCCCTCATTGGAACTATGGCAAATCTAAAGGACTAACATTTGAAAGAGTTTTAATTTACCCAACACAAGATATAAAAAAATGGATTAAGGATAATACGCAACAACTTGCACAAAGTACCCGTTGTAAATTCTATGTAGCCATAACAAGAGCAAAACATAGCGTTGCAATAGTTTATGACTATAATGATGACGAAAAATTTGAAGGAATAACAAAATGGAAAATAGAAGAATGAAACAACAAATAAAAGGCAAAAATTCCCTCCCCTTAAACCCCTTCCTTTTTGCCTTTTATTTGAAAAGAATAAGGAGTTTTGAATTTTGGGCATTCACCCCTAACCCCTCTGCCCAAAATTCAAAACAAAAAAACAAATTTATGATTATTGAATAAAAAGCCTGTCAAAATGAAATTGAATGAAAAATATTTTTTGAACTCGCTCCTTTCAGTCGCGCCCCGCTGCGCTCTCCTCCCTTCGGTCGTCGGGGCGTATAACACAGCGTATGCGGTTCGGGGCTCGGCTCGCCCCTCTCCCATATTTTTGCTCCCGTTGGTCGCAAAAACATCGCATACGCTGGAACGTTGTGCGAAATAATGAAAAGTTTTAAAATTTCTTTCATAAATTTTTGTGCACAATTTTATTTTTTAAAAACTATACAATCTAAAAATTATGCAAACTCCAGCTGAAAAATATTTAATAAAAAAAGTTGTTGAATTGCTCAAACAAAGCGACAAAAAAAATAGCCCAACAAAAATATTGAATGTCGGCGCTGGAAAGAGTATTGTCATAGAAAAAAGTATTCATAATGGATTTGGCAATGATTTTGTTTGCGATCGTGTGGATGTTATTGACTGCCAAGCGAGCCATCCAGTCATTGAAAAATGTTTTACTGCGTCAGTAGAATCAATGCCTGAAATAAAATCGAACGACTATCAAATCGGTTTTGCAAATTATGTCTTTGAGCATATATCCGATTTGAATAGAGCAGCCTCAGAAGTTGCTCGCGTTATAAAACCATCGGGATTTTTCATAACATCATTGCCAAATCCATCCGCGCCAGAGTTTATTTTGTCAAAATATACTCCTACAAAATTTCACCAGATTATAAAGGGTGATGGAGAAGGTGGCCATGCCCACGAAACCCATTATGCCTACAAAAATATCAAAGAATTCATCACAACTTTTGAGAAATATTTTTCAGCTGTTGAAATAAAATATTGGTCAAATACATTAGGTTATCTATACAGATTTCCAATCGTCAATATTATTAGTAAGATATATGATAAAGTGGTTAATTATTTTAATATTAAAATGCTAATGGGAAATGTGTGCATAGTTTTTAAAAAATAAAATTGTGCACATTTTGCTTCGCAAAATAAAACTTTTCAATACATCGCACAACAACGAGTATCTGGTTACGACTTTTTACAAAAGTCTCCACCCAAATGCTTCGCACTTCAGATACTCGTAACGTTATATGAAATCATTTTTAACTTTTAACCAAAAAAGCTTATGAAAAAAATAAAAAGCTGGCTATTCCCTCAAAAAGGAAAAGAAAAGCCCGCAGTGAGATTTTATGTCGTAATAACATATACTGCTCTTGTTCTGGGTATAATCTTTACTTTTACCCAAACTTTTATTGATACCGCCAGACAAAATAATCTATATACAAACACCGTACAAGAGCAGTTAGGATGGGCGTTGCTAGATTCATCAATAACGTCTGATACCGTGCGGGCTTTTCAGGACTCAAAAATTTCTGGCTCAGAAAGAGACCTCAGTAAATTTAGCGACGGCTATGATTACAAATATCATCTTTTATTTACAGACATCCCAAATCTGGCTTCGCAGGCAGAAAATCAAGCACAAGCAAATAATATTAGAAAAGTGGGTGATATTCTTGAACAAAATATAGAAAATTATCGCTCAGCCAGATTAGAAATTTTTAGTCCTTCTTCAGCAATTATTGATGGCTTATTGTATGTACTAGTGCTAATTATTCCGCTTTTTATTTTTTTCCGAGCTGTCGTTTACAGAATTGTACTATACATTGTCTTTGGTAAAACGAAAAGTTAAAAATGACATCATATAACAGCGTGTATGAGGTTCAAGAAAAAGTGCGTTAATAATTTTCAGCGGTTGCACTTTTTCTTTCACCCAAATTTCGCCTCCTCTATAACAAAATAATAAGGAAGTCGGCGAAACTTCTCATACACGCAAACGTTATATTCAATTTACCCCAGACCCCTAATAGCAAACTTTTTATAAACTCTTAATTATTTACTAATACTATGAAGATATTTATTACAGGTAGTTCAGGATTTATCGGAAAAGAATTGATTCAACACCTTTCATCTAAACACGAGATTGTTGAATTTGCTCATGATGCTGATTGTGATATTCTAAATTATGACCAACTTAAATCTGCGATGAAAGGTTGCGATGTTGTAGTGCATTTAGCCGCTCATAGAAAACCTTATGAGGATAAAGTTTTCCAAGATTATTTTGAAACAAATTGTCAGGGAACTTTTAATGTGGCTCAAGCATGTATGGAAAACGGAGTAAAAAAACTAATCTTCACAAGTTCAATGAGTTATTATGGAATGGAGAAAGGAATGCCCATAAAAGTTCCTGTTATCGAAGATAGCACAGTTTTAACTCAAAGGGTAAAAACCGAAGATTTACCTCAAACTGTAAGAGATTGTGATATTGCATACTCAACAAGTAAAGTTATTGGCGAACAAGTTCTCGCAAATTATGGAATGACAAAAAAGTTTGAGGTAATCATTCTCCGTTTAGGTCCAACAAGACCAAAAGGAGTTTACAAGCCATTCGGTGAGTTAAAACTGCATGTCAAAATTGAAAATGCACTACAAGCCATAGAAAATGCAATCAATTCTGATAAAAAATTATGGTATGAAGCATTTTCTATTGTAGACGAAATTGAAGGTGTTGATATTTCTAAAGCAAAGAAAATCCTGAACTACAAACCAATTTAACGGGGTCTGGGGTAAACTCTGAAATTTTCCTTCGGAACGTTGCACTAAATTTCAGCCCTACGGGGAATATAACAAGGGATATGAGGTTACGAAGTCTTGCAGACTTCTCCACCCAAATTGCTCCCGTTGGTCGCAACTTCTCATATCCCTAACGTTATCGGAAATAAATTTTGCCATTTTGCCCATTGATAGAGATTGAAACCTTCTGGTAGAAATATATTAACCGTTCAAAAAGGAGGACGAAAAATGATGACATTAGTTGAGGCAAATGACCTTGTTACACCGATTCTCAGGACGGAGCTCTTTAAGACGAGCGAAGAACTTCAAGCAAAAGCTGATGAAATCAAAAAGCTGTTTGAAGGTTTCAAGCTCACCAACCCATTCGGACTTAACCAGTTCGAAATACTCGACGACAAGAAAGAGGCGGCCTTCAGGGAGCTGATAGCCATGTATGACAAGTTGTCTAAGCAATAATGCGGAGGGGTGGTTCGGCTTATGTCGGGCCGCCCCCTATTTCTAAGAATGGCAAAATTTACATCCGATAACAAAGAATATCCGGCTCAAAAATTTTTCACCAATTATATTTCATAAAGAGTAAAAAATTCCTTCTCTCAAATTTTTGCCTCTTTTTCTTATTTATAATACATTAAGGAAGCGAGGCAAAAACTTCAGATATTCTTAACGTTAGGCTAAATGTTGCCCTAATTATATAAATATGATAAAAGGAATAATTTACGACATGGATGATCTCATGGTTAACTCAGACCCCTTGCACGCCAGAACATGGGAAATCCTTTTTAAAAAACACGGATATAGTTTTAATGAGCTGCCAGAAAATATGAAAGCGGATTTT
>Ga0172377_10007311_pt1 | contig 11361 bp, 9 predicted proteins | sample Pumphouse3metaG_FD_119749 | JGI IMG/M metagenome (GOLD analysis project Ga0172377, IMG submission 119749) | Leachate microbial communities from a municipal landfill in Southern Ontario, Canada - Pumphouse #3 metaG | ecosystem: Engineered > Solid waste > Landfill > Unclassified | place: Canada... | reverse complement strand
GAAACTGGACAGTTTCCTGATCTTTTCCACAATTTATGTCGCGCTTATTTATCCGATTGTCGGTTCATGGGGGTGGGGTAAAGGCTGGCTCGATCAGCTCAATTTCCATGACTTTGCCGGTTCCACTTTTGTGCATTCAGTCGGCGGCTGGGCGGCTCTTGCGGCTGTAATCCTGCTCGGTCCCCGTACCGGGAAATATGTACATGGTGTCAGCAAACCGATCTGGGGGCATAATATGCCTCTGGCGACGATCGGGGCGTTGCTGCTCTGGTTCGGATGGTTCGGTTTTAACGGCGGTTCGGTCCTGTCGGCTAATCCGGGAGCGGTTTCCTATGTCTTCGTGACAACTTCGCTGGCGGCCGCGGCCGGTATTGTGGCGGCCAGTCTGACCTCATGGAAACTCCAGAAGCATCCCGATCTCTCAATGGTGCTGAACGGCTGCCTTGCCGGTCTCGTAGGAGTTACCGCCGGGGCCGACGTACTTTCAATAAAAGCCAGTATAATTGTCGGTGCGGTTGCCGGAATTATTGTAATTCTGGCGGTGTTTATGTTCGACCGTCTGCATCTGGATGATCCGGTGGGAGCGCTTTCCGTACATCTTGTCTGCGGTATCTGGGGTACGCTGGCGGTCGGAATATTCTGTGACAAATATTCTTTCATTTCGCAGTTGATCGGCGTACTGGCGGCGGGCGTTTTCTGTACGGCGGGTGCTTTCGCGATTTTCCTGCCGATAAAATATATTATGGGAATAAGAATGCCGGTGGAAGACGAAATCCGCGGCCTGGATATCTGCGAACACGGCATGGACTCTTATCACGGGTTCCAGATATTCACCACTCAATAAGAACCCTCCTGCAAGCTGCGCAGGTAGTCTACGGCTATCTGCGTGGCTTTATCCACAGCCATACTTAAAGGCAATTAAGTTTTGCCCGGATTTTCGCCGGCTCTATATCGCGGAAATCACGTCTGTCTTCTTTCACAAAAATAGCAGCGGCCGCTCCCGCCGCCTGCCCGGTCGCAATACAGGTTCCCATGACCCTTGCCGAACCGTTCGCGCCGCGGTCGGAAGACAGACAGCGGCCGGCAGCAATAATATTTTTCAGCCCTTTGGGGAGCAGACACTGATAAGCGATATCATAGGTCTGACCGTTCTTTACCGGTATCCTTATCTGGGCAGTGCCTTCACCATGGATATCCACATGGTGACAACCCCGTGCAATATAATCTGAATGCCTGACGGCGTTTATAACCTCATCCTGCCGCAGGGAATATTCCCCGTCTATGCGACCGCTTTCCCTGATTCCCACCCGGTGTGCGGCCGCTGAAATACAGGCCCGCTCAAATCCGGGAATTTTTTCCCGGAAAAAGCGAAGCAGGTTCACTGTCTGTTCTGAAAGTTCCATCAGGGCGGCAGAAACTTTGAGATCGTCGGCGCTGTCTATCCCGCTTATTCGCGTAGCGTTTACGCATATTTCCTTTTTCCTGACGGAAACCGGGGTAATAAAAGCCGCAGTACAGGGGTGAAGCGTTTTTTCCCTGACCGCTTTTCCCATGATCTTTCCGCCGGAACTTACGGCGACATAGGGTAAACCGCCGGCATACAGCGCTTCCGCTGCTTCGGAAGGGTTTTTCCCCAACACCGGGTTTTCTCCCAGTATGCCTTCCGACGGGTTATCCCTTATGAACCTGAGGAAAGGCTCAAATTCGACATTCGCCATCCTGAATATCAGACTCAACGGCTGAAACCGCCCGTTTTCGCCGTAATGGACTTTCCCTCCGGCCATTGCGGTTATATTGCCGCCTCCGGACGCGTCCACAACACAAGCGCAGTCAACAACCCGCATGCCGTTTCTGCCGATGATTTCCAGCGACCTGACAACGCCGTTTTCGGAATCAACCCGGGTAACGGTGGAATTCAGCAGCAGCCTTACATTATATTTTTTCAGCAGGAGAGTTACTGCCAGGCGGAGGATCTCCGGGTCGAAACAAAGCCCGTATACGGTGCGCCAGTCACAGACCGGGCCGATCCAGCCGCCAAGGTCAAGGGTTTTAACCGCGTCGATGATTTCGTCCAGCACCCCGTAAACACACGGTTTCCCGAGCGAAGTGTAGGCGCCAAGCAACGGCATGCCGGAAAAAAGATCGCCTCCTATGATGCTTTCGGATTCTATCAGGAAGGTATCGGCGCCGTTTTTTGCCGCCGCTATCGCCGCGCTTATCCCGGCGGCTCCGCCGCCGACAACTATTGTTCTCATTATCTATTCCGTGTTTTTTATTTATACTGTATTAATCTGAAAATTTAACATTCATACTGCAACCGAGTAGGCCGGCTTTCGATGAAAGCGGCAAAGAGCAACATTATACGGCCTGTCAACGTTTTATGCCGTCGGTCTCATCGAGACGCGGCGCTACTTGGAGCCGCAGTCAAGTTCAAGATAAAAGTTTAAAATCCAACCTAAAACAGTATATAAACTTTCAACAGAACCGTTAAAATGATTATACCGGATATTTGTTGATATATCAATAATATTTATAAGTTTTATTGATATTAATTTAATATCTATTATATTATATATGTATCAAACTGGAGGCTTATACTGTATTAATCAAATTTAACATAAATACCGCAACCGAGTAGGCCGGCTTTCGATGAAAGCGGCAAAGAGCGACGGTATATGGCATCGCAACGTTTCAGTTCGCCGGTCTCATCGAGACACGGCGCTACTTGGAGCCGCAAATCAAATATAAGAAAAGTTTAAAATCAAACCTAAAACAGTATAGATATGGAATTGACGCATTTAAGGTATTTTATAGCGGTCGCCGAAGAATTGCATTTCGGCCGTGCCGCCGCGAAGCTGCATATTGCGCAGCCGCCTTTGAGCCAGCAAATCAAACGTCTGGAAGATGAACTTGAAATAAAACTGTTCAACCGCACAAGCCGTCGGGTTGAACTGAGCGCCGCCGGGAAAATATTTTTACCTGAAGCGCGCGGAATTGTTGAACAGGCGGATAAAACCCTAGCACTGATGACCGGTTTATCTCAGGGGCAAAGCGGTTATCTGGCAATCGCCTTCAATGAAACCGCGATAAATACTTTTTTACCCGCCGCGATAAAGAAATTCACCGGCAGGTATCCTGAAGTCAAATTATCCCTGGAAGAATCAGGTATTGTCGAACAGTTCAACGCGCTTGACGAAAAACGTATACATTTAGGATTTATGCGCCCTTTGGGATATGATATAGAAGCTTATTCCAAACGTTTGCTGTTGCGGGAAGAATACGTATTGGCTTTACCGGCGGAGCACAAACTTTGCGCTTATTCGTCGCTCACACTTGATATGCTGCGTCACGAGCCGTTAATTTTACTTCCGCAATCAAGATATAAGTATTTGCGGGATTGCTTCGACAAATCTTTCCGGCGCTGCGGTTTCGAACCGGATATTGTCCAGGAATTAAATTCCAAACATACTACCCTGGCTTTAGTTAAAGAGGGAGTCGGTTTAGCTTTGGTACCTGAATCGAATATGGTTTGCAGTCCCGGCGGCGTTGAATTCAGGAAACTGAACAGCGATCTGCCGACGGTTGAGATTTTTGCATTATGGCGTCCGGAAAATGATTCACCGCTGATTAAAAATTTCCTTGACCTCATTCCGGACGCCATTTCCTGACTTTCAGGCCTTTTAAACTTTTCAAGTAGGCCGGCTTTCGATGAAAGCGGCAACGAGCGATGGTATATGTTTTATCAACGTTTTCCTTCGCCGGTCTCATCGAGACGCGGCGCTACTGCCGGGTATCCTTTGGCAGACTAATTATACGGCCTACGGCTCTAAGCTGCGCAGGTAGTCTACGGCTATCTGCGTGGCTTTATCCGCTTTAATTTCGCTGCTTTCATATTCGATGTTGATGAAACCTTTGTAGCCGTAATTCTTCATGGCTTTCCAAACTCCGGCGGTATCGATATCCCCCTGGCTTATCAAAGCGGATTTAAAATATTTGCCGATCAATGAATCGCGATACCCTTCCTTGGGCTGATCAATGATATACCAGTCCTTGAAATGGGCGTGAACCACGTCAGCGGCGCATTTTTTAAAAGATTCCACCGGATCTTCGCCAAAGGCGGCGTTGCCGTCATCGAAAGTAAGCTTCAACTGCGGAACTTCGGCTTTGGCCTTATAATAATCGGCGGCCGTAACGAAAGCGCTTTTGCGTCCGGGGAAGTTTTCCACCGTCAATATCAGTCCGGCGTCATCGGTAAGCGGCGCAATTTTTTTCAGGGCTTCGATCCACAGATCGCGGAACGCATCCCTGTCCATATCTTTATGGCTGGTCGGGATCATTACTACGGGAGCTCCCATAATAACGGCGTCTTCAATGGACCGTTTAATCTCATCGAGCCAGTCTTTTTCCCCAGCCAGGAATTTTCGCGCGAAAAAAGTATGGCAGGCGATTTCCAGCCCGGCGTCATGCGACATTTTTTTCAATTCTTTCGGATCGCGTCCATAGGTAGAGATCCAGTCGATCCCGTCCATTTTGCAGTCAACCGCGGTTTTGATGAAATCCTCCACGCCAAACCCCTGGAGCGCCATCGTATAAGTCATCATACATAGTTTCATGGATTTTCCTTTACAGACAATTTTTCAGGTGTTTAATACTTATTATCGCGCTTTCCAGGCCGGGTTTGTCGGTAACGTCCTGTTCATAGCTCAACCACTGGATGCTGTTGGCTTCAGCGAATTCGGCAACTGCTTTAAAATCAATTACGCCGTTACCGAGTTCCGTAATTTTACCATTGGCGGTTATGTCCTTGACATGCAGCAACGGAATACGGTCGGCATATTTTTCCATATAACCGATTACGTCTTCGCCGCCCTGCCGTATCCAGGCGGTATCCGCTTCAAAAGCCATTTTCTCCAGGCCCGGCGCGTTCAGCAGTAGATCAAGATAATATTCGCCGTTCAGCTTTTTGAATTCGTGCGCATGGGCGTGGTAGCAAATAGTCAAACCTTTGGCGGCGGCGGTATTAACGGCGGTTCGGCATATATCCAGACATTTTTCGAAATCTTCTTCAAGCTGTTTCAACCCGAAACCGAAGGTCAGGTGTTTACATCCGAGAGCGGCTGCATAAGCGTAAACCTCGGCGGCCGGATCGCAGATGTTGTTGAGCCGTTCGTAAATGCCGATAGCCTGAAGATTTTGCGTTTTCAGGAAATCAGCGAGTTCTACAGGAGCAATTCCGCCGTAGTTGAAAGCAAATTCCACCCCTCTGAAACCAAGTTTCGACAATTCCTTCAAAGTTTCTTTGAAATCAACATCAAGGGCTTCACGAACTGAATATAACTGTATTCCGATTTTCGACTTTTTCATTAGTTCATTTCCTTAATTAAGTTTATTGCGGTTCGGGCAATAATATCTCCGGTTTCAGGAGCCATCCTGCTCGGCGGTCCAAGCGTGGTTTCATAACCGCCGCGCATAAAGGCTTCCTGAATGGGAACATAACCGAGCATGCCGTTCGCTCCGCCGATAACGAAAGAACTCTTGGGGTATGTTTCCGTTTTTATCCGCAATTGGAATTCCACGAAGTATTCCGCCGGGACCCCGGCAAAATACCATTGCCCCAGTTTCAATACCTGTATTTCCGCTTTTGCGGTTTTGCTCCGGGCAATTTTCGCTTTGAGATGGTCTATGTCCTTTTCATAAAGCTCGTCGCTCCGGAAACGCTGGGCGCCGCGTACCCGTCCGTGATATTCATCATCGCTTACGTCGCGATACGGCAGGTCAATTATTTTCGCGGTCGCTCCCAGCTCAATGTCACGCGCAAAGCACATTTCTCCGGATGCCTTTTGGAAGTCTTCAAAAAGTTTTTCGCCGACCGTTTCTTTCGAAAAACTTATTCTGTGCTGGAAGTCCACGGTGATAACATTGCCGTAGGCGCCGTTGAGATAAAGGCAGACCGGTATCCCGGAAGCTTTGACTTTCGCCGCCAGTACTCCGGGGAAACCGGCGGAAATCTCATTTGTCCCGCCGTGATGCGTCGGATGACAGGCAAAATTGAACATAGCTCCTAACGGCTGTCCTTTCAGGTTTCTGACAATCATTACGGCCGCCTCCGGGTCGGCCGGCCCTTCCTGGTACAGCGCGTCGGGATTGGAATAAACGGTCTGGGATTTTACCGTTCCGTCCCGCATTACGGTGCGACGGTTAAATGCGACGTCAAATTCCTTTACGCATGCCTGTCCGATTTCAGCTTCCTGCACAGCATCGAGAGCATCCCCGAAAAGCCTGACGCATTTTTCTTTCATGAGTTCAAGGTATTCAGTCTGTTTTTCCACCGGCGCCAAACGGCAAATTGCCGGTCCGGCATGGTTATGGGTGGCGGAAACCATGATATTTTTTCCGGGGAAAGCGAATTGCGTTTCTATCCGGCGACGGATGTCATCGACGTCGTCCCGGCGAATACTGAGCAGATCAAGCTGTAAAAAGGCGATTCTTTCTTTTTCCGTTTCAAATACCGCCGCCCGCGCGAACAGCGGATCAAGGAACACCCGGGCTTCCAGGTCCTCCATCCAGCCGCCCTTTTTAGTTCCGGGCGGCGGAGTTATGTCTATTTGTGAAAATCCGGCTTTCATACTGATTTCCAAATTCATAATTTTTTTGTTTACTATTATGCTCGTGTCCAGTTGCATGTTAAATTTAATATAAAGTAATGTCAGGAGCAGCCTTGCTCCGGCATCCAAAATCAATGATTTCAGTGAAATCTACAGTCATTTGTCGCAGAGCAAGGCTACTCTTGCGACTACTAAAAACATCATGAAACATTACACTATTTCTTTCAGGATTTTAACGGTTTCTTCGACCAGTTCCTGGCCGCCTTTGCTCGATACTATGTTGCAGTAGCGGCTGGCGGAGTAACCGCGCCCGTATTCACCGCGTTCGGTGGCCAGATAAGTGCCGCCGTCATTACCCGGAACTCCAGTCAATTGCACTATGAAAGTCTGGGTGAAAGGACTGCGCGCCTGGATCCGGTGCATGTAGTCCATATACAACTCGAAACGGTTTGTCGCAAACGCGATGTCGCCAATCCGCACAACATGCATTTCCATCGGGAGTTTCGGTTCGGCGTCCAGCTTTTCAAAGCGGTCAATAATCCTCTGGCACCGGTTGCGGCCGGCTACCAGGGTGGAATCATGACGTAATTTTTCCTCCGGGGTCCCAGTCCGGGCAAATTCTTCCTTGTTCAACTCCGCAAGCATAGCCTTGTCCGCTTCATACTCGTCTTTGGTGATAAGGCGTTTGGAAAGCATGACCATTTCAACCTTATGGGTCAGGGGAATCTCCGTAAGGATGTCTTTTTTTGCCCATGCCAATACCTCGTCAAAGGCAGAGGCGATCCGTTCCGCGATATCGCGGCGGCGGAAATCTTCGGGCGATTTTGAAGCGTCCCCGTATTTGAGCTGATAACGGCGCACCTCGGCGCTTTTATAATGCAGTTGGCGCGGAGAAAGGTCCCCGCCCGCAGCGCATTGCGCGAGGATAGGGATATTTCCGTGTTTTTTACGGATCAGTTCGCGCGCATCGTGCCAGAAACTCGCGCTGAGACGGTCTATGGCTTCGTCGTTCTGGCTTGGGCACGGCACGTTGATCAGCGCGCCGGTGAGCTTGCCTTCCAAGTCAAAAGTATAAAGCAGATTGACAAAGCTTTCGGTACCGGCTTCATAACCGGCAAACATCGGATCATCAGTTTTGCCGTACATCGCGGAATGTCCACTAAGGGCATGCGTGGAATTCTTTACCGCTCCCGGCCGTTTGGAAAGATCGTCAAAATATGTGACCCGGCGGCTGTGCGCGACCGTGGCAAAACCGTAACCGTAAGCGATTCCGCCCGGAGCGCGTTTCCGGTAAGCTTCGGCGACGGCTTCGGCAGTTTGGGTAGAGAGAAAATCCCGGTATTCATCTCCTGAAGCAATGTTGATTTCCATCGGTACCTCTTTCACCATTGCGGTGGAAATCCCGCCGGGCGTGTTGCTCCATCCGGAATCGGCATAATGATTTGGTCCCGCATGCGTATGGGTGGCGCTCATGAAAATCTTCTCGACCGGGAATTCCGGAAGAAGTTTCGCCGCTTTCGCCCGCACTTCATCCAGCAATCCTGACCTGATAACGACCAGATCGGCGGATATCATGCAAACCAGGTCTTTCCCGTCCTCGATAAGCAGCGCGGTTACTGTGACCGGATCAAGAATCCCTTTGGATATACGCATGTGAAACTGCCCCGGAATATTGACCGGTTTTTCTGTTGAAACGTCCCGGACAGCCCAACCGATTTTCAAATTACCCATGATCAAATTTCCTTTTGTTATTTGAGTATTTTATCAGGGTCTATTTCATTGATATTGTCAAACACCTTTCTGACCGCTTCCGCAACTTTGGCGGCGATATCCAGCCCGTTCGGGGCCCGCAAGGTCTGAACTATAGACATGTGACAACGGCTGTAACGCAAAGCAGTCGGATAAAGCTCAGGCGTGTAGTCGACGCCTTCGTCAGCGCCGGGTATGCTCCACGGGAAACCGTCGCCGTAAGCGTTTTTCGCCTGGAACACAGTCATTTCCGGCAGGATAAAACGCTGCCAGACACTGCATTTCACCCCTTCGGCCCGGATTGCCGCGCAAACCGCGTCCCGGAAACGAGCTTTGTCACAGCTTACGCCCAGGGCATCAAAATCCAGCCGCAGGTTGTAATTATACCAGTTGTGGGTACATTCTTCCGGTTCGTAAGGCTGGATGAGCCCTTTTACGCCGTTCAGGTTTTGCAGCAGATACTCACCGTTGGCGCGGAGAACTTTGAAGTATTGGGGGTATTTGGCCAATTGAGCGCGGGCGAAAGCCGCGGTTATTTCGTTATTGCGGTACATCCAGCCAAGCGCGTAGGCATGATAATCGCGGCTTTGTTCGGGACGGGCGGTTTCGCCGAAACTCCACAGCTTGGCTGCGCCCCGATAGATATCTTCGTTGTCGGTAACGAAAATACCGCCCTCGCCGCTGCTTAAACATTTATTCTGGTTCAATGAAAATGCGGCACAATCCCCCATTGTTCCGGCTTTGCGGCCCTTGTACATCGCGCCGTGCGCCTGGCAGGCGTCTTCTATTACATACAAGTTGTGTTTTTTGGCGATGGCGTTGATTTTGTCCATATCGGCGCAGAGGCCGTGAAGCTGGACGACGATGATTGCTTTAGTACGCTGGGTGATCGCCGCTTCGATTTTATCGGGATCGATCAGGAACGTGTCAAAATCGATATCGACGAAGATCGGGATCGCGTTGTGGTGCAGGATGCAGGTGGCGCTTGAACTCCAGGTATAGGAAGTAACCAGGACATGGTCGCCGGCGCCGACGCCGCAGCCCACCAGGCACATATGAAGCGCCGCGGTGCCGCTGTTGGTGAACAGGGCGTATTCGTTACCGTTGTATTCGCGGAATTCTTTTTCAAACGCCATATTATGCGGTCCCCGCGCCTGTGTCGGGGAATACAGGGCGTCAAGGACAAGCTTTTCATCAGTCTTATCAACCGGAGGCCAGGGTTTGACGTCACCGTCATTTATGGTTTTAGGTCCGCCGTAAATTGCTAACTGACTCATTTTTAAATCTCCGTATTTGTTTAAAAGTAAGTACCTGTAATTAGTATAATGGCTGAAAATGTCACTATCTACGGAGTTTTATTTCAATATTTTGCGAATATTTGTAATATATTGCTTTTCCGGAAACAAGCCTGACCGCTTATCTGGTTTCCTGTATTTTTCCATATTGGCTGGGGGCGCAGCCGACGTGTTTTTTGAATACCTTCGAAAAATAGCTCAGGCTTTCGAAGCCGACCATCGAAGCTATTTCATTGACGGTATGGCGGTTTTCGAGCAGCAGCTTCCTGGCTTCATTGATGCGGACGTCGGTCAGGTACTGAAACAGGGAAAAATCGCTTTTACTGCTGAATACCCTGGATAAATAAAAGGCGCTTACCTGCAATTCATTCGCAATATCTTCAAGGCGAAGGGCCTTGTGATAGTTTTTATCCAGATATTTTCTGGCGGCGGTTACAATCCGGTTACGGCAGTGTTCGGTATTGGGAAGCTCGTTTTCGGGATATTTTTCGACCGACTGTTCCCTGTAAAGCAACATCAGGAGATGCATCAGCCTGGCGCTCACCAGTTGACGGTCGTTTTCGCCGGGCCCGGAATCCAGCCGGATATCGTCAAAAAGTCTTTTCAGCTCGGCCGCGGTAGTACTGCATACGTTATTGACGTTCAAATTGTTGACGGTTTTGAAAAAAGCGTCGAAGTGTTCCCATTGAAAATGAATTATCAGGATTTGCAATCCGGAATCGAAATCAAAATTATCGCGGTGAACGATCCTGACGGGATTGAAAAGCGTCTGGCCGGAATCAGCCGTGAAATGAACATTTAATTCCGGCCAGAAAAGTTCAAGTTTACCGGATACTACATGCAGCAATTCTATATTTGGGCTGGAATGATCCCGCAGCGCCCACAAGGGATCAAATTCAATATCGCCTATAGATATTATTTCCGGTAAATGAAAAAATTCCATTATAGCAGCCTGAAAGTTGTTTTTATAAGCGTTTCAGCTTAAACTATAACCTGTTAATCCCGGTATTTCCATAAAAAAACCTGCAATTTCAAGGAATTGAAAATTACAGGTTGGATATTTTTAAAAAATGAGCCGAAAAACTATTTTTTAGCGGCGTTTTCATTTTTCTGCAGGACGCCGGCGTCAAGAAGCTTATCGATCAGGTTCTGCATGGAGTTAAAGGCGTTGAGGAAACCCTGCGGGGGCATGATAACCCGTTCTCTACAAACTGCTACCGGATCTTTTTTCCCTTCTTCATCGGGTTGCAGGGTTACGAAGTCAAATCTGACCATACCACCGGCAAAATGAATTTGTCCAATTCCGTCAGCGAAGATTTCTTTTTTTTCAGCCATGGTGAAATACTCCATTTTTTCATTAATTGGTTTTCAGGTAAAGATAAAACCTGAAACAGTTTACATCATAGCAATATAATAAGTTTCCGTCTTTTTGCAAATTATTTGCCGCAAAAAAATCCGGCGCCGCTGGATAAAGTCAATGAAGAATGAAAAAAATCTAAAATCTCGGAAGGGCTCCCTGCTTGCGGAATTCCACGGGAGTCATTTTCTGGTATTTTTTGAATGCGCGGATAAAATTTGAAGTATTGTCGTAGCCTGACTTAAAAGCTATTTCCTTGCAGCTCATGGCGCTTTCCTTCAACATGCCGCAGGCTTCGTTCATTTTGCACCGAATAATAAATTCAAGCGGGGACATTCCGGTTTCCTGTTTGAAT
>Ga0172377_10007310_pt1 | contig 11363 bp, 6 predicted proteins | sample Pumphouse3metaG_FD_119749 | JGI IMG/M metagenome (GOLD analysis project Ga0172377, IMG submission 119749) | Leachate microbial communities from a municipal landfill in Southern Ontario, Canada - Pumphouse #3 metaG | ecosystem: Engineered > Solid waste > Landfill > Unclassified | place: Canada... | reverse complement strand
TCATGTATATGCGGAAAAAAGGAAAGAAGAAGAAGCCGTTAGAGAAAAATATCAAGAATCTTTTAAATCATCAATTCTCGTTTTAACTATGATTACATTAATACCGTTCACTTTTAGCAATTATCTTATCTGGCTAAGTGGAAAGAGCCTTAATGAGGTTTTAGTTATGCTTCCTAATATAATTTTAGTTGTTTTACCTTTATACATTCCATGCTTTTGGTGGGCGTTTTCAGCCAACATGAAAGAAAAACTCTCAAAGCGTCTTGTTGAAGAATATACTCACAAGGAGTCCTTGACTAAGACATTTCAAGGTTTTGCTCGCGAAATTGATAATATCGACGATGAAAGTGTCCATCATGACTTGAGAATCAGGCTACTCTACAATTTATTAGAGGTAAGTGCTGAAAATCCAGGCAAATTAATTTTAAATTATAATAGGTCAGATAATCCTATTTTTGAGGCTTTAGATAAAAGCCGTGGACTAGCTAACTCCATTGAAAAAATTGGTAAAATTCCTGGTATTAATATACTTTTCGCTAAAGTGCAACGCAATCGAGAAGAACAAAAACAATTATTTGAAAAAGATGTTAAAACTGGAATTGATAATCTTAGTGACACAAATGAGGCAGAAGAATAACCGCTGGTTTATCCATTGATCAGCTTTGCAATAAAAAATAAATTTTTCAAAGGAATAAAATCATGGCAAAATCGAAAGGCAGTTCAAAATCTAGCTCAAAATCGCGGAGTGCAGCTACAGGAAAATTCGTAAAAGATGGTTCCAGCGGCAAGAAGGGTACTACTGGTACAGGGCCAAGGAACAAGGGATAGACAATGTCTTCAGGTTACAGAAGAAACTTGCTTAGGTATAAGCGTCAACAAAAAACAAAAGTCGGGCTAAATCTAGACAAAATTTGGAATACATATTATGAATTTACTGGATTGACAAGTAATGTTTCTCGACAACTCAATTTTGCTGGAATTGCTATTGTTTGGCTGTTTGTGGAAGAAACGGATAATGGCATTTGCCTAAAAATGAGCTTGATTATCGGATTGCTTTGCTTTGTCCTTTCGTTTTGGTTTGATTTGGCACAATATCTTTATTTGTCAATATTGCATTTTCTCGAAGCTAGAAAATTAGAAAAATCAGGTCAATATGATACCCAGGTTTTGTTGAATGATCGGCTGATAGGTTTTGCAAATGTTTTCTTTTTCGGTAAAATAATTTTTACTCTGGCGGCTTATTGTTGGATTGCTACTTTTTTTGTAATGCATTTGGGGGCAGATAATGATCTTCATCCAGCGGGAAAAAAAGTTTCTTGCCAGGCCAGCAAAGTACAACAACAGCTCCAATTACCGTCAAAAGTGAAAAGGCAATGATTATATATACAAAATAAAGCTGAAAAGTAAACATTTTTATAACCTCATATCCTATAAATAGAATACATCTTCAAACGTAATAATGCAAGAAACAGGAACGAGATTCTGAACGCGAGTATCTTTCCCCTTCAGAATTCCGCTTGAACAGAGCTGTTCATCCGAAGCCGGATTTCCGGTTTTCGGAGCGGGATTCCAAGGGAAAATTAAAAAAGGAAGTCATTTAAAAGAAATTTTTTCAAAATCATTTCCCAGCAATCAACTCCTTATCAATCAATCACTTGCATGCGACTATTCAACTTAGACCTTTTTGTTCAAAAAGTCGAGTGCTGTGCCAGTTTCTTCTACTTATTTTGCTTCATCGACGGTTCATAGCATAAGTCGGAACCCCGTTTTTGTCAGGTGGACATTATTTGTCAAAAGGTGAACCCATTCTAACAAAACCATGAAACACTGCGCTAGTAAAATCGGTATAACATTAATAGCCAGTAAAAAAGCCGAAGCGTAATTGCTCCGGCTTTTCGATATTCATTTTCAGTTTTTTGCGGAAATGAAGTTTTCAGCGGTTTCCCCCAAAAATGAGGCGGTATTGCCGATAATGCCTTCCTGAGCGAGATCTTTGTTATCCACCAGATAAATCCAGCATACTATCAGATTTTTCTTTGCCGCCTGTAAACAGGTCATCTTTTTCGCGGGAACCGAACGCAGTTTTTCCACATCCGCCTGCAATTTGTCGATTTCCTTGAATAAAGCGTTGTTGATAATGTCCTTGGCTTCGCGATTGCATTCGTCAGCGAGCTGCTGAGCCAGAACCTGGGCCAAGGTGCTGTCTTTAACGATATCTTTGTCTTTCCTGATTTTATCGATAACCCTGGAGCAGATATGTTCAAAAGCTTTTTCCCGCTCGACTTTGTAATGGTCCATTACCTGTCCGAACCTGACGTCCAGTTGTTCTTTGGCCATATCGCCCAGAGCCGGAATCAAGTCGCCGACTATTTCGACAGTGCTTTTCGCCATTTCCTGTGCGTGCGCCGGCAGCTTGGCTTGCAGGTCGCTGCGTACGGAAGGCAGCGAATCACGGATTTTCTGGTTTATCATAATAGCCATATTTTCCGGATTGGCCATGCTTTCGAAAGCTATCAGGGTGTATCCGAGATACTCGACGAGAATAAGGGTAATGAGAACCCGGCAGATAAGTGACACGACAAAAGAGGAGGATGCCCTTTTATCTTCCTTTCCGATACGAGCCAACAAAATGTCCAGTTTTTCCTGTAATTGCTTATCCATGATCATTTGCTCCTTTTGGCTAATTTTCCGCCTTGGGCTTCTGCCGGTTTCCCGCCTTTTTCCGGATTCAGTTCATATATCCAGAGTTCGAGCAGCGATTCAAGAAGCAGGCTTTCCACTTCCTGAGCAGATTTTTTATTTAAATCTTTATACGCCGGCTCATTTTTGAACTGACGAAACGTTTCATCAAGCCCGGCCAGTTTGTTAATAGCCTCTTTGGTGAAGCGATTCAGTGACACAGAAAGCTTTTCGACAAATATCTCGGAAGCTTTTTTATAGACTTCATTCATCTTGTCGGCATTCAGGTCAGGATAACGGGCAAGCAGATCTTTTTCCACTTTCTCAAAATCTTTATGGATTTCGCTGATAAAAGTGTCTTGCAGTTTCTTGACGAAAAGCTTCTTCAGGTCAGCCAGTTCGTTGTCCGCCGCCGCCTGTAAATTCGGGGCTTTGGCGTTTAGTTCAGACTGGAGGGCTTTTTTGTATGCGGGAACAAAAATATCCTGCATATCCATTACTACCCCGCGAAACTGAGGAGATTTAATGATAATGTCGGAATTGCTGCGCAGTCCCTGAACCAGTTGTCCGGTATCGTAATTCGCGACAAGTTGAGAAAATGAAATAAGGAACCAGGCGCACACAGCTACCATAATTGCCGTGCAGGTCCATACGACAATACTTTGAGCTACTCGTTTTTGTTTGGTGTGGATCAGCATTTTTTCAAGCTGGTCTATTCTGGCGATAAGCTCATCCTGTGCAGCTTCCTGACTTTTTCCGGGAGAATTAGTAGAGACATCCTTTCCCATTTGTGCCCTCCATTTCGTTAATAGATAACTATTTCGACCACATATATGAGCGTTCAGGAACGCGCATACTCCATAGGAACGCTTTTGCAAGCGGCTTCTGATTCTCAACTGTCAAACATCCCCGGGGGCTGTAATGCAGCTCAAACCAGGATTCAGCCTGCAAAACTGAAACCGTATTTATCCTAACGGTCTCTGCAAGCGTTTCTTATATTAATATAACATGCTCTTTGCGCAAGGCAAAAAAAATCCTGCGGATAATTAAAAAAAAATAAAAAACCACGCCCAGAGGACGTGGTATTGCCTTAAACTCCCCATAGGGGAGCGGGAAACGTTGTTAAGCAAAGGGACACAACCGGGACGGGAATGTTGCCTTTCGCTACGCTCAGGCTCAGCCTGCGCAGAGTGTGCTACATTCAGGTTGTGCCGCGTTCATTTGTGACAAACACGATATTACCTTAATAATGTTCAGGCAGAGCCGAAAAACTATGACCCCGCCCAAAGGACGGGGTTTTACAGAATAAAATAAAAACTTTTTTATTTTCAAATTACACTCGACATAACAGTCAGGGTTCTGACTCCTCTGGGTTTGTGGCACAAAACGCAGAAGAACCAAAAGTTCATCCAGAGAAATTTATTTTTGAGAAGAACCAACTTTTCCTTTTTTCATGTAAAGACCTTGACAAATTACCTTTTGCACTGTATTATTAATGTAGTCATACGTTGATAATGCAGTGCTAGCGTCTAACCTGGAGCGCTTTTAATGAACAAAATAACAGAGTTGACCAGTAGAAAACCTAAACATGTCATCATTGCCGACACGGTCAGGGAACAGATTTTTTCAGGGGCTTTGGAAAGAGGGTCCCGCCTGATTTCCGACAGCGATTTCGCCCGCAAATATAAAATTAATGAACGGACCGTTGCCGCCGGGCTGAATACTCTTGTGCGGGAAGGCTTGCTGGAACGAATTCCCGGACGCGGCACTTTTGTTAAGGAAAAAAGCGCATCAAAAACAGTTGCGTTTATAGGATATTATATAAATCAGGATTGCGGCGAAATAATTAACGGGATCGAAGAAACCCTCTCAAAAAACGGTTATCTTTTAACGGTAAAATGTTCGGGCGGTAATTTCCAGACGGAAAAAAAGATTGTCGAGGAACTGGCTGATGAAATCAGCGGGTTGATCGTTTATCCCCTGATAATAAAGAACAAACATAACGCCGCCGTTTTTAAAAATTTACAGAAAAAACATTTCCCGTTTGTTCTTGTTGACCGTTATTATGAAAATTTTGAATGCGACTATTCCGGGGTGGACAACTATTCCGGCTCATATGACGTAACCGAATCCCTGATCAGGAAGGGACATCGCCGGATAGCCCATATTGTGGCGCCGAGTCAGTCTTCCGTAGTTAGAGAACGACTGGAAGGATACCTGGGGGCATTGAAAGATCACAAAATACCATTCGACGCCGACCTTGTGCGGCAACTTCCTTTTAGAGAAGATTTTAATCACAGTTATATGAAAGAAATCAGTTCCATAGTAAATAAACTGCTGCAATTGAAATCTCCGCCGACCGCTATTACCTCAACGGCTGATGGACTGTCTGTTTTGGCCATGAAAGTTTTGCTTGCCAAAGGGATCAAAATCCCCCAAAATATGGCATTGGCCGGTTTTGACAACGGCAGTCTTGGCTTATTTGCCGAAATTCCACTCACTACTGTCGGGGTTGATTTTTTTCAGATAGGAAAAAGCGCGGCGGAACTGTTGCTCTGCCGGCTCAGAAATAAGGATTTTTCGCCTGTTAAAAAAATCATTCAGCCTGTGAGCCTGATTGAAAGGCAGTCGAGCAATCCGGATTTTTACAAAAATGGTTCGTATATGCTTGAAATGATGAATAAAAAACTCAACATGATGAATTTCGCATAATGTATGATTCCGTAATAAATCTTAACCCCATAAATTCCAAGGAGAACAGAAAAATGAAAAAGCGAATGCTCAAAGCAGAACAGATTTTCACACTCATTGAATTGCTCGTCGTGATCGCGATCATAGCGATCCTCGCCTCGATGCTGTTGCCGGCCCTTAACCAGGCCCGTGAAAAAGCCAAAGGAATTAAATGTGCGGGGAAGCAGAAACAGATAGGACTGGCTTGGAATTTTTATGTTTCTGACTATAATGACTATTTACCCAATACCGAATATAACGGCAGTTATTGGATATACAACAATAGTATTACCAAATCCCTGGGGATAAATAACAGTGACATTTACACTCACGCTAAATTCCTCTGTCCTGCGGATAAATCTCCCGCGATGTATGCCTCGAATAGACTTGCGTGTTCTTATGCGGCGAATGTGTATATGGGTTACAAAGACACTGTAGGATATAAAAAATATACGCAGTTCTCAAAAACTTCGGGATGCGCTTGTATTATGGAAGGGAACAGTTGCCGGCTTTCAGAGAGCCTGCCCGATTATCTGAAGTATATCCACCAAAACAGGATGAACATTCTCTATCTTGATTTTCATGTCGCTTCTCATGCGTGTCCGGTTCCGTCGTCAACTTCGACATCTGAAGGTTATCTGTTCTGGTACGGAAACTGAAATTAAGAAATAAAAAAAGAAGCTCGAAATTTTTGTTAAATATTCTATGTTCACGCCATGTGAAAAACACAACCCGGTTCATTTTGTGATTTTATGACATGATCGCTCAGAGAAATATTTCAGGAAACCCAAAAAAACGAGTTGTGTTTTAACTGTCCTGGAAAAATGACTAATTTAAAAGAATTTGTTATTTTGACAGGATAATACAGGATAAAAAAAGTAGTTTTAAGTAGCGCCGGGAGCAGCCTTGCTCCAGCGCAGAAAGTCTTAAAGACGGATATAAACTTTATCGGTCACGGTGTGTGGCCGGACTCGTACTAAAAGTTCCGGCGGAGCCGGTTAAATTCACGAAAAGGAGAGTATTGTGCAAAATACAGGTACCAAAATCAATCAATCTGGAAGGAAACTTTTCGCTAATAATTACCTTCTCTTGTTTTGGGGGCTGCTGGTTTCAATATTTTTCGGTCAATTTCAGGTTGCCGGCAATACCGCGCCGGATAAACCGTTTCGCGCTGATCCGAATACAGTATTATTACTGCATTTCGATAAAGCGGACGGTCTGCCGCAAGATTCATCCGCTTTTAAAAATCACCCGGATTACAATACGGCAAAATATTCCGCCCAGGGCAGATTCGGTGGCTGCTTATATTTCGACGGGAAAAGCGCCTACCTGAAAATCCCGGATTCCGAATCCTTGAATCTGCGGGATTCCCGTGAAATGACAATTGAGGCCTGGGTAAAACCTCACGGCTATATCGGACGTTCTCCCGGAATCATAAATAAATACAATGCAGCCGGCGGCTACCTGCTTAGTCCATGGTACAATAAAATGTCGTTTTGTCTGCGCCGGGATAAAAAAATTTTTTCCCAGTTATGTGCGGCGGGACTGCCGCCGGTCGGAGAGTGGTCCCATATTATGGGTATTGTAGAAAATGGACGGGCCGGGTTGTATATAAACGGGAAGCTGGTTAATTTGCGAAAACTTACCGGCGGTTTTTTTTCCCCCGTCGCCCTGCCGCTTATAATAGGCTCTTATCATGGCGGTTATTGGAATGGTTTAATAGACGAGGTCAGGATATCCAACATTGCAAGACACCATTTGCCCGCGGAAACGAAAAACAATATTTCTGTTTCCCTGAATACGACGATTAAAACTCCCCACATCAAATGGATGCCTTCAATTGCGGGAAAAAACAACTCTTCAATATCATGTCTTGCGATCTATCCTCCAACCGCCCAGAGAGATATTGTCGAACTGAAGGAACGGATAAATAATATTGAAATTATGCCGGTTCCTCTCAATACCTATCAAAACTTTGACGCGGCCTGGTGGAATATTCCCAAGGCGGCCGCAATGCGTCTTGTTGACAAATATTTATCCAGGCGGCCGGAATTAATTATAATTGGAAATATCCCATGGCGAAAGATCGAAACTGCCCAAAGGGGAAAAATTCTTAAAGCGGTGGAAAGCGGGGCCATACTGTTGTTGACTGGACATGACAACGGAGAAATAAATTCACTGGACATCAAATGGGAAAATCCTTTTGAGAACATAAAACTTAAGCCTGTTTGCAGATTGGGAGCCGCGCGGTTTAAGAAAAGCGATATCAGGTATGGGAAAAAAGGGAAAGGTAAAATTATCCAAATTTCCAATTACCCTCAAAATAATTTCAACGCCGTAACCCCGATGGTGTTTTCCTACTGGGATTACGAATTCTCACAGGCGATGATAAGTAAAATCCTGTTATATTTATTCAACGGACAATCCCGCTATGCTGTAAAAAATATTTCATATTCAGCCTCTGAACGGGCAATTCACGCCGAAATTAAAACGGGAAATAAAATAAACGCGGATCTTACCGTATATGATGCCGCCGGCAAAGAAAAATACCGAAGCCGGGCGCTTGCAATATCCGGGGGGAAATGTAAATTTTCGATTCCCCGGCTGGACTTCGGCGGGTATATTGCGGTTTTGCGTTTGCATGAGGATAAAAAGCTGGTCGATTTTGATTTGACCGAGATAAAGGTCAAAGCTTCACCGGATTATACGGTTAAATTGGAAAAAACAGCTTATAAACCGGGCGATAAAGTCAGGGGTGAAATTGTTTTTCCAAAGTCCGTGCCGCCTGACGCCACGCTGAAAATCAAGTTGACGGATAATTATCAGAGGGTAGTAGACACCGTTGTTCGGAATGCCGCGGACGAACTGAAATTTGAACTCGATCCGCAAGAATCCTTAACCAATATCATGTATGTGGAAACAACCCTGTTACAAAATGATAAAAAGCTTTTCACGACACAGTCGAAACCGCTGGCTTATGAAATTACCTTTCCCAATCCGGATGATTTCAAATTGCTGTTATGGGGGATAGATTCTTCTGAAAGAAATGATTATCTGAACATGCTCTTTTGGAAAACCCTGTCTTCCAGATATCAGTATAATATCAATGGGGTTTTAGTAGCCAGGGGATTTCTTAAGGGCAATGCTCCGCGAAGCGGCGTTTATGAGAAAACCTGCCTGAAATTTTCGGAATTGAATCTCAGAGTATTGCCTTATCTCACTCGCTTCAGGGATTATTCTAAGGACGCAAACGTCCGAAAACCCTGTTTGTCCTGTCCTGATTATCTCAAGTCTCTAAAAACCATTCTCTCTCACCGCGTCAGCGCCTGTGTGAAATATTCCCCAATCGGTTATTCGATCGGTGACGAAAACCGGATCGGACCCATGGGAGCGGATTATTGTTTTTCCGAAAACTGCCGGAAGAATTTCATTATCTATCTGAAAAACAAATACAACGATTTGAAGTCTTTGAATTCAGCTTGGGATACAGTTTTACCTGACTGGGAAAGCATCCGGCCACTAACGCTGAAAGCCGCGATACAGAATAAAAAAATGCGGATGTGGATGGATCATCGGGAATATATGGAAAAAAAGTTCAGCGATGTTCATGCGTATGCCGCGGCAATAATTAATAAAATTGATCCGGATGCCCTGGTCGGAATAGACGGAACGGGTAGCCCGAACAGTTTTAATGGCCTTAATTATCCGCGCTTATGCTCCGTCCTGGGATTTTGTTCGCCATACTATAATCACGACTCTTTGGAAGCTGTCCGATCTTTCAAGAACAATAACCCGCTGGGCTATACATTTTTCGGTGGCTATGACAACGACAGTCGTAAAGCTGAAACCTGGCCGTGGATGTACTTGTTCCACGCTTTCGGTTCCGTTACCCTCTATAATGCTTTTCCCGGTAGTTTATGGCCGCTGTTCAAAGGCGATTTCGCGCCGTTTTCCGCGTTTGCCGTTGCGTATCGGGAAATCGGCAAAATAAAAAGCGGCATCGGCAAACTCCTGTTGAATATGACGCGCGACAATGACGATATTGCCGTGCTCTATTCCCAAGCTTCCATGTTCGCGTCCACTTTTAGTCCGTCTTTCGGCTCATCCGTCAAATCCCGTTCGGAATTTATTCAGCTTCTGGAAGATACCGGTTTCCAGTATACATACATTACTCCGAAAAACCTAAAAGGAAACGGTTTGGAAAAATACAAAGTGCTGGTGTTGCCGTATATCTCAGTTCTGGACGATAAGGAAATTAAAGCCGTCAGGGAATTCGTCCGGCGCGGCGGCATTGTCATTGCCGATATTGGAACCGGCTGGTACAATAAAAGCGGCGGCGGTCTTGTGAATGAGCTGTTCGGAATACGCCGGGGAAACAAACACGCGAGAATATTCGTCGATACCGGTATATGGGCTAACGGCCAAGTGGAAGAAAACGTAACTTTGACTGACGGAAAACCACTGCTGAAATCAGATGCCGCACCGGTGCTGGTCAAAAATACTTTCGGCCGGGGACGAACCCTGTATTTTAATTTTGCCTTTGACCGTTACAGTTCATACAGGCAGAAACCGGAAGGAAAACGTTTCCGGAAACTAATTGCGGCATTTCTGGCGAAAAGCGGTATTCGTCCCGGAACTGCGGCCGACGATGCGAATTTATACGAATTCGTGCATTTCTTTTCGGAAAATCTGGACTGCGTGGGGATTTTACCGGCAGGTTCGGAAAATTCCGGGAAAAGCAGGTTGGTGTTCAGCGGCCCCAAACGCCATATTTACAATGTAACGGAGCATAAATATTGTGGTTTCGACAACCGTACGGAAACGGAATCCGGTTCACATCCCCGTTTATACGCATTACTGCCGTATAAAATTCCGGCGCCGCTGTTAAGCGCCGACAGAAAAGTTATCGAGCCGGGACAGCGCTTACAGTTCAAAATTGAGCTAAAAATACCCGGATATACTCCCGCCAACCATGTTTTCAGAATTGAAATACTGGACGTAAACGGGAATGTCATTCCATATTACAGCAGAAATTTATTATCCCGGCAGGGCAGGATCGCGGATAAACTGTTTTTGGCATTTAATCAAAAAACGGGAAAATACACGATCAGGGCGACGGAAGTTGTCAGCGGCCAGATGGCGGAAACTGACTTTAATATAGCAGATAAGGAGACGGGTAAATGAATTCTGTTTCCAAGAATATATTCCATATCATCTCCCATACGCACTGGGACCGGGAGTGGTATCTGACTTTTCAGACATTCCGGGCGGCCTTGGTTGAAATGGTGGATTATCTGCTTGAGGTACTGGAAAACAATCCGGAATTCAAATTCATGTTTGACGGCCAGACCGTAGTGCTGGAGGATTATCTGGAAATAAAACCGGAAAATGAAAAACTCCTGAATCATTACATAAGCACGCAACGCCTTTCAATCGGGCCCTGGTACATCCTCCCCGACGAATTCCTGCCGGACGGCGAATCCCTGATCCGCAATCTGCTGATCGGACATCAGATAGCGGAACGGCTGGGAGGAGTGATGAAAGTCGGTTATATTCCCGACACTTTCGGCCATATCGCCGCACTGCCGCAGATATTCGGCGGTTTCGGGATTGATAACGCGGTTATCTGGCGTGGGGTCGAAAGCTTGAATACCGAATTCATCTGGCGCGCCCCGGACGGGACCGAAGCCCTGACCGTCTGGCTGCCTACCGGTTACGCCAATATTTACGAACTGCCGGAAAACCCTTCCGAAGCCAGGGAAAAATTGATCCGGGCGAAAGAAATGATCATTGAAAAAGCCCCTCTCGCCCAGCCGCCTTTCCTCATGCTGAACGGCGTGGACCATATGGCGCCCCAAGGCAATCTCCCGGAACTCATAAAAGGAATGAATGCGCTTGGGCGGGGCGGTGTTAAACTGAGTTCCTTACCGGAATATATCCAAACCGTAAAGTCC
>Ga0172377_10007309_pt1 | contig 11364 bp, 10 predicted proteins | sample Pumphouse3metaG_FD_119749 | JGI IMG/M metagenome (GOLD analysis project Ga0172377, IMG submission 119749) | Leachate microbial communities from a municipal landfill in Southern Ontario, Canada - Pumphouse #3 metaG | ecosystem: Engineered > Solid waste > Landfill > Unclassified | place: Canada... | reverse complement strand
ATTCATCCTGATTTATATGAATTGCTTGACTTTGGCATTGAATATACCAAACTTACTGAAGGAAATTTTCATCTTGGAATTGGTTCTTTGACCGATCTTTGGGCTCCTTATTTTAATCACCTTGACCCTCTTGGCCAGTTGAATCAATCGCCCAACATTGAAGATCATGTTGAGCCAAGTTTGAATGAAATTGCAGCTGCACGAGCTTGTGTCCCCAATTATTCGGATATTGATCAATATGTTGTACTCGATGAGGCGTCTCACACTGTAGAACTTAAAGCCATTCCAGGTTGTGAAACTCAAATATCGTTGACCGTTGGAGCCATCGCCAAGGGATATGCAACTAAAAAAGTTGCGGAAGCAATCCAATCGTTGGGCTATTTTTCCATTTTTAACTCGGGACACAGTTCCATTCAATTTGATACCGATCCAAGTTTGACAAAAACCATCTATTTAATCAACCCCTTGGATCCAGGCCAAACATCCCCCGCTTATCCGGACTATGCTGCTATCGTAACAACCAACAATAATATTGCATTTTCTACGTCGGGTGATTATGAGCAGAACTTCATGATTTATGAAGGAGAATCGCTTATGAGACGTCATCACATTCTTGATAGTAGTACGGGTTATTCCAAGAATACCTATCGTGCAGTCAGTGTAATGACGGATGATTCCACATTGGCTGATATTCTTAGTACAGCTCTTATGAATGAAACCATGGAAGTTGGGTTAACGTTAATCCAAGCATTGCGAACCAATGGCCATATGGTGGAAGCTGTTTGGCTGGTAGAATCTGTTGTAGAAGAAGAGCCCACCATCCAGATTCACTGCACTGCAGGTATCCATATTCAAGAAACAACTTATGAAGTCATTGAAAGGGAGGAGGAGGCATCATGAAACTTGGATTACGCCAAAATAGTTCGGATATTACGTATTTTTGCCTTGCTATCCTTGTGACTGTTTCCATTCAAGCCTCTTTACCCTTTTTTCTTCCTTCGGGAAATGCTCAATACGCGAATGTTTATATTTTGGGCGAGTTAACACATTCGTATGCATTGAGTCAACCAGCAAGTTATACTTTGTTACAAAATGAATATCCATCCTTGTTGGATGATATGATTATTGAAATCGATGCAACAGGAAAAGTGAGAGTCGCTGAAGAAACATCTCGTTATCATATTTGTTCGTTGCAAGGGTGGGTAAGTACACCAGGTCAACCGATTGTATGTGCACCTAATCGAGTTGTTATTGTCATTGAGGAGAGTGGGCTCCATGAATAAGACTTCCAAGATGGTACGTTTAGCTTTTTTGCTGGCTGTATCCGTTTTAATCCATTACATTGAAACTATTTATTTGCAATTACCCATGATTGCACCAGGGGTGAAAATTGGACTTGCCAACTTGGTTGGGCTTATCGTTCTTGCACTATATGGAATGAAAGATTATTGGATGATTGGGGGATTACGTGTTCTTTTATCGGCTTTGCTAACTACTGGTTTTGGTGCTGGTTTTATGATTTCCATTGGTGGATGGTTATTGGCAAGTTCGGTAACGTTCATCGTTTTAAGGTGGACAAAATGTTCGATTTTTGGTGTATCCGTCCTAGGTGCTATGGCGCATAGTATTGGTCAAATTATCGTTGTAAGTATTGTGTATAATACGTTTTATATGATGTATTATTTACCCATTCTTATTGTTACAGCTGTTGCAGCGGGCATTGTAGTCGCGCTGGTATCGGTGGCCATGCTATCTCGTCTAAAAAATGTATGGGGTTTATAAAAAAACCTATCGTTATGATTGACAAATGACATAGTTATGGCTACAATGTCAATGGACAAAAAATGACTCTTATTCAGAACCACGAGATTGAGGGAATCGATGATGTGGTGGCAACCCTTTCCAATCAAAAGAAGGTGCCGAATCCCCAGCAAGTACTGCACTTGATCGATAAGAGGAAGTAGTAAACGATTTACGAACTTCCTTCGGGGGAAGTTTTTTGTTACCGAGGGAGGTTTTTTTATGCACGATTTTCCACTAATGCCACAAGAGACGTTATTATTTACTTCAGAATCGGTAGGACCTGGTCATCCTGACAAACTTTGTGATCAAGTATCAGATGCCGTACTAGATGCTTGTTTGGCCATTGACCCTGATTCACGAGTTGCAGTCGAATGTTTTGCCACGACCAATTTATTCATTGTTGGAGGCGAAGTATCAACCAAAGCCAAGCTAGATTATGAAGCAATTGTTCGTCGAACATTAAGGGAGATTGGATATACCAACCCAGCTTATGGAATCGATGCTGATCATTGCCATGTAATGAATGTCATTAAACAGCAATCTCCTGATATTGCACAGGGCGTGGATCATTCCAGTGACTTAGGAGAATTAGGTGCTGGCGATCAAGGAATCATGTTTGGTTATGCATGCGATGAAACCGAAACACTTATGCCACTCGCTATTTTCTTAGCCCATCGCTTATTGGAACGCGCAGACAATTTGCGTAAATCTGGAGTTTTTCGCTGGGCACGTCCGGATATGAAATCACAAGTTACGATTGATTATAGTAATCCCAAACATCCTCGCGTTCATACTGTGCTTTTGTCCGTTCAGCATGATGAAGATGCCATCGATGAAGAATTTCGCTCTTACATTCAAACCGAGATTATTGCCAAAGTCATGCAACAATACGGATTTAATTTGGATTACCGTGTATTCATCAATCCGACCGGTCGCTTTGTAATTGGAGGTCCTGAAGGTGACACGGGCTTAACGGGAAGAAAGATCATTGTTGATACCTATGGCGGAGCCGCTTGCCACGGAGGGGGCGCTTTTAGTGGGAAAGACCCTACGAAAGTTGACCGCTCTGCAGCGTATGCCGCACGATATATCGCCAAAAACATTGTTGCTGCAGGTCTGGCCCATAAAGTCCAAATTCAGCTTTCCTATGCCATTGGTCGCTCCGAGCCCATTTCCATTGCGATTGATACCTATGGTACTTCTCATGTGGACGAGACTCTATTGCTCCAAGCGATTCGATTCTTATTCCCACTTACTCCTAAGAGCATTATAGAGATGCTTCATTTACGCCAACCCATTTATCAATCCACTGCTGTCTTTGGTCACTTTGGTCGAGAAGAATTAAATTTGCCTTGGGAAAAACTTGACCAAGTTGAACGTTTACAAGCATTTTTTTCCCGCTTGAAAAAGAGCGTGTGATAGAATAGAAATGAAAGGCAGTGAGGTTCAGCATGTCAGATAACAAGCACGAGCGTACCCCCTTCTTTTCCGCACTAGAAAACTATGCGGAAAGCGATATTGCACCTTTCGATGTCCCCGGGCATAAGCTTGGGCGTTTGAACGATGAATTTACTTCTCGTGTTGGTGAAAATGCCATGCGTATGGATGCAAACTTGCCACGTGGTTTGGACAATCTTAATCATCCTAAAGGCGTTATTAAAGAAGCTCAAAACCTTATGGCTGATGCCTTTGGAGCCGATTATGCATTTTTTCTTGTGAATGGGACAAGTGTTGGAATCATAACAATGATTATGGCAATTGTCTCTGCTCACGAGAAAATAATTATGCCACGTAATGTGCATAAATCGGCGATTAGCGGACTCATTCTTAGTGGTGCCGTTCCAGTTTTTGTTGCGCCGGAAATTGATGATGAGCTTGGAATCGCGAACGGTGTCTCCTATGAAGCCGTTGAAAATGCGATTCAAGAGCATCCAGATGCCAAAGCGATTTATATTATTAATCCCACTTATTTTGGAGTCGTTAGTGATGCCAAGCGTATTATTGATCTCGCTCACGAACACCAAATGGCGGTCATTATGGTTGAGGCACATGGTTCTCATTTTGCATTCTCGCCCTTATTACCTCCTCATGGGATTAGTCTTGGAGCGGACCTAACAACAGGATCCATTCATAAAACAGGAGGATCTTTAACTCAAAGTTCAGTCTTATTGATGCGTGAGAATCCTTATGTGACGCCCATGATTGTTCAAACAATTTTAAGTATGTTGCAATCAACGAGCCCCAGCAACTTACTCCTTGCAAGTTTAGATGTAGCAAGAAAAAATCTGTATTTCCATGGAGAAACGTTGTTGCAGCAAACCATAGAATTGGCTCATTATGCTTGCAATCGAATCAATGAAATCCCTGGATTTCAGGCATATCCTGATGAATACTTTCTTCAAAAAGGGTCCATGGGCCATGATTGCACGAAACTGATTATCCGTGTCAATGATTTGGGGTTTTCTGGATTTGAAATTTTTAATATGTTGCGCGATAAGTACAGCATTCAAATGGAGCTTGCGGAAACTTATGTTGTCCTTGGAGTTTTTTCCATTGGAACCGATGAACGAAGCGTGGAGCGTTTAATTAATGCGTTAGAAGAAATATCGTATGACTATTTTGGCGAAAGAGATCGCTATTTAGTTCCAAAATTTCATTACGGATTTCCACTTTTCGCCGTACGTCCACGCGAGGCATTTCACGCTCCAGAAAAATATGTTTTGCTAAGTGATAGTTTGGGCGAGATTGCTGCAGAATCCGTCATGATTTATCCGCCAGGAATTCCCTTGGTCATACCAGGTGAAATTATCTCAGAAGAATTCTTAGACATGCTTGACGAATATGACCGTCAAGGCTCAACTTTAATTACCGAATTAGGAAATGGCTACATAAAAATTGTTGACCAAGAGAATTGGCATCGATAGGAGGAATTGTTATGTTAAAAAAAGTTGATTTATCGTTTCAAAGTTGCAATGCGGAGTATGAAGATGCTGATGTTGTGATTTTTTCATCGCCCATGGATGCGACCACTTCCTTTCGGCCAGGAACTCGTTTTGCGGGCAATGCCATACGCGTGGATTCCTTTGGGGTAGAGTGGTATTCACCTTACCTTGACATGAATTTACGAGAAGTCAAAACTGCGGATATTGGTGACCTCGATTTGCCGATTGGGGATGTTGAAGCAGCGCTGGCTGTTATTAATAATACAGCAGCAACTATTCTTGCTGACCATAAAAAACCGATGATGGTCGGAGGCGAACATTTAGTGACGTATCCTGTTGTTCAAGCGCTGGTCAAACATTTTCCGGATTTGCATATCATTCATTTGGATGCTCATACCGATCTTCGTGATGAGTTTTTTGGGCGAAAATTATCGCATGCTACGGTCTTGCGCCGCTGCTATGATCTTGTCGGACCCGGACGTATTTTCCAATTCGGAATTCGTTCTGGCGATGCTTCGGAATTTCAATGGGCTGCCGCTGGGAATACTCATTTACGTAAATTTGATTTGCAGGGGCTGGAAGATGTCGTCGATCAACTTTCGAATAAGCCAGTTTATATTCCCATTGATCTCGATGTCCTCGATCCTTCGTTATTTCCAGGAACGGGAGCACCAGAACCCGGTGGCATAACCTACAAAGAATTACTTGGGGCCATTCAAGCTTTTACGCGCTTAAACCATATTGTTGGTGCAGATATTGTTGAACTCTCTCCTCACTATGATGCGAGTGGTGCATCCACCGCGGTTGCAGCAAAAACATTACGCGAAATGACCCTACTATTGCACCGCTAGTCGGTGCATTTCCTTTTATTTATCTCTTTTTTCATGTATAATAAAAGTATGAAAGGAGTTGTTACTCTATGAAGTTCCAGATTACTGGAAAGAACATTCGATTAACGGATGCGATTGAGGCAAAAATCATTAAAAAACTCAATCAACTGGAGAAGTATTTGATCATTAAGGACGAAACAGATTGTCGGGTTGTTGTAAGCATCGTTCCTGAAGGTCAAAAGATTGAAGTAACCATTCCTACTAAATATGCCATTCTTCGTGGCGAAGTTGTTGATCGTGATTTGTATGCTGCGATTGATTTAGTGATTGACAAAATAAGCGATCAAATTCGTCGGGCGAAAAGCAAATTAGATCGGCGTCATCGTGAGAACTTAGGAAAAGCTTTTGTTCTTGAGGCCATTGAAGATATAGAAAGTGAAGAAATCCCCGTTAAAACTAAATCCATTAAGGTGGATTTAATGGATCTTGACACGGCTATATCGAATATGGAGTTATTGGGCCATACTTTCTATATTTATCGTGATGATGAAGAAGAGAAAATTGCTGTCGTATACAAACGTAATAATGGTGGCTACGGCCTGATTGAAATCGAATAAATAAAGAAACCCGCAATTACAAGCATATACTTGATAGTTGCGGGTTTTTACATGCATAGAATTTCGATGACTTTGACATGTGTTTCCGACTCATAAATTTTGTGCGGAATGGAATGAGTAAGTAAATAGGCTAAGATGGAGTTGGATTCCAAACCTTGGTCATGTTGCGAATAGAGAACAAGGATACACTTTCCGCCTTTTTTTAGTAGAGGTAGTAATCGTTGTAAAGCAAGAATTGTTGTTTCCTTATGAGTGATAATTCGTCGATCTCCTCCTGGAAGGAATCCTAGATTAAAAAGAATTGCATCGATGGGGTTGGGAACCAATTCGTGAACGGTCTCGTGAGGATGCAGGAGAATTTTGACGTTGGAGCATTTGGATGTTCGTTGAAGCGTGCGTTTGATTGCTAGTGGTTGAATGTCAATGCCCATTACCCGTTCATAGTGTTGTGCTAAAAAAAGTGTATCATGGCCATTGCCGCATGTTGCATCCAGCGCAAAGGTTCGCTCAGGAACTTGTATAAGTAGTTGATGTGCAAGTTCGACGGAAGGGGATAGATTAATACTCATGATAACACCGTCCTTGAAAGGTATTTCGGATCACCATTTCACGGTCAAGTTGATTGCTAAAATGCCTTTTATTTAAACACCACATTGGACCCAACAATTCCTTCGCAACGGGGTCACCATTGATGCGATGAATAATCATGGAGGGAGGCAAAAGTTCAAGCTGCTTTATTAAAACATCAAGATACTCTGTTTGAGTCAAAAGGGGAAAGGGTTGCTGTTGATAGAGCACTCCCAATGCGGATTGTTTCGCGATAGTCAAGGCGTGAAATTTGATGCCTTGAATATCTTGCTGAGAGAGAAAAGCAGCCGTCTGAATCATCATTGAGTGGGATTCTCCAGGCAATCCATTGATAATATGCACAACAACCTCAAGGTTGTGTTGACGCAAACGCTGGACCGCCTCGATAAAAACCGATAAATCATAACCGCGATGGATGCTTTGGGCGGTTTCATCAAAAATCGTTTGTAACCCAAGTTCAATCCACAAAGGCTTGACTCGATTGAGCTCGGAAAGATAGTGTATAACATCATTTGGTAAACAATCTGGCCGTGTGGCGATGGCGATCATTGCGACATCCGGCCACTCGAGAAGGGGGTCAAACCGCTTACGCAATTCTGTAAGCGGTGCATGAGTATTGGTATAAGCCTGGAAAAAGGCAATAAATCGATTGGTCTTCCATTTTCGCAATGCAATGTTTTTCCCATATTCATATTGCTGGATGAGCGGAGTGGAGGGTTCCAATAAGTAATCGCTTGCTCCGGTTGCACTGCAAAAAGTGCATCCTCCAATCCCTATGGTTCCATCGCGATTGGGACAAGTAAAACCGCCATGAAGGGGTACTTTGGCCAACTTGGATCCAAATCGGATTTTAAGGGCGTAATCAAGGGTGTGATACCGTTTGTTTACAAGCGCAAAGGGGAAAGGATTGTTCATAGAAATCACCGTAATTATTATATCATGAAGAAACGCTTCCTTGGGATGACAACATGTCTTTGACAAAATGCTTATAGATAGTATAATAATGACATAAACGTTGAAGGGCAGTAGTAGTTGACAAATTCTCTGGAGAGAGACACCGGTTGGTGAGAGGTGTTGGGAAGGAATGAATGAACTCAGCCTGGAGTATCGTAGCACTGCGTTAAAGTGAAAGTGAGAGCGTCGTTGCCATTCAACGACGAATCAGGATGGTACCGCGAGTTTCATCGTTCCTGAACTGGGACGATTTTTTTATGAGGAGGAAGCATTATGCAACCATATAACCATCAAGACATTGAATCCAAATGGCAATCTATTTGGGAAGAAAAAGGGTATTTTCATGCCGTTGATTTTGATACTCGGCCAAAGTTTTATGGCTTAATAGAGTTTCCTTACCCCAGCGGAACTGGGATGCACGTTGGGCATGTACGTGCCTTTTCATCCTTAGAAGTTATTAGTCGTAAACGACGCATGGAAGGGTATAATGTCTTATTTCCGCTAGGCTTTGATGCGTTTGGATTACCGACTGAGAATTATGCCATTAAGACGAAGATTCATCCTCGAACGGTTACTGACCGTAACATAAAGACCTATTTGTCTCAAATGCGTCGGACCGGTTTTTCGTTTGATCTCCATCGAATAGTTGATACCACACAACCAGAATATTATAAGTGGACTCAGTGGATTTTCTTACAATTATTTCATCGAGGGCTCGCTTATAAAAGCAAGACCTTTGTCAACTATTGTCCTTCTTGTCAAGTGGTTTTGGCCAATGAAGAATCTCAAGGAGGGAAATGCGATCGATGTGACTCGGACGTGGTGCAAAAACAAAAGGATGTTTGGTTTCTTAAAATCACCGATTATGCGGATGCTTTATTAAAAGGGTTGGATACAGTTAATTATTCCGATCGTATTAAAACGGAACAGATTAATTGGATTGGTCGCTCGGATGGAGCCGAGGTCCATTTTGAATTAAGTCCAGTTCGCGATTCTCTTACCATTTTCACAACTCGTCCTGACACTTTGTTCGGAGCAACTTTTATGGTTGTTGCTCCAGAACATCCCCTTCTCGAGAGATGGAGTCCACAAATTGCAAATATGGACGAAATAGCAGAGTATCAACAGGCAGCTCGTCGTAAAACTGAATTTGAACGTGTCCAACTCAACAAGGATAAAACAGGCGTTCGTATTCAGGGCATTGAGGCCATCAATCCAATGAATGGGAAAGGGTTACCCATTTTTGTTTCCGATTATGTCATGATGGGGTATGGAACCGGGGCGATTATGGCAGTTCCGGGTCATGATGCTCGCGATTATGAATTTGCAAAACAGTATGGACTTAATATTGTTGAAGTCATTCAGGGAGGAAATTTAGCAGAAGCTGCTTACACATCGACAGAGAGTGGAATTTTAATCAATTCCGGCTTTCTTAACGGCCTCGAAGTCAAGGATGCAATCGAAAAAGCTTGTGTAGAACTTGAAAAACAGCATCTAGGCCATCGCGTTGTTCAATTTAAGATGAAAGACTGGGCATTTAATCGTCAGCGTTATTGGGGAGAGCCCATTCCTATTATTCACTGTCCTCATTGTGGACAAGTCCCAGTTCCAGAGGATCAACTTCCGGTTTTGCTTCCTCAAGTCGAGCACTTTGAACCTGGCGAAAACGGAGAATCGCCACTTGCCAATATTCCAGAATGGGTGAATGTCTCTTGCCCAAAATGTGGAGCAATGGCTAAACGGGAAACCGATACCATGCCTCAATGGGCAGGGTCTAGTTGGTATTTTTTACGCTATTGTGACCCCAAAAATGAAGCGTGTTTTGCAAGCCAGGATCAAATGAAATATTGGCTGCCCGTTGACTGGTATAATGGTGGGATGGAACATGTGACTCGGCACATGATTTATTCCCGTTTTTGGAATCATTTCTTGTATGACCAAGGTCAAGTTCCAGTGCGGGAGCCCTACGCAAAGCGTACAGCTCAAGGGCTTATCTTAGGCTCCGATAATGAAAAAATGTCAAAATCAAGGGGTAATGTCGTGGATCCTTTGGAAATCATTGAGAGCGACGGTGCCGATAGTTTACGATTATACATTCTTTTTATTGGAGAGTATGATCAACCTACCCCCTGGAATGAGAATGGATTAAAAGGATGCCGTCGTTTTTTGGAACGGGTATGGCGACTACAAGAAAAAGTTAATCTTTCTATTACTGGATACTCCAAGACTTTTGAACCCATCATGCATCGTACCATTAAAGCAGTCAGTGATGATATTGAGGCAATGAAGTTCAATACGGCGATTGCTAAAATGATGACTCTTGTTAATGAATGGGTTAAAGCTCCTGAAATTGGGGTATGTGAGTTTCATGACTTTTTAAAAATTCTTCATCCCTTTGCCCCTCATGTTACTGAAGAACTATATGAGATTACGGGTGGCAAGGATAGTTTACAGGTTTCCCAATGGCCAATCTATGATACAAACCTTGCAATGGATACTGAAGTATCGATTGCCGTTCAAGTCAACGGTAAGTTGCGCGGTACCTTTTTAGCCCCCATGAACGACGATCAAGCAAAACTTGTCGAACAAGCTCAAGATTTGCCAACGGTCCAGCCTCATCTAGTCGATAAAGTCATCGTGAAAACCATTGTGGTCCCGAATCGAATTGTCAATTTTGTTGTTCGTTAAAGCCTCTTCAGAGGCTTTTTTTCTTGGTAGGGTATGGTATAATATAACTTGGTGATTGACAGTGAAAAAACATACCTTGACGATTTCCATTGTCTTGACCGTTCTCTTTGTAATGGTGAGCGGGTTTTTTATTTTTCGCCGTGATGATACCGAACAACAGCAAATTGCGAATTATCAGGATGCATACAATCGTCTAATGACTTCTTCGGAGTATCTTTCAAGCCCTTCTTTATTTGAATATACAATCCAATCCCAACTGTTGCCGGTTGGAGGTAAATATCTTGTTACGCTTAGTATTGATTCTGCTACCATTCGTATGGGGGATCTTGTCCTAATTGCAGCTGAAACGGTCCCTCCAGTCTCTCCTCGATATTACCCAAGTATTGGCATTTTCCAAGATTTTGGATTGATTCTCATTCCTCAGGATGAAATGCGCCAATCTTCCAAAGAAACAAAAGGAATTAACTTGAGTTTTCAATCCTTAACTTCTCCCACAGAAATATTGCTATACTGTCGTTATGAAACAACCGAGAATGTAGAAGTGATTCAGTATTATCGTTTGACAACAAGTTCGCACTAATTACAAAACATTAATTCTCGACTTTTTTGTTGAGTTTTCGTATAATAATCTTGTCCTGTACCTTCATCGAAGGATGGGAACAAGAGGTGATGAATGAATATGGTTGTTGTATTTGATCTCGGCAACTCCGATCTAGTGTTTGGCGTTTTCGACCAAGGGGCATTAATTGCTACTGGCCGAACCAACTCAAATCGCTACAAAAGCGAAGATGAGTATGCGCACACTTTGCGGGAGTTGCTTTTTTCGAAAGGGGTAAATGTGGAGCAAGTGAGTGATATTATCATGTCCTCAGTAGTGCCACAACTTACCACTGTAGTCATCCGCTCAATCATTTCTATTTTCGGCTTTAAACCGCTTTTGGT
>Ga0172377_10007308_pt1 | contig 11365 bp, 7 predicted proteins | sample Pumphouse3metaG_FD_119749 | JGI IMG/M metagenome (GOLD analysis project Ga0172377, IMG submission 119749) | Leachate microbial communities from a municipal landfill in Southern Ontario, Canada - Pumphouse #3 metaG | ecosystem: Engineered > Solid waste > Landfill > Unclassified | place: Canada... | reverse complement strand
TCATAAATTGGTAAACGTTGTTAAGCAAAGGGACACAACCGAGACGGGAATGTTGCCTTTCGCTACGCTCAGGCTCAGCCTACGCAGAGTGTGCTACATTCAGGTTGTGCCGCGTTCATTTGTAACAAACACGATATTACCTCAATAATGTTCAGGCAGAGCCGAAAAACTATGACCCCGCCCAAAGGACGGGGTTTTACAGAATAAAATAAACATATGGGGTTTTGCCGGTCGCAAAAAAATATCATAAAAAAATACATTGCCTCTTGACATACCTCTTGTGTCGATGTATTATACATAGACAAGCAAGGTATTAAAACTTAATCCCCGAAGCAGGAGGCGTATTATGGCTGTTAATGGTGATTTAATGCGAGGCATTGCGGAGCCGATAATCCTTAACCTTTTGAATAACAAAAAGATGTACGGTTATGAGATAATCAAATTCGTCAACGAAAAGAGCAACAATGCCTTTCAATGGAAAGAAGGTACTTTGTATCCATGTCTGCATCGCCTGGAAAACGCGAAGCTGATCGAAAGCGAATGGGAGATAGCGGAAACCGGCAAGCCGCGAAAATATTATACCCTGACCCGGAAAGGCGCCGCCGTCCTGGCGGAAAAGAAAGAGGAATGGAATATTTTTGCCAAATCGGTAAACGTATTGTTAAGCGCCGCTGTTTAAGCGTCTGGAGGAAAATTGAACATGGACAAGGCAAAACTGGAAAAGCTGCTGGATGACCTGACCGTCGGGCTGAAAGCCGACCCGGAAGTCCGGCTGGACGTTAAAAGCGAACTGCGTTCACATCTCGAAGAAAAGATAGCGGAAAACTTACGCTCCGGACTGAGCGAAGCGGAAAGCGAAACACAGGCTTTGAAAGCATTCGGCGACACTATTCAGATAAGTGACGCAATAGCCGCCGCGAATACCGATAAAATGTCCTTGCGGGGAAAATTAAGGGTTCTGACCGGGGCATTATTAATTCCTGCCGTAATAATCTGCGCCTTGGTCAGCTTTGATCCGGCAGAATTAACGGATAAAAAATTTTGGTTTTTTGAAAAATATACGCCGGATGAAAAACTTATCCTCTATGGCGACACAAGCCGAAAATCCCGGTCTGAACAGCAGAAAGCGATTTGGGAGCGTTTCCCGGAAAATAAAGTTTATCTGGCAAATTATGTACTCATGCTGCTGGCGGAAAAGAAAAATAATAAAGCTTGGGAAGATACCATGGCTTCCGCGTTGAAAACCGCGAAGCTGGAAGACCCGGATAACGCCCTTTATGATTATATCAGCGCCGGCTTGCTGATAGAAAAAGGATGCAAAATAGAATCAAAACGCAAACGGGTTACTAAGAACGGCAAAGAAACTGCCGAAAAGGAATATTTTATTACAATCAAGGACCGCAAACGGATGGATGAGGCGGTCGAGGCGTACCTTGAAGGCACGCGAAAGAAATATTGCCGTTCATACGTTTTGGATATGCTGCATCATCGGCTTGATATTATGGGAAAACCTCAGAATGTCGGTGAAAACATGAGGCAGGTTGTTTTGGCTGCCGGCGTGTGGTTGCCGCATTTAACGAATTTTCGAAACACTGTCCGCGGCATTTGGAAATATGCGGAAATACTCCAGCAGGAAGGGAAACAGCAGGAGGCACTGCGGATAATTACGCCGTGGAAACCGTTCTTGAAACAGGTAACGAAAGACGCCGGTTTTCTGATTGATGTCCTGGTTGACGTAGCGATTGCTGGGATTGGGGAGAAAACAATTCCTGAAATTTACCGCAAAGCCGGAAAAATTAAACAGGCCGAGACTGCCGAACGTGAATTAAAAAAGATTGTTGAACCTTATAAAAATTGGAAGGCGGACGCCGGAGAAAGCAATATTGATCTGAAAGCGCTTGAAAAAACTGGTGCATTGGCCGCAATGCTGCTTCCCGCTTTGGGAAAAGTTGATTTTACGGAAGATGATTTTGCGATAAGCAGGAAAATCGAATATACGGCTCTGGAAAAATTCGGCGTGTTGCTTTTGAACGCCTTGTTTATGATCGGCATGATCGGAACCTTGCTGACCGCGCTTTACTGGCGAATGCGTTCCGGGCAAAAAGCGTTACTGCTGGCGCCCTCAGCCAGACTGGTCGGCAAAGTTCTGCTTCTGGGAATTATTCTGCCGCCGGCGGTATATTTATTGATCAGCGTTTCCGGAATACTGGGCGGGCATGAATATAATATTGCGAGTAATTTTATTGCTTTGGGCGCTCAGTTCATTATATTGCTGGCAACGATACCCGCGCTGATCTTTGCAATGATCAGAAAATATATAAGGCAGCGCTGCCGGGAACTGGACATAGCATATCCGGAAAGGGAAAAAAGCCGGATAGACTGCATAATCGGCATTACGGCAATTCTATATTTTCTGGTTTTCGCGATACTGCCGCTGCGCTATTCTCCTCCACAAGGGCCGCTGCCCCTGTCACTGATGGCGGTCGGTTGGCTTGGAGTAATAATTGCGACCGCATGTGTTATTGTTCTGGTTGTCAGGTATTTATCAAGCATATTGTCGGACGGGAAATATGCTTTGTATTACGGCGCCCTGGCAAAGACTTTAACGCCGGTTCTTGCCCTGGCGATGATTTTCATGACGTTGCTGGTAGTTCCGTACCTGGAATGGCGGGAAGCCGACCTGATAGGCAAAGATAGAATTATTTATGGTCAACCCAAGTCTTTTTCCCGTGTGGAACATCAGGTTGTTCAAAGATTAAAAAACGCCATGCTCAAGGCGATGGAATAAGTTTATATTCGTTTGTAGTCCCAGGCGGTGTCTTTGAACCCGTGAACTCTTCGGAAATACCGCGGGACTACGAACGCGCAATAATTCCAAAACACGGAATTCGAGATCCCCCCCTTACAGGCAGTTGCGGCCCGGTTGGCTGATCACAAAGATTCCGCTTTTTTTGCGGTGGAATTTTCATTTTTGCCTGTTGCGGTTTATATTGCAGTAAAAGGCCTGTAACCCGGAGCGAAAATGAAAAACAATTTGTTTATATTTTTCACGGCAATTGTCGTTGCGTCTATATTTTGCGCCTGCAAAAAAGACACTCCTGAAGAGCAGTTGATAAAAACCTATGAATACAGGCGACAGGCCGTATATAACCAGTTGGACAATCTGGTTTATAATATTGGAGATACTTATACAGACAAAGACGCGGTCATGAAGGATCTTGACGAATTTGTCAGGAAGCATTTTACCGTAAAGGAAATTACACTGGCGTCGCTGCCTTTGGCGAAGCCCCCTTTTTGCGTCAATATGACCAAAGTATACAGGGCGGCTCCCGCACCGATCGGGAAATATATCGAAAAAAAGAAATATACTGATTCGAGGGATATGTACTGGTACTGTTTGTTCCTCAAAAAAAAGATCGCCTTCTGGTATAAACCAGCGATCCGTAAAGGAAAAGATGTTATTTCCTATATCCGCCCCGTTCTGGATGAAAACAATCCTTTGACAATGCTGTATGTCCTGAAAATAGATTTCAGCCGGGATGACAATCCCATTTTGTTTTGGAACGTCTATAAAGAATTTTGGGACCAGCAATTGACGAAACAGGAAGAAAAACATATCGACCAGTATTTGAAATACAGGAAAGCGCTCGAAAAACAGGACCAGACGATTATTTTCCAGAAAGATATGGAAAAAGCTGAGCAATACTATAAACACAAACAGAAAGAGCTCCAAAAAGCAACCGGAAAACTGGACAAGGAAATTAGAATGATTGACCCTGAAATACAAAAACCGTGATTCTTCTTAAGGGTATCTCTAAAAATTGTATTTTAATGTAGTTCAAGTGTCTCGCTTGAGCACAAACACAACCGGGACGGGAATGTTGCCTTTCGCTTCGCTCAGGCTCGGCCTGCGCAGAGTGTGCTGCATTGAGTTAAAGCAGCGCTATCCGGTAATGGACGCCCAGACCAAAACCAATACCAATCCGACAAGAAATCTGATTGCCCCGGCAACGGTGAGCAGAATTACAGAGTCCGGCCAGAATTCGGCTGTTGTCCATTTGTGAAGCAAAAAATACAAAGTGATTATGGAAAGAATCCAACCCACAGTTGGAATAAAACTCAAAAGCGACACAGCCGCGGCAATTAAAAGCATTCCCGGAAAAGTGCATTCCACTTTTACAAGTCTGGAGCCAAACCTAAAGACGTACCAACAAACAGCGCAGAAAGCATAAACATCAGAATATAAAACAAAACTTCCATGTTTTCCTCTATAAATTTTAAGGGTTGTTTAAACAAATGATTAATTTTACTGTGCAACTGAGCTGTTTTCAAGAACGCAAACGAAAAAAGTAATTAATTTAATACTAAATAAAACTTATGCGAAATAAATGCGGCTTTAGCAACGCCTATCTTAATAATACAGAGCGCAAGATACCCTTTCGTTATAAATCAAAATCCACGCCCAAAGGACGTGATATTGCTTAAAACTCCCCATAGGGCATACGCGTCAACTTAAGCGATTATAAGCCTTTTTAATATCCAATATCGAACAAGGAATATCCAATAACCAAGTATATTTCCCAATGAATTATACTGTTTCAGACTGAATTTCAGATTTTTGCCTTATGCTTAATTTGCGACTTGAAGTAGCGCCGCGTCTCGATGAGACCGGCGACATAAAACGTTGACAGGCTGTATAATGTTGCTCATTGCCGCTTTCATCGAAAGTCGGCCTACTTGTTATGCGTTCTGATTACCGGATTATATCTTAAGTTGACGCGTATGCCCATAGGGGAGCAGGCGACGTTAATGGAATTCCAGAGTTTAGCTCTCATGCAACGTTCCCTACGCCCCTGGAGACAGGGACGGCTACACCTGTTTCCTCAACATGCAGAGTTTTCCAGTGTAGCCACGGCTGTCTCTAGCCGTGCGGGACTAAAGGTTGGATGGCTGAAGATTTTACAGAACAATTTATGAAAATGGCAAACCGAAAAACTATGACCCCGCCCAAAGGACGGGGTTCTACAGAACTCAATAAAAAAGTAATATGTTACAACAATCGATGTGCCAAGCCGTTTTTGATCATAATAATTGGAGAATGTAGTCTATTATTTTATTCCTTACGTCGTGGAGATTATCATAATTATTAATACCGTTGAGATAGTTTTCTGCGGCGGTTGCGATTGCTGACTTATTACTGTTACAATTGCTGAGAATAAGTCGTTTAAGCAACGTGGCATAACGTATATCATCAATCGCTTCGCGATAACCGGCAAGAGCAATTGTTTCAATTACCCCGTTAACTGTGGGATACGCCATAGCCATTTCCCGATACCGTCCATTATCCGTATAAGGCGCCCGTGAATGATTATAAGCATACGTCATTGCTCCGTCGACATTTAATTTCCACAATTTTAAACCAAAGTTCTTACGGTAAGCATAAGGATTCTCCACTCCTCCCTGAGGATTTCCGTAACAAAATATTCTGTTTCCGGTTTTATGCCATTCCTCGACATATTTCAGTGTCGGTCTGCCGCTGTAATTTATAATATCCAGCAGGTCTCCAACTATTTTCAGCGCTTCTTCAGAAGCAGCGACATAGATTTTTATTTTCTGTTTATGGAGCGCTTCCCAGGATTTTCTCTCTTTCTGCAACAACCCTCCTCTGGCCTCATCAATACCGGCAACATAGAGCTGAACTACTCCATATTTTCCGGCAAGTTTCTTCAATTGTAACGCTTGGGTCACGCGGGATTTTATCTTATCTTCTTCCTGGCGCGCTCCAATCCATATTGTATCAGAATATAATTCCTGACTGTCAACGCCTATATTCTGCCTGAGCTCAAGATGCTTTTCAAGTAATTGCCAGGCGTTTTTTATCTTTGGCCTGACTCTCTGATACATTGTAGGACTGTATATATTATGTTTCAGCATGGAACGGTAGTCTGCCTTAAGTTGCTCTTTGCTGCGAATATCCGACGAACAGCTTCCCTGCGGATATTCTCTACTTAAACCGCCGCGATAATATATTGAAGATACGAACGGCTCTTTTCCGTCAAAACGAATTGGGGCAGGCAGGCTGAACGGCAACACCCGTACTGTAAATTTAACGTTTGCCAACAACCCCAATGGCGAATTTATCTTCAGAATTCCAGTATAATTTCCGGCGGGAATATTATCCGGGACTTTTACCGTTATCCAAAACTGTTTATTTTTTCCGCTCTTTAAATTTACCGGTTTAAACTTTTCGGAATCCATGAACGGAAATAATTCCGGTGGAAAAACATAACGCCCGTCAGGGCCATCAGCTAATTCCGGACCTTTTATGTTTGCCGGGTCCTCATATCTGGAGCCCGCGGGAAAATTCAATTTAAGCAGGTTTTTTTTAGCGGCAGTATCCACTTTGACGACACTGTCGTCTTTTAGCAGCAATTCAGGAACGAGTATTTTGTTTTCTCCTTGCGGAAGGTTGGTAAACCAGGCTCCTTCTCGCTGATACCAGCATTTTACTGTGCGTATATCCACATTTGCCGCCGGTATAATCCCTCCTTTTTCTCCTTTCAATTCCAAAACTTTCAAGGAAACGTTGGCAATATCTCTGTCCGGATTGATCACAACAGCAGCGGATTCATATTCTCCCCGGGCGGCAACCATATTCAGTTCTCCTGCTAAACATCCCGGCGCTACTCCGTCCGGAAGTATCTTAAATGGTAAAACAGGATTATCAAGGAGATAAATATTAAGACCGCAAACGTTCACATTATAATTCCCGGCTGTCTTTAACTCGCTCAATGCTTTTTGGAAGGCGGCAATCTCATAGTTGAAATATTCCCGTTCAAACATTGTTAATATGTTTTCTTTATTTAAACGGCATAGAACTTCATCAGCGCTTTTGGTTAACGAATCAGCATATTTTTTTACCTGTAAGTTTTTAGCGGCGGCAGATATTTTAGCGGCAGTATTTCTAATTTCTCCGACTATATTCTTTTTGCGTAAGAATTTTTCCCGTCCTTCTTGTTTAAGTTTCGCCACTCTCTCCGGCAAAACACCTAAATAGCTCGTTAAAGTCGGAATTTCTCCGGTTAGCTCTACATGATCCAGATAGAACTGCGCGCGCCGGCCGCATTTCCCGTCAAGTAACATTACTATATCGGTTATTATGCAACCGGCGTTGCCATATGGTAATCCAAGATATTTCCTCGAATATTCCGTTGACATTTTCGAGCATAAAGGAACAATATTTTTATTATAGTTTATCCATGATTTTGACGGCAGGGATGGAATGCCCGGAATATTTATGGCTGAAGCCAGGGTATGGCCGTTAATCCAATAATTTGCCTTGACCGGACGTTTTATTTCCGGTACTTCGAAAAGTATTCCCACTCCGCTTTTGCGGGCTGTGTTATTTGGACCGTATTTGATTTTGTATTTAAAATTTAATAGTCCTTCAACCGGAATTTTTTTAATAGGCAGCCTCCAATAGGCATATTTCATTGAACGTTTTGTTTTGTTGGTAAACTGGACATCAACAAAAAGGCATTTGCCGCCTTCATAATTTACGACCTCAAAATGATTTATTTTAAAGTCCTTAGACTGTGGAATCCAGAATTCAAAGGGATTTACCCCATCTTTGAAATCATAACGTATTTTCATCGCTCCGTATTGTAGACTGTCTTCTCCCGCCTCAAGAGAGCTGCCGGCAAATATAATTGCCGCAAAAACCAAAATCACTGTCCTTATAAACATTTATAATTTCTCCATGAAATTCTATTGCTGTTTGAAAAGCCACATATCTTCTTTAAAGGCGTCTGACTTTGCCGTCCAGTTCACATGTCCGTCAAAAAACAGGATGTTTGCTCCATTTGCATGTCCCGACCAATACGCCAAGGTACTTTGATCTTTCCGTAACGGACTTATCCATGCTTCTTCAGGACGATCATACCATAGATAGGAATAACCGCAAGCCATTCTGGCTATTCCGGAAGGATTCTTTACAGTTGAGGTATTATAGTAAAAATAATCTGCATAAACGGGCGTATGTCTCCTTGCATATGTATCTCCGGGATTAAAACCGTATGTTATAATATCTGTTACCGGATTAGCGGGACAAATATACCATTTTTGCTGATTTGCTTTCCAGTCAACAGGCAAATAAGTATCCCTGTATAAACTGCCAAGCCACCAATTATAAACCTTAATTTCATTATTATTGTCTTCTGCATAAAAATTTATGACATAAGCCCATTGTTTTAATTTTCCGGTACAATTAATGGAAATGGCTTTCTCTCGCGCTTTGCCTAACGCCGGCAGCAGCATTGAGGCAAGGATCGCTATGATCGCGATCACAACGAGAAGTTCGATGAGTGTGAAATTACTCATCCTTAAAAACAAATTTACAGGTCTTTTTTTGTTTATTCGATCTTTCATGATTGTACCTCCCGATTTTAATGTTTTTGTTTTAACCTGATAAAAACGTTTTTTTAAATTAATGGAAAATCCACAGGATTTTCTCGTCGTCCAGGGTTTGGCCTGGTCGCGGTCCAGCGGCGAACCGCTGGTCGCGCAAAGCGCGAAACTGTTCTTGGCGGGTAGAAATATTTTTCTCCATTCATTCACCTCCCGAAATTACCGTGGATTTTCCTTTAACGAGCGGCGCTTTGACGAGAAAATGTTCGAGTTTAGATACGGGAACTTCATCGCGAACCAGCATACAAGCCTTTTTCACTATATCCTGAGTCAGTTCAAACATCGGAACCCGCACATAAGTAAGGGATGGGATCAAACCCGCAAAAGTAGCTCCGGAAGCGATTGCGGCAAGCTTAACGTCCTTACCTATCCTGATATGGTTTGCCGCGCATTTTTCATAGAGTTCCGTTACAAAATAAGCATGGTTGCAGAACATGAAATCCGGCAGACAATTATTAAGTTTACCGGAAAGTTCCCCCTTGGTTGCCTCATCAAATTCCCAGTTGAATTTCTCATCGGTTGCAATACCATATTGTTTACAAAAGCTTAAAAATTCCGCGGCACGTTCTTTGAAATGTTTCTCTTTTTCATTTTTGCCGTAATAAGAAATAACTCCGGCAGTATGGCAGCAACAGTCCCGAGCGTGCCTGACAAGAGTTTCCATAACCGCAAGCCGGTCATAGTCAATTCTAATAATTTCAGGATGCCGTACAGGTTCATCGCCGATCTGGAAAACACTGATTTCCTGAGCGAGTTTGAGCTGGAAATCGAGAAGCTGAACGCCGCTGAAAACGGCCGCATCATATTGTTTGAGCTGTTTAAGCTGAATTATCTCCTGAAGCGGTTCCAGATTCTCAGCAACATGAACAAAACTTATTTGCGCGCCGTATTCCTTGGCTCCGGATAAGAGACCCCGATATATTTCCGAACTCAATCCCCATATTTCCGGATCAAGAATATCCTTGGAAATTGTCGCTTCCGGAAATACCAGCACGATCTTTGCGGTTCGGATCTCTCCCAAAGGCTTGTCATTGACAAATACTCCGCTGGCCGGAACGGAAGTCACATAGTCTTCGGCCTCCAGCAGTTTAAGCGCCCGCTGGACCGTCAGGGAACTGACCCCGAATTCCCGCGCGATCTTCCTGACACTGTCGATTTTCCGTCCTGAAGTGTAATAACCGGCTTCTATCCGCTTCCTGATAATATCTTTTAACTGCGACGGCAGCGATACTACCGTTTCCCTGTCCAACGTTTCCAGCATAGCCTGTCCTTCTGTATCACTTGATTGTATCATGCTGTATTGCTACAGTTAGTATACACGCAAATTTTATTATTGTCAATAGAAATTTTAAAAAAAGGCGTTATAACTAATAAAAAATGTAATGGCTCAGTCTTTTCCTGAGGCTGAATGTGCTGCTTTACGTGATAGTAGCACAACCGTCCCGGTTGTGTCGGTGGCTAGTTGACGTCTGTTCCGTTCATGACTCAAGCGAGCTTGAGCTACTATTTAAACCTGCGAAAAGAGTGAGCGATTACTAAAAAAACGGTTTGTTACATTTTTGTACTTTTCCTTTAGTGACAATAATTTCTGTTACATTTTTGTAATTGCGGTAATGCCGGCCTGTCTGAATTTTTACTGTTTTTATATTGATTAAGATGGCTCCGACAAAAGTTGCAACGGTCCGACTCGAACGCTCAATGTGTTTAAAAAATACGCTATGCTGATTTTTTAAACACCTCGCTTTTCGAGAGCGGTATTTATTCAGGCGCAACAAGTTGCGCCAAAATTTCGAGCCGTCAAGAGGCTCGACCAGCGCTTTCGCCCGCTGGACCACCGAGGCGTTACATCCGCCGTTTTTTATTTTTTTGACTTTTGTCGGAGCCGTCGATTAAATGTTTTTTAGAAGCAAGTTTCAGATTTCCCAGTGTAAAAGATAGATTTGGCACGGCTTTTGCTATTATATTCCGTCATATGCTGTTGTTATAATAAAGTAACAGGGAATTTTAACAAATGAAAATGATAGTAGCTTACATCAAACCGGAAAAGCTTAATTCGGTAAAGCAGGAGTTATACAAGCGCGAGATTTTCAAGATGTCGATAACGAATGCTTTGGGCTGCGGACAACAGAAAGGTTATCACGAAAGCTATCGCGGTTCTGAAGAGGAGGTCAACCTCCTGAAAAAGATCAGGATAGAAATCGCGGTAAATCATAATTTTGTCCAGCCGACCATTGACGCGATCATTGAAGGCGCTCAAACCGGCAGTATCGGTGACGGCAAGATTTTCGTTACCAATCTTGAAGAGTGCATCAGGATCAGGACCGGAGAAGTCGGCGTCGAAGCCATCGGTTAAAACTGCTTCCACAATATTTAAAATTTAAAAAATTATAGTTTCGTACAACTATAAACAGGAGGGTTCTATGCCAAAAATCGGGATAAAATTTTTATTAACGAGCGTAATTGCGCTCGGCGCCGGAGCGGTTTTCGCCGGAGATCAGGCTGTCGCGAAAGTATCGGCCGAGATGTTTGCGGTTAACAATTTGTGGATGCTTGTCGCTACTGTCCTGGTGTTTATCATGCATCTTGGTTTCGCTACGCTGGAAGCGGGACTTACCCGTTCCAAGAACACGGTTAACATTCTTTTTAAAAACGTCATGATCATTGCGATCGGATTGTTGACTTACGCCCTGGTCGGCTTTAACCTGATGTATAACGGCGACAACTGGCTTTTCGGGAAGTTTTTCGGTTTCGGCGGCTTCGGGCTCTCGTGCCCTGATGGAGCCGCCGGTCTCATCGACTACAGCAAAGGGGCCTATACTTATTGGACCGATTTCATTTTCCAGGGGATGTTTGCGGCGACGGCGGCGACGATTGTTTCCGGGGCGGTGGCGGAACGGGT
>Ga0172377_10007306_pt1 | contig 11366 bp, 9 predicted proteins | sample Pumphouse3metaG_FD_119749 | JGI IMG/M metagenome (GOLD analysis project Ga0172377, IMG submission 119749) | Leachate microbial communities from a municipal landfill in Southern Ontario, Canada - Pumphouse #3 metaG | ecosystem: Engineered > Solid waste > Landfill > Unclassified | place: Canada... | reverse complement strand
TCCGTTGTTGCCGCAGGTGCTGAGATTTCAGCTTCTTTCCCGTCATATGCAAAAGTGTCACCATTTCTGAGTTTCTTTCCGCGTCTTGTCTCCACTTCACCGGCAACAGTGACTTTTCCTTCTTCAATGACCTCTTTGGCCTCTACACCGGAATCGACGAAACCGGCAAGCTTCATGGCCTGACCCAGTTTTATGAACTCATCCCTGATCTTTACGTTTACCATCATTGACCTCTTTGTATCAGACTGTCGTGAAGTTGACCGGCAGTACAACATAATTGTAAGTCTGTTCTGTGTTCCTGATGAAGCACGGCGCCTTGGGATTTACGAAATACATGTCAATTTCTTCATCATCAATAGCCCTGAGTGCATCAAGAAGAAACTTTGGATTGAAGCCTATCATTATTTCACGGCCTTCACTGTTGCAGACTATATTCTCGTCCATTCTTCCAAGATCTGTTGATATCATGATCTCTACGTTTGCAGGCGTTACAGAAAAAACGACCGGCTTCTTATCACCTTCTCTTACAAGAAGGAGAGCTCTGTCTATACAGCTTTGAAGCTCTTGTCTGTTTACTGTCATCTTTGTTTCATAATCGTCCGACAACATCTGATCTATCCTGAAATACTCACCATCAATAAGACGTGAAACGACAAGGGTCTCATCAAACTCAAAAAGAACCTGCTTATCCGTGAAAAAGATCGATACCTGTTTATCCATATCTCCGGGAAGAATCTTTGCGACCTCTCCGAGAGTTTTGCCGGGAATAACAACGCTTCTGTCACTGTATGAGCCGTTGAGTTCCGTGCGTCTTATTGCTATACGATGACCGTCAAGTCCCACGATTCTCATATTTCCGTCTTTTATTTCAAGAAGTTCACCAGTCATGAGCTTATTGCTGTCATTGTCAGAAATAGAGAAAATCGTTCTGTTAATTATTTCTCTGAATGTAAACTCAGAAACATTTATTCCTTCATTTTTCTCAATTTCAGGAAGTCTTGTAAACTCAAGACCGTCATTACAACCGATTTCAAATTTAGCGCTTCCGCATTTAATCCTGATCTGTGATTTATCTGTAGTTTCAATCAAAACATCTCCATCAGGCAGTTTTCTTACAATGCCTGAGAGAATATCAGCATCTACAGCAACTATTCCTTTTTCTTCGATCGTCCCTTCGATAGAAGTCTGAATACCAAGCTCCATATCGTTAGCGATAAAAGTAATCTTCTGACCAGCTGCATCGATAAGGATGCATTTAAGAATATTCATAGTCGTCTTTGATGGTACAGCTCTGTATACTGTATTGATTGCATTTACAAGATCACTTTCACTTACTGTGATTTTCATAAGATTGACTCCTTGTGTAAGGCCCCTTCTTTTCTTTACAGAAAAGTAAAGATTAAAGATAAAACAGAAGTAGTAGTATTAAGCCTCGGAAATTTGTGCTTAACCTTTACCATTATACATTTTATGGGGCATTAATACAAACAGACCGGTGTGGAAAACGCCGGTCTTAATTGTGTGTTTTGTGGTTATCTTGTACCCAGATTCAGTTTTTTCATGATAAAAGAAATATTACTACGGAGTTCTTCATTTGTTTTGATGTCATCTTTTATCTTGTCAGCACCGTGCATAACTGTTGTGTGATCTTTGTTGCCAAGATATTTACCGATACGCTCAAGCGTCAGATCAGTGTTCTCACGCAGAACATACATTATTACCTGGCGCGGCAAAACAAATTCTGAGCTCCTTTTCCTGCTTTCCACATCAGCTTCGCGTACATTGTAGTGCTCACAGACAGTCGAAATAATATTCTCAGGTGTCACATTTCTTCCATTTTCAGGAGAAACTATGTCTTTGAGAGCTTCTTTGGCTGTATCGAGTGTTATGTCTACATTATTAAGTCGTGAATAAGCAATCATTTTATTGAAAGCGCCTTCAAGTTCTCTGATGTTGGATTTAATATTTGTTGCAATATAGTCAAGAATCGAATCATCTATATGTTTTGACTGATTCTCGGAATTCTTGCGGAGGATAGCCATTCTGGTCTCAAAATCAGGCGGCTGAATGTCAGCGATGAGACCCCATTCAAAACGAGAGCGGAAGCGTTCATCGAGTGTTTCCATTTCCTTGGGCGGACGATCAGATGAAAGGACAATCTGTTTGCCGGCGGAATGCAGCTCGTTAAATGTATGGAAAAACTCTTCCTGCGTTGATTCCTTGCCTATGATGAACTGGATATCATCTATAAGAAGTACGTCAACAGTGCGATATTTGTCGCGAAGTCTTGACATTGAAGCTGTATTTCTTGATCTTATGCTCTCTATGACCTCGTTTGTGAACTGTTCAGACGTAACATAAAGAACCTTTTTATTAGGGTCATTTTCAAGGACATAGTGACCGATCGAATGCATAAGATGAGTTTTGCCGAGTCCGGCGCCTCCGTAAATAAACAGCGGATTGTAGGCCTGTCCGGGAGATTCAGCAACTGCGAGGCAGGCTGACTGGGCAAATTTATTATTTCCGCCGACTATGAAAGTGTCAAAACGATAGCGCGGATTAAGATTTGATTCGACATAGACTGAATTCCTGGTCTTTTCAACAGGTTCATCAGCTGGTTCTTCCTTTTCAACATAAGAAACAGAAGATTCATTATCAAGAAGGAAGACAACACTGTAATCAGGTCCGTCATTATTAAGTTCACCGGTAGTTTCCGATGTGTTGAGGACCTCAGTTATGGTAACTTCAAAATAAGTGCAGTACCTTTCTGTAATGTACTGTTTCATATATGCCTGATCGGAATGAATAAGAATATTTATGACTGTACCATTAACACTGTCGACGGTAAGAGGTTGTATCCAGGTTTTATATGAGATTGCGGTCAGTTTATATTCTTTGAAAATATGATCCTTGATCATATCCCACTGCCGAACCAGATGCTCATACACTTCTTCATTGGAAATTAAATTGACACTCATTGTAAAAACCTCTTCTTAATATAAGTAATGCCGATGCATTCAGATAGAAAAAGCCGCCTCCAACGGATGAACAAATGGATGCCGCCCCCAATAATAATTATATTTCTCTATGAATTATAAACCGGCGATGTCACTATAATACACTAAGCAAAAATTAAGTTCAAACAGCAAGAAGGTGGCTTATAAATTGTAAAAACCTATTATGATTTATACACTTGTGAAAATGTGCATAAGTTACATGGCGTTTATCAACGATTAAAATTGTGAAAAATCTGTGTAAAATCGAATAAATATGAAAGTCAAAACAAGTTTCAGAACATGTTATCCACAACTTATTAACAAAATGTGGATAGAAGAAAATGGCATGTGGATAGTTAATACACAGTTTCCACCACAAAATGTGGGAAACGAAAATTTATTTTTTCAATATATGGGAAGAACGAAAATCAAAGAGAGAATTATGCACTGAAAGATACATGACAATACACCGGGATCTGCGAAAATACGCACTTTCTGCTTGACGGTAAATCGCGGTTTATATATAATAAAAAAGCTGTCCACCACACGGACCGCAAAAGTTGTTACATATTATATGTAGGAAAAAATGAGAAACGTTTATCCGGCAGGGTCGGATACTCGTTTATGATAAGGAGGTGTTTTGAGATGGCACAATCAAAAATGACATATCAGCCCAAGAGAAGACAGCGTATGAAGGTACATGGCTTCAGATCAAGAATGGCTACTCCGGGCGGAAGAAAGGTCCTTGCAGCAAGAAGATTAAAAGGCAGAAAGAAACTGACTGTTTAATTGTCTCTATGCCTTAGCGGCTATTTGCGAAAGGTTTAGCCAGAAAAGCCGCGTATATGCTTTTCTGGCATTTTTAATTAAACGGTGAGTTTACCTCGCAGGAAAACAAAATAAAATATATGAAAAATTCGCTCAAGAGAAACGAAGACTTTAAGAAATGTTATAAGTACGGAAGATCCTATGTAAATTCATATCTCGTTCTGTATGTGTGTGGCAACGAAACGGGTAAGAACAGGCTTGGAATTTCCGTGAGCCATAAAGTCGGAAACAGTGTAGTAAGACATCACATTTCAAGACTTGTAAGAGAAAGTTATCGGCTGCATGAAGACATGTTCAATAGTGGTTTGGATATGGCAGTCGTCGCGCGTTCGAGGGCCAGGCAAGCAGGCTTCCACGAAATAGAGAGCGCGTTCCTTGATTTGACCGCCAAAGCGAAACTTCATCGCGACGCAGGTGATCTGATCGAAAAAAATGGCAAAGAAAATTCTGATTGCAATGATCATGTTTTATCGTAAATATCTGTCCCCGCTCAAGCATACAAAGTGCCCGTATATACCGACGTGTTCTGAATATGGGCTTGAGGCTGTGCAGAAATACGGAGCTCTTAAAGGCGGGCTTATGGCACTGTGGAGAATTCTGAGGTGTAATCCTTTTTCCCACGGCGGTTTTGACCCTGTCCCGTGATCAATGTTTGTTTAAACATGTTTGTCTAAACAGGAGGTTCAAATTTGTATCCTTTAATGCTTACAAAATCTACAACGTTCATCATCGGACCTGTTGCAGAAGTCCTCGGATTACTGATGAACGGTATTTTCTGGGTACTTGATAAGATTGGAATCCCGAATATCGGTCTTTCCATCATCTTCTTTACTATCATTATCTACATGGCACTTATGCCTCTGACTGTCAAACAGCAGAAGTTCTCCAAACTGCAGTCCAAAATGACACCGGAGATCAATAAGATCCAGGCCAAATACAAGAACAAAAAAGACCAGGATTCCATGATGAAGCAGAACGAGGAAATGCAGGCCGTTTACAAGAAATACGGCGTTTCCGCGTCCGGCAGCTGTGTTCAGCTCATCATTCAGATGCCTATCCTGTTCGCACTCTATCAGGTGATTTATAAGATTCCTGCATATGTCACGCAGGTAAAAGATGCTTTCTTCCCACTTGTGACAAACCTCATTTCACAGAGTGGAGCAATCGAGTATCTCCAGGAAACCACAGCGGCAAGAACATTTGCGAACCAGTTTACAAGTGCTGATTTCGCGGGAAATGTCGGCAGCACCGTAAGTAACACACTTATCGATGTCCTTAACAAGTTCTCAACGGCTGAATGGACAGCTCTTGCTGATAAATTCCCGTCTCTTGGTGTTGAAATAGCAAATACAACATCATTGCTCACAAGATACAATAATTTTCTCGGACTGAACATGGGCGATTCTCCCTGGTTTGCAATGAAGACTTACTGGGCGGCAGGAGTATACGGTCTTGCAATCGCGTCAGTGGTCATCCCCGTTCTCTCAGCGGTAACACAGTGGGTAAATATCAAACTAATGCCACAGCAGCAGGCAACAGGCAATCAGCAACAGGACAGCATGATGAATTCCATGAAGACCATGAATCTTCTGATGCCCCTGATGTCAGCATACTTCTGCTTCACGCTCCCTGCCGGCATGGGCCTCTACTGGGTAGCCGGTGCTGTAATCCGTTCTGTACAGCAGGTGTTCATCAACAAGCATATTGACAAGATGGATATTGACGCCATGATCGCCAAGAACCTTGAGAAACAGCAGAAAAAGATCGCAAAGAGTGAAGGCAGAGAGACTGTTTCGCAGAGAATGATGAACCAGTATTCTCAGATGAATACGAAGAGCATTGAATCAGGCACAACTGCAAAAAATACCGGAATGACGCAGAAACAGAAAGACAATGCCCTTAGGAATGCCGACAGAAAATATGAGAACAGGACGTACAGAAAAGACAGTATGGCGGCAAAGGTCAACATGGTACGCGACTTCAATGATACCGGTTCCGGTCCTAAGCAGTCTGATACAGATTCGGGTAAGGAGGACAAATAACAATAATGTCACAGGAATACATAGAAATTTCCGAGAAAACTCTCGATGATGCCATTACAGTTGCATGCCAGAAACTATCTGTCACATCAGACCGTCTTGATTACACAGTAGTTGATCAGGGAAGCAACGGATTCTTAGGTTTTAACGCAAGAAACGCAGTCATAAAGGCTCGCATAAAGGATGCTTCTGAAGCTACAGAATCAGTGCTCAAGGCTGTCCTCAATAAAGTTGATGAGAAGTCAAAACCCGCGGCTCCCGCACCGGCTCCTGCATTCGATATCACAAAGGCAACTTCTGATATAGCAGGCGACAGAGCTGAAACATTCAAGGCGACGGAAGCAGTTAAGAAGCCTGAAAAGGCAGCTGAACCTGTTAAAACAAATGAAGACGCATCAGCGCCTGCAAAAGAGACAGAAAAAGCAGATATTGACGCGGCAAAGAGTTTTGCAAATAAAGTCGTTACGAGCGAAAAAGAAGTTGCAACTCACAGGGAAGATAGAAAAGCCATTCCCGCTGAGCAGCAGCTTTCAGATGATAAGGTAAAGGAACTCGAAGAAAAAGCAGAGAAATTCCTTACAGATGTTTTTGGTTCGATGGGGATGAAAGTAAATATCACGATGACATTCGATAAAGAGTGGAACACACTTGCAATCGATATGGCAGGCGATGACATGGGAATACTCATCGGCAAGAGAGGCCAGACGCTCGATTCACTGCAGTACCTCATTTCACTTGTAGTAAACAAGGGTACTGAGGGATATATTCACGTCAAGGCTGACACTGAGGATTACAGGGAAAGACGCAAGGAAACACTGGAAAAACTTGCCAGGAACATTGCATACAAGGTAAAACATTCGAGGCATTCAGTTGAACTCGAGCCCATGAATCCTTACGAAAGAAGAATAATTCATTCAGCTCTGCAGAATGACAGGTATGTCACAACGCATTCAGAGGGCGAAGAGCCTTACAGAAAAGTCGTCGTTACACTTAAAAAGTAATTTATGAGCTGATTTATGATCATAAAACGAAGGGCAGGTATATCGACGGATATATCTGCCCTTTTGGGATAACGGAGAAATATGGCACTTCCTGTTGAGAGCAAAAATGAAGACACGATAGCGGCTATCTGCACAGCAATGACGACAGCCGGGATCGGAATAATAAGGGTGAGCGGACCTGATTCAATCGCTGTTTCTGACAGAATATTCAGGAACGGCAAAGGAGAAAAGGCACTCTCCTCTTACAAATCAAACACCATACATTTCGGGCACATTGTTGATCCGCAGAGCTTCGAAACAATAGATGAAGTGATGGTCTCAGTGATGAAAAGACCGCACAGTTACACGACTGAAGATACGGTCGAGATAAATTCGCACGGATCACTTTATCTGCTGAACAAAATATTAAAACTTGTTTTGGCGTCAGGGGCAAGAATGGCTGAGCCGGGCGAGTTTACAAAACGCGCATTCCTCGGCGGGAGGATCGATCTGGCTGAGGCGGAAGCCGTGATGGATCTCATTTCCTCGCAGAATGAATTTGCAAGGCGCGCCTCTATATCGCAGCTTTCCGGAAAACTTTCGGCAAAGATACAGGAATTAAGAGCTGCAGTTCTGTATGAGCTGGCTTTCATCGAATCAGCGCTCGATGATCCGGAGAATTACGATACAACGGGGTATCCAGAAAAACTGAAAATAAAGATTGACGGTCTCATCGACGAAATGGATTCAATGCTTGCAAACGCAGATAATACAAGGATCCTCAGAGAAGGTGTCAAAACTGTTATCACCGGAAGTCCCAATACGGGAAAATCATCCCTTATGAATTTCCTCCTCGGAACGGACAGGGCGATTGTAACAGAAGTCGCGGGGACCACGAGGGACACGCTCGAAGAAACCGTGAGGATCGGTGATGTTGTGCTGAAACTTGTGGATACTGCAGGCATAAGACAGACAGACGACAAGGTGGAAAAGATAGGTGTCGACAGAGCAAAAGCCGAAGTGAGCGACGCAGATCTTATCCTGTTCCTCATTGATACTTCCAGAATGATAACAGATGAAGATCGTGAGATTGCAAAACTATTGAAAACAAGTCATGAGGAGGGGCAAAAAGTCATAGTTCTCCTCAACAAATCGGATCTTCAGACGATCACTTCGCCGGAAGATATTTATTCAATGTTTGCTGACATGGGAGATAGTAAACCGCATTATTATGTGGTCTCATTGAAGGATGGGAGCGGCATGGATGCCGTAAGATATGCAATAGCAGACATGTTCAGAAAAGGCGATATTAGCAGTAATAATGAAGTTTATCTCACAGACAGGAGACATGCAGAAGCTCTGGCAAACGCTGAAAAGGCGCTCCGGATGGTCGCAGGAAGCATAGATTCTGGAATGAGCGAAGATTTCTATTCTATAGATCTGATGAATTGCTACTCAGAACTCGGAAAGATCACCGGAGACCAGGTCGACGATGACCTTGTGGAGGAAATCTTTTCTAAATTCTGCCTTGGGAAATAATGGCGTCACCTGAATTAAAGATAAAGAGTTCGTTTGTGTATGTCCGGCGTGGGCATGCTCTCGCGCTATTTGAGGTTAAATCAGTATGAATTATACAATTATGACAGATATTTGTGTTATAGGTGCCGGTCACGCCGGATGTGAAGCTGCACTTGCGTGCGCCAGGCTCGGGCTTGATACGACCATCTTTACAATGAATGTCGACAGCATAGCAATGATGCCGTGCAATCCGCATATCGGCGGGTCTTCCAAAGGCCATCTTGTGCGTGAGATCGACGCGCTCGGCGGTGAGATGGGCAAGAATATCGACAAAACATTCATCCAGTCTAAGATGCTTAATGTTTCAAAGGGACCGGCCGTACATTCACTCCGTACACAGGCTGATAAAGCCGAATATTCGAAGAGAATGCGCCAGACACTCGAGCATCAGGAACATCTCCACATAAGACAGGTCGAAGTGGCAAAACTTCTGACTGAGGGTGATCCTGAAGACAATGCGGGGTCTGTTACAAGTGAAGAGCCTCAGAAGGATTGCCGCAAAGTTGTGGGTATTCAGACCTGCACAGGAACAATATATGAATGCAAAGCAGCGATTATCTGTACCGGAACATATCTTAAGGCAAGGTGTCTTGTCGGTGAGACGATAACAGAAACCGGGCCGAGTGGGATGCAGAGATCGACATTTCTTTCTGACAGCCTCGCAGATGAAGGCATTGCATTAAGAAGATTCAAGACAGGAACTCCCGCCCGCATGGATGGCAGGACTCTTGATTATTCAGAGATGACAATACAGAACGGTGACAAAACCGTCATCCCTTTCTCATATTCAACAGATCCCAAAGATGTACAGATCGATCAGGTGCCATGTTACCTCACATATACCAATGAGGAAACTCATGAAATAATACGGCAAAACATAGGCAGATCGCCAATTTACGCAGGAATAATTGAAGGCACAGGCCCACGTTACTGCCCTTCTATCGAAGATAAAGTCGTAAAGTTTCCCGACAAGATAAGACATCAGGTCTTCATTGAGCCGGAGGGACGCGGGACAAATGAAGTCTATATCGACGGGATGTCATCATCCATGCCGGACGATGTTCAGCAGCAGATGTACAGAACAGTGCCGGGGCTTGAGCATTGCGACATAGTGAAGAATGCATATGCGATCGAGTACGATTGCATAAACGCGAATATACTCAAACAGACGCTTGAAACAAAGAATATTGAGGGCTTGTTTTGCGCAGGACAGTTCAATGGAAGCAGCGGTTATGAAGAAGCTGCAGCGCAGGGGCTCATTGCCGGAATAAATGCAGCGATGGAAATCAAAGGTGAGGAACCGCTCATTATCGAAAGGTCTGAAGCGTATATCGGTGTGCTGATCGATGATCTTGTGAGCAAGAATAATCTCGAGCCATATAGAATGATGACCTCGAGGGCGGAATACAGATTGCTGCTCCGTCAGGACAATGCTGACCTGAGGCTTAGAAAATACGGATACCGCGTGGGGCTCATTTCAAAACAGGAGTATGATCACGTCTGTTATAAAGAAAAAGCAATCACCGATGAGATCATGAGACTGAAAAGAACGAAGATCGGCGGGAGCGAAGCGGTTCAATTATTTCTTGAAAAGAACGGGTCAGCGACACTTAAGACGGCATGTTCACTGGCCGAGCTGATGTGCAGACCGGAGCTGGGATATGAAATGATTGCTGAGATCGATAAGAACAGACCTGAGCTCAGCAAAGAGATCACTGATCAGGTCGAGATAGAAATCAGATACGAAGGCTATATCGAGAGGCAGAAGAAGCAGGTCGAGCAGTTTGAAAAGCTTGAGCACAAGCGCATACCTGACAGCATAGATTACGATAAGGTGACAGGAATCAGGATTGAAGCCAGGCAGAAGTTCAAGAAATTCAGGCCAACATCAATAGGTCAGGCGGGCAGGCTTTCAGGAGTTACACCTGCGGATGTGCAGGTGTTACTGGTTTATATGGAGAAATTTCACGTGAAACAATAATGGGTCGGGCGGCGCGTCCTCGCAGTCCGATTGGTTCGGAGTCCGGCGCGTCCTCGCAGTCCGATTGACTGGCCTGTATCGGTCATGCATAAAGAAAAAGCGCATGACCGGCGGCACACGCCAATCGTTCCCGCGAGTTCCGCGCCTGGGCTGAGAATATAATAGTCAAGCGCGACTCGCAGTCCGATTAGTTCGGAGTCCAGCGCGTCCTCGCAATCCGATTGGTTCATAATCCGGCGCGTCCTCGCAGTCCGATTGACTGGCCTGTATCGGTCATGCATAAAGAAAAAGCGCATGACCGGCGGTACACGTCAATCGTTCCCGCGAGATCCGCACCTGGGCTTTATTCGAGAAGAAGCTGATTCAGTTATATGCCAAATATGAGGTAAACGCAAATGAATAACGAAACACAGGAAATCACATACAGTTTCGAAGAATTCCGGGAAATGTTTCACGTGAAACATTTTCGGGATGAGCTTAAAGGTATGGGAATTGAACTTTCTGATGCACAGCTCGAAAAGTTCTACTTGTATTATAAGAACCTGATTAAGTGGAATTCGGTGATGAATCTGACCACTATAACTGAGCTTGATGATGTGTTAACTAAACATTTTCTTGATAGTCTGTCTATTGTGAAAGCATATGATATTGGAAAGCTCAACAAAGGAGTAAGCATTATTGATGTTGGAACAGGGGCCGGTTTTCCCGGACTTCCACTTGCAATTTGTTTTGACAAATGCAAGGTTACATTAATGGACTCGCTGCAGAAGCGGATCAAGTTTCTGGACGACACAATAGAGCTGATAGGAGTGAGCAATTGCAAAACTGTTCACAGCAGAGCTGAGGATCTTTCAAGAGATAAAGCATATAGAGAAAAGTATGATCTTGTGTGCCCGAGAGCTGTTGCCGATTTGAGGACACTTTCCGAGTATTGCCTTCCTTTTACAAAAGTAGGCGGAACATT
>Ga0172377_10007303_pt1 | contig 11366 bp, 9 predicted proteins | sample Pumphouse3metaG_FD_119749 | JGI IMG/M metagenome (GOLD analysis project Ga0172377, IMG submission 119749) | Leachate microbial communities from a municipal landfill in Southern Ontario, Canada - Pumphouse #3 metaG | ecosystem: Engineered > Solid waste > Landfill > Unclassified | place: Canada... | reverse complement strand
GAAATAGGCGAAGCTCCGTTTGCCAATCCACGTAATGCAGCTTCCGGAACGCTAAAGCTTCAAAATTCATCAGAAGTAGCAAAACGAAAACTAGATTCTTACCTGTATTATATTTTGGGAGAAAAATTACCTGGAAACGAACATTACGAAAACCTTGAAAAAGCCCGTGAATGGGGATTCAAGATATCCTCCCATATGCAAATATGCAAAAATCTTAAAGAAATTTTTGACTATTTAAAATACTGGGACAAAGAGAGATTTAATCTTCCTGTAGCCACCGATGGAATTGTAATTAAGGTCAACTCACTAAAACTTCAGAAAAACCTTGGATACACAGCAAAAACTCCACGATGGGCAATAGCTTTTAAATTTAAAGCTGAAAGAGTAAGTACACTTCTTAAATCGGTAACATTTCAGGTAGGACGTACAGGAGCCATAACTCCGGTTGCCAATTTAAAACCAGTACAGTTGGCAGGAACGGTAGTAAAACGTGCCACGCTTCATAATGCTGACATTATTAAAAATCTTGATCTTCATCTAAATGATACTGTCTTTGTGGAAAAAGGAGGAGAGATCATTCCTAAAATTGTATCTGTAGACCTTTCAAAAAGGGAAAAGGATGCCAGTCCTGTAGAATTTATAAAAAATTGTCCCGAATGTGGAACTATACTGGTTCGTGGTGAAGATGAATCTGCCCATTATTGTCCTAACGATACAGGATGTCCTCCGCAAATAAAAGGAAGAATAGAGCATTTCATAAGCAGAAAAGCTATGAACATTGATGGTCTGGGAGAAGAAACTATTGAATTATTATATGACCAGGGACTTATTAATAACTGTGCCGATTTATATGATCTTAAAAAGCAACAGCTTATTCCACTTGAAAGAATGGGTGAAAAATCAGCCAGTCGTATTCTAAAAAGTCTTGAAGACTCCAAAAACATACCCTTTGAGAGAGTTATATATGCATTAGGAATTCGTCATGTAGGTGAAACAGGAGCAAAAACTCTTGCCTTCAAATCAACCAGTCTGGGAAATCTTATGGCAGCATCTCAGGAAGAATTAACTAACATGAATGACATAGGAGAAGTCATTGCCAAAAGCATAATCCGGTATTTTAAGAATGAAAAAAATATAGAAATCATACACAGGCTTAAAGAAAAAGGAATACAATTCAGTTTAGATTCCACTGCATTAGAAGGACGGACGGAAAAGCTTACAGGAAAAAACATTGTTATTTCAGGAACCTTTCAGAATCACTCCCGTGATGATTTAAAAAAATTAATTGAACAAAACGGAGGGAAAAATGTAGGCTCCATATCTAAAAACACATCTATGCTCCTTGGCGGAAAGAATATAGGCCCTTCAAAATTACAAAAGGTTGAAAAATTAGGTATTCGTATTATATCAGAAGATGAGTTTATAAGAATGATAAAATAGTACCTTAAATTTTCCATTTTTTTTAAATGGTTTAGTTTTTTAAAACAGATTCGTACGTATCTTTGTATTAATAAAAATATGAGACTAAAAAAATTCATCATAAACAAAAAAATAAACAGTCGATTAAAATCGTCTGACAGACATGTTTGTTTTAAAAATATGGTCACTGCAAAGACGGCAGGGATTATATGGAATAAAAATGATAAAATCGCATATAAAGACATAGTCAAAAAATTGAATAAAAACAAAATAGAATTTAGGTCAATTTGTATTTCGAATAATAAGCTGAATAAAGATCAGAAAAACATAGTAACCAGTAAAGATTTCAATTTTTCAGGAACGCCAAAAAATAAATTCGTACAAGATTTTTTAGACACTGAATTTGATTTGCTAATTGATATAAGTCTTTCCTCTTCTATTTATGCCCAGCTAATTCGTAGCTTTTCAAGGGCACATTTTAAAGTAGGCTGGGCTCCTGTCAATACCGATTATTTTGACATGACAATTGATATCAGTAAAAAACCGGAATCACAGTATCTGATTAAACAGATCTATCATTATTTGAATGTTATAAATTAATTTCAAAATGGAACATCTTTTAAAAGGTCTAGGGGTTGCTCTTATAACTCCTTTTCAAAAAAATTATAAAGTCGACTATAAAACGCTTGAAGAACGAGTCGAAGAACAAATCTCAGGAGGCACCGATTATATTGTAGCCCTTGGAACAACCGGAGAAACTCCGACATTAAGTGACGAAGAGCAGAAAGAAATCATCAACTGCATTTGCAAAACAGTTAACAAAAGAGTTCCTGTCATACTGGGTATTGGCGGAAATGATCCGGTAAGAGTCATAAAAAACATAGAGGATACTAACTTTGAAAATATTCAGGGAATACTTTCTGTTACTCCTTTCTATAACAAACCATCGCAAAGAGGTCTGGTAGAATACTACAAAAAAATTGCAGCTGTCTCCCCGGTTCCTGTTGTTTTGTATAATGTACCTGGCCGAACGGGTACAAACATGCTTTCTGAAACAACAGTGGAAATAGCAAAATCCTGCTCAAATGTGATTGCCGTAAAAGAAGCATCAGGTATATGTGGTCAGGCAGGAAAAATTGTAAAAGACGGACCTACTAATTTTGGAGTTATTTCAGGAGATGACGGACTAACTATTCCTATAATTTCAATAGGTGGTATAGGCGTTATTTCTGTTTTGGCTAACGCCATGCCCAAACATATGAGTTTAATGGTACATCTTGCCAATGAAGGAAACTTTATATCCGCACGTAAAATCCATATGCAGTTATTAAATTTCTTTAAACTCCTTTTTACAGAAGGTAATCCTTGCGGAATTAAGGCTTTATTGGAAATAATGGGTAAGGCTAACAATGTTTTACGTCTACCACTCTACCCTATTAGTCAGGATCTTTATAAGAATTTAGAAAAAGAATTAAAAAACGTTCTTTAATTTTTAAAAAATATATGCTTAGACAATATAAAGAAATACCTTCTCCATGTTATGTTATGGAAGAAGATCTTTTAAAAAAGAATATTAGTTTAATCCGTAATATCTCAGAGAAAACCGGAAATGAAATTATTTTCGCAATTAAAAGTTTTGCTATGTGGAGCGTGTTCCCTAATTTCCGGGACGATGTTCCGGGAGCAACGGCAAGTTCTCTTAACGAGCTAAAGATATGGTCAGAAATGATTAATAAACGAGCCCATATATATTCTCCGGCCTACGATGAAGATTCTTTTCAGGAAATAATTCAGCTCTCAGATCACATTACTTTCAATTCACTCAGTCAATACAACCGTTTTTATCCTCTGATTAAAAAATCAGGGAGAAAAATATCCGTTGCTCTTCGTATTAATCCTGAATTCTCCGAGGTAAAGGAAGCAGTTTATGACCCTTGCTCTCCAGGATCCAGACTTGGGATTACAGTAGATAAATTACCGGACAAACTTCCTGAGGGAGTTGACGGACTTCATTTTCACACACTTTGCGAATCCAGCTCTCAGGCATTAAAAAATACGCTAAAAGTAGTTGAAGAAAAATTTGGTCATTACTTTTCACAGATAAAATGGATAAACATGGGAGGCGGACATCTTATTACAGATAAAAAATATGACGTTCCCCTACTCATTTCAACTCTAAGAGATTTCAACTCAAAATATCCAAAATTAAGAGTATTCCTGGAACCAGGAAGTGCTTTTACCTGGTATGCAGGGTTTCTAAAAACAACAGTTGAAGATATTGTGGAAAACCATGGCATCAAAACAGCCATTATAAATTCATCATTTGCCGCTCACATGCCTGATTGTCTTGAAGAGCCTTATCAGCCTGAAATCAGAAATGCAAAAACAGGGATACTTCCAGGTAAAGCAGCATACAGGATAGGTGGCAATACATGTCAAAGTGGAGACTTTTTCGGATTCTGGTCATTTGACAAGGAGCTGGAAATTGGAGACGAACTGATTTTTGAAAATATGATGCCATACACTATGGTAAAAAGCACCTTTTTTAACGGTGTACGTCATCCATCCATCGGAATAATACATTCAAACGGAAGCTTTCAGTTAGTCCGCAAATTTAACTACGAAGACTTTAAAAACAGGTTGGGTTAATTGGACCAGTTTTAAATTCCTATAATAGACCAATTCCTTTTTATTACATAATGTAACTAATATCATTTACTGTCGTTTTAATGGACAAAACATTTCACCTTAAAAGATAAATTCTTCCAGAAAAATTATTATTTTTAGGTAAAAAAAACACCCAGAAACATAATACAAAGACTATGTTTCTGAATGTTTAATTTATATTTTAAACCTTTATTAAGTTGTCAAATTAACATTCTTTTTAGTTACATATTCATTGTAACCTTTTTTCAAAGAATCAAAAATTTCTTTTACCGTTTCGATTTTGGTAGCTCTCCATGCATTAGTTCCACTAAAAGCATAACCCTGATACATTCTTCCTTTATACGCATTAAAAAGTGACACCATAATACAATAAGGACTTTTTTCCATTTGACACGTTTTAATACAATTATAAGGACATTGTTTCGGCTTATGAAGACCCTGACTTACCTCCTCTAAGAACTTATTCTTTATAGCTCTTCCAGGCATTCCAACGGGACTCTTTATTATAACGATATCTTCTTTTTTTGCTCTAAGATATTCATTTTTAAATTCATCAGAAGCATCACATTCCTTAGTAGTAACAAATCTGGTACCTAATTGAACACCATCTGCACCAAGTTCCATTATCTTAGCCATATCTTCACCAGTATAAATACCACCACCGGCAATAACAGGGATTTTTCTATTAAACTCTACCTCGTATATTCTAACCTGTTTTAATACGTCAACTAAAATACTCTCTAAATTAAAATGCGCGGTGTCTTCTAGTTGATTTAGTTTATAACCTAAATGACCTCCTGCCTTAGGACCTTCAACTACTACCAAATCCGGAATATAATTATAATTTCTTTTCCACTTTTCAACTATAATTTTTAAAGCTCTGGCTGAGGAGACGATGGGAGCAAGCTTAGTTTTACTACCCTCAGTCAAAAAAGAAGGCAAATTTAAAGGGAGACCGGCACCGGAAAAAATAATATCAGCTTTTTCCTTAACGGCCGTCTTAACCATATCAGAAAAATTTGTTAATGCCACCATAATATTGACACCGATAACTCCTTTAGATTTTTTAGATTTTTCTCTGGCTTTATTTATTTCCTCCTTCAATCCATCTATACTGGACTTTATATAATCCTTACAATTCTGCATATATAAAAGGCCAAGTCCGGCGGAAGAAATAACACCTATCCCCCCCTCATTTGCAACGGCAGAAGAAAGTCCGGATAATGAGATTCCGACTCCCATACCCCCTTGCACTATTGGCATCTTAACTAATAAATCTCCAATTTTTAATGATCTCATTACTTAAATATTATATTAATAATATGGCGAATGAAGCAATACTATCACGACACTCGCCTTTAACTTAAACTTTTAAAATATAGGTTGTTACACCATATTATTTTAATCAAAGATAATATTTTTATTTACAAAAACAAGATTATTCATATTGTAACTACCAATGCAAAAATTTTCACGCTTTAAAAACTACACATGAAAAATCGGTTATTAAGTAAACCATTGTTTTTCCGGAAAATATTAATCCGTGAGATATAAGCATTGAGTAAATTTGCGATTAGTTACCTAAATTTATTGTATCGATTCCCATTCTTCTACCTCTCCTGCTACAATTCTAAAAAGTGGATGGACTTCCACTTCTATTTTTTCAGATAATCTATGGAATTTTTCTATGTCTCTAATTTTCAATTTCCTAAGCAAATGATTTTTCTCATATTCTATTTGACCTCTGGTAACAGGAATTTTAGTAACAAAGTAATTGTAGTCAATTTTATCCTTATTGAAATTGTAACCCCTCCGCTGTGATTCTTCGTAAACTTCAGCTAAATACTGGTTAATACTATCAATGGAATTGTTCGTATTTTTAAACCGAATGAGTTGTGGATGGTTTTTATAGCCTTTTGTATTACCGGAGAGAACATTCTTAGCCAATAAGGTTTCGCGCCAAAGCGCCACTAAACCTTTTACATCTAAATATTTTGGATGAAGCGACCATATTCTCATAATAGAAATATTTAAAAAAATGTAGTTCTATAATCGAAAATTTCGTTCAAGTTGATTTCGATAATATAGTTTTAAGAACCCAGCTCATTCACTTTTATCAAGCAATAATATTTTCACGGTGTAAAAAAATGATAAAAAATAAACAAATTAGCAGATAATAAAAATTATTAAGTAAATAACCAACAGCAATGAACCCACCAAAATAGATTAACAATAAAAAGACTATTTCTTAAAATAAGTTCATTTCATATTATTTAGAATACGTAAGGCTTCAGAGACATGTTTTTCGGCCTGGTTTTGTGAATTAAAAATAAAAAGCACTTTGCCTTCCTTGTTTACAATATAAGTAACCCTGCCGGGAATTAGTCCAAATACATTTGCCGGCACATCAAACAACTTACGAACCTTGTTGCCGTCATCACTTAACAGAGTAAAGTTGAGGTTATGTTTTTTAACAAAATCTAAATGGCTTTCAACTGACTGCGCACTAATTCCAATAATCATCGCATCGGCCTCCTTAAAAACCTCAAACTGGTCACGAAAAGCGCAGGCTTCTGCGGTGCAGCCAGGGGTATCGTCTTTAGGATAAAAATAAATCACTAAATTTTTTTTACCCACTACAGAATCTAGTTTAAACAAATTGCCATTCTGATCTTTTAATTCGAAGGAAGGAATAGTACTTCCTACTGATATTTTTTCCATATTTTGAGCTTTACTGTTAAAAGTTAAACAACTAAACAAAAGAAATAAACAAAGATTTTTAATGATATAATCCATAATTATTATTTTTTATATGTTTAAACATTTTATTGAAACTGGCCTTTATGCTAAATAATTTTTACAAATAAAAGTTAGTCGTCTTTTTTTATCCATTGAAATAAACTTATTGACACCCAACATATTTGTAAAAAAACGAACAAACCACTCATTATTGCAATACTTAAGTGCAGAATTTTTGTTTACTGATTGAAATATAGCGAAAATAGATATCTCTACAACATATACAAAATAGAAAATTAAAGTTTAGGACAAGCTTCTTTATTCAGATATTTTGTTATTATATTTATAAAATCGTCCTTATTTATGGGTTTGGAAATAAAATCATCACACCCGTTTTTTAATGCTAACTCTTTATCTGCAGATGTAGAATATGCTGTCTGGGCTATGATTGGAACATCAGGGTTAAAACTTTTAATAATTTTTGAAGCCTCAAATCCTCCCATTACAGGCATTTTTATATCCATTAACACTAAATGAACGACATGTTCACGAAATATTTTTATTGCCTCTTTTCCGTTTTTTGCAATTAAAATATTTAGAGTGTCTTCATAAAAATTAGTTAGAAGTTCTTTCATATAAAATACATTAACTTCCTCATCTTCAGCAATAAGAATTGTCAGTCTATTCGTTTTAGCAATAGTCTTTTCTTCTGATTCCTCTTTTCCTTTAACAGAAAATTCAGCCACTTTATCAACAACAAATTTAAAAGGAATTCTAATATAAAAAGTAGTTCCTTCACCCTTCCTGGATTTCAGGTTTATTTTACCTCCCATTAATTCAGTGTTTTCTTTCGCTATAGATAGCCCAAGACCAAGACCACCTGTCTTACGGGAAATATCTTTTTCCTCCTGGGAAAAACAATCAAATATCATTTTATAATTTTCAGATAAAATACCAATACCCGTATCTTTTACATAAATAACCAGTCTGTTATTTTCAGGGTAATAGCCTAATTCAACAAAACCTTTTTCAGTGTATTTTATGGCATTATCAAGCAGATTACCAAGTATTTTATTAAGCTTTGACTTATCACTTATAATAATACTTTCATTATCTGAAAGTTCATTTTTAATATAAAGAGAAATATTTTTTTCTTTAGCTTTAAGATTAAATACTTTAAATAATTCTGTCATCAGACTATTAAGACAAAACCGTTCTTCAATTAAAAGAACCTGTTTTGTCTCCAGACTCGAAATTTCTAAAATATCATCAATTATATGTAATAACTGATGGCTGCTCTTATTTATTATTGAAGTATATATTTTCCGCTTCTCCTTAGTAACTCCGGTATCGTTCAATAAATTAGAAAAACCAATAATACCATTCATAGGAGTACGAATCTCATGTGACATATTATGCAAAAACTTATCTTTTAGCCTATTGGCTTTTTCGGCTTTATCTTTTTCAACAGACAGTTTATTATTGGATATTTTTAGTTCATTATTTATAGCTTCAGCTTCTGTTTTCTTCTTTTCCAGCTCTATTTCATATGTTTTTTTAGTTGTAATATCTTTTGCAATAATCTGGAAAAGATCTTTTTCCTGATTAAAAATTTTACCTTTTATATCAAGATAGTATATTTTGTTATTCTCCTTTTCAAAGGAATATACACTGTCAATAGCACTGATTTTTTTCCCAAATAATCCTTTTCCGCTAAAATTATTCAGTCTATTAGCCAGATCAAAAATATTTAAATTAAGAATATCCTTTTTTAAAACATGTAAATAATTAACCACCCTTTTATTTACATCAATTATCTGGCCATTAGTTTTGCAAATAATAATAGCATCATTTGATTCTTCGAACAAAGAATGATACTGAATTTCGCTTTCTTTTAACGCTTTTTTAGCGCGCACACGTGGAGTAATATCTATTGCCGCAACCTGTACCCCTATTGAATTTTGATTTTTATCAAGGATACAGGTACAATTTGTATGATAATATCGTATATCACCTGACCGTTCGATTCTTTCAACAAAATGTCGATCTTTATTAGAGCGAATTGTTTTTTTAAGATGTTCTAAAATATATACAGAATTGGATTTGCCATAAAGTTCAACAATATTTTTCCCAATAGGATTTTTAACATATAATTCGAATGATTTAATAGCATCACTATTTGCCCTTATTAGTTCATAATTCGTATTAAAGAAAAGAAGTCTGATTCCGATATGCTCAAACAGTGATTTAAATTCTGCATTACTTTTATTGACTGAGTCCTTTACTTTACATTTTATGTATAAAATCAAAAGTATAATTATCAAAGCGATAGAAAACATGGTAAGTGGGAAAAAGAAACCTGGCAAAAACTTCGTATTATGCTGAAAAAAAGAAACCGGACGATTTATTATAGCTCTATCTATAGAACTGGTTATTTCATTTCTGGTAAAAGTCAGAATATTTAATTCTCCTTCATGTTTTAATTTAATTGGATATGCTGAACCCTCTTCCTGAAAAAAAACAAACAAAACGGGTAAAAGGATAAAGAAAAAAAATTTTTTCATCGATTTATTTATAAAGCCTTAATAAAAAACAAATTATTTATTACAACATTTAGTTTTATCTAAACGTTTTTAAATCTACTAAATAATCAAGATTATATTGGGGCTATTTAGATGAATTATTTAAAAAACAACAACTAAAGTTTAACAAAGACGGGAGGTTTAAAGGTATTTAGAAACAAATATTCTATAGCATTGATATAATTTTCATGATTAAACAAAGAAATAATATTACTTATTTTATAATATTGGGAATAATATAAATACCGCAACATCCCAAACAGCATGGGAAATAATCACTACTGATAGTCTCTTTTTATAAAGGAATAATGTTCCCCAGAAAAAGCCACATACAAAAGCTGCCATTATAAGCATGAAATTAAAAGACCACAAATGAACAAGAGCATAAATTATGGAAGTAATGAGTATTCCTGACCACGAACCTTTTTTTCTCATAAAGTATTTCTGTATTGTTCCACGCCAAAATATCTCTTCAGCAGGACCTATTAGAAATAATAAAAGAATGATTAATGTAGAACTATTATGCCCTGCTCTAATACCGTAAATAGAAGACACCTGTGCTTTTTCAAAAGGAAAAAGAAAATTTGAAATATAATCTCCGCAAACAAAAACTACCCATAAAATAATGGCGTATATAATTCCGGTTATAACATCCCTAATACTGAGTTTAAACTCTGTTTTTAAGTCTTTATTCAATAACGCACTGATTATGCAAAGAATTACTGCCGAAAATGGCATCGCTATCCAAAAATCAATATAAGAAGAGGTCCATGGAGAAAACATTATAAACCACAATACAGCGGCTGTAAATATGGCAAGAATATATTTTTTATTCATAAAGATGCAATTATTAGAGATACTACAAGTAAAATATCAAACGCCATAACAAGCTGGGCTGACATACCGTCAAGTCCTGCAATTATCGCTTCTTTATTATTTGAGGCTATTTTTATTTTAGAGATGTTTTTTCTTGCAATAATTAACGTAATTAATACCAGTATTGACCATACAGGCAGAATCTTTGTTATTATTAAAATCAAGATAAGAATATAAGCCATTAATGCATTTATAATATACAGTTTTTTAGATAATTCAAATCCTATTAGTATTGGTATTGTCTTTATTCCGGCTCTATTATCATTTTTAATATCGTGTGTATTATTTGCATGTAAAATATTTACTACTAAAAAAGCTATAGGCAAAGAAATGTATAAAGAATTAACTATGAACGCGCCCGTCATGGAAAAGGCTGTTCCTACTGCAATAACAGGCCCGTAAATTAGAAAAACAGTAAGATCTCCCAGAGCGCGGTATTTAAACCAGAAATAAAAAGCAGCAAAGAACATGCCCACTAATCCTATCCAAAATAATTTCAAACCAATATTAAACATTAAATAAATTCCAATTAAAGAAACAATGCCTAATAAAAAATATCCTGCTTTTAAAAAAGATTTCGGTTTAAATACTCCGTCAATAAGCATTCTGGTTGTTCCTTCAGTTTCCTTTATATCTACACCTTTTTTAAAATCATAATAATCACTTATGAGATTTCCGGCAGCCTGAGCTAAAACAGCTCCAATAATAGCCAGTAAACCATAATTCCAGTGTACTTCTAAAAATTGTATACCTGCTTTAGACACATAAAAAATATAAAAAAAAGAAACTACAGCTGTCATTGACGAAGCTGGGAATGACCATGGTCTTACTGCTAAAATATAATCCTTAATTGTATGTTTTGTTTTCTTATACATCTTAAAATAAAATTTTAGTGCATAATTAATCATTTTTGTAAAAAATTATACCTTATTTCCTGTTATATTATATTTTTAGCAAATACTTTTTTATACTACCTTAAATCCGCAAGAGTATTTCTACTACAAAGCCTAACTGCCCATCATTGTTGAGAATGCTATCAAAAACCTACTCACCATAACTCGGCTATGTTTCCGTTGCTTTTTG
>Ga0172377_10007301_pt1 | contig 11368 bp, 9 predicted proteins | sample Pumphouse3metaG_FD_119749 | JGI IMG/M metagenome (GOLD analysis project Ga0172377, IMG submission 119749) | Leachate microbial communities from a municipal landfill in Southern Ontario, Canada - Pumphouse #3 metaG | ecosystem: Engineered > Solid waste > Landfill > Unclassified | place: Canada... | reverse complement strand
TTCGAGAGGCAAAGAACCCTCTACGCCTAAAAAGATTGCCATTGGTATGGGTATTGCCGCTTGTGCTTATATAGTGATGACGCTAGGTTCGTTTTTCGCAGATCTTCCAATGCACAAAGAAATTGTAGCACAAGGATCTTCTTCAATTAAAGTGACTCCTATATTATTGATGGTGACTTACTTTTTATTGACTGTAGCTGAGTTATATATTTCTCCACTGGGTATTTCTTTTGTTTCAAAAGTAGCTCCTCCCAAATATCAAGGAATTATGCAAGGTGGATGGCTAGGTGCTACCGCCGTGGGTAACCAATTGTTGATTTTTGGTGCGATTATGTACGAGAATATTCCAATATGGATGACTTGGCTTGTTTTTGTTGTGGCAACAAGTTTGTCTATGATTGTGATGTTTACGATGTTGAAATGGCTTGAGAAAATAGCTAAATAACAATCAGACAAAGGTGAAAAGATCTTTCTTCCTCAACCATAAAGCCTTACGATTTCGCAAATGGAGTCGTAAGGGTTATGCTGCCTTTATAAGTACTACGCATTGCGTAACGATAGGGCAACTAGCGAGCTGGATTGTGGAACGTCTCGATAATAAACGAACGCAAAAAGTAGTTACTTCGTTTTTTAACGACCTAACAATAGCGGATGAAGACGAAAAAGAATTAATACAGGAAGAAGATTTCATACGCATGGATGGATTATGTTTTGACCATACCCTTTCAAAACTTTCTAATTTTTACGATAAAACGTTGAGAACCAAAAGGTTCTCAACGATAACAATAAAAACAGCAGTCTATCTTCTCTCTTGAGAAGGTAGGCTGCTGTTTTTTTTAAACCAATAAACAACGCTATTAAATGATTCAGAAATTAAAACAACAGGTACTTGACGGAACGTCATTAACGCTCGAACAGGCACGAATTTTAATGAAGGTAGAAGATAAAGAAGCACTTTATAAAGCAGCAAATGAAATCACACACCATTTTATGGAGGATAAATTTGATACCTGCTCTATTATTAATGCCAAGAGTGGTAATTGTAGTGAAGATTGTAAATGGTGTTCACAAAGTGCGCATAATAAAGCAAAAATTAATACGTACGCTTTACTTCCAGCTGAAGAATGTGTACACCATGCTTTAGCTAATCGCAAACAAGGGATTAATCGCTTTGCTTTAGTCACAAGTGGAAAAAGAATTTCTACAAAGGAAACAAAAGAATTGGTTGACATTGTACACCAAATCAAAGGATCATCAGACACGAAAGTATGTGCTTCTATGGGGTTGCTTAAGAGGGAACAATTACAACAGCTTTTTGATGCAGGTATAGAAAATTATCATTGTAATATAGAAACAGCTCCGTCTAATTTTTCCAATTTATGTACGACACATACCCTTGCACAAAAGATGGAAACGTTGAATCTGGCCCGTGAAATTGGATTCCGCGTTTGCTGCGGAGGTATTATTGGTATGGGTGAGACCATGGAACAACGGGTTGAGATGGCTCTATTCTTACACGATGCTAAAATTTATTCGATTCCTATCAATATTTTACAACCTATTCCAGGTACACCCTTAGGTGATACCCCTTTTATTAGCGACGAAGAGATTTTAACTACCATTGCCTTATTTCGCTTTATTAACCCAAACGCTTATCTTCGTTTTTCAGGGGGTAGAGGTCGATTAAGTATTGAAACACAACGCAAGGCTTTATTTATTGGTGTAAATGCTGCGATTATGGGCGATTTACTGACAACTATTGGAAGTAAAGTTAAACAAGATAAAGAGCTTTTCACTTCTGAGGGTTATTCATTAATTAAAAATACAGACTGGTAAAAATGACTACAAATGAACTTTTAGCTTTTGATAGAGAACATATTTGGCATCCTTATACTTCTACGGTAGATCCACTTCCTGTTTATCCCGTAAAAAAAGCGGATGGCGTTCGAATCACGTTAATGGATGGAACGGAATTGATTGACGGGATGTCTTCTTGGTGGTGTGCTATTCATGGATATAATCATCCTGTACTTAATAAAGCAGCAAACGAGCAGTTGGAGAAAATGAGCCATGTTATGTTTGGCGGTTTCACACATGAACCGGCCGTTGACTTGGTTCAAAAACTGCTAAAAATAACTCCGCCATCTTTACAAAAGGTTTTTTTAGCTGATAGTGGTTCGGTTGCGGTAGAAGTGGCTATGAAAATGGCGATACAATATAATCAGTCATTGGGAAAGACTCATAAGTGTCATTTTGCCACAATACGAAATGGTTATCATGGGGATACGTGGCATGCGATGTCTGTTTGTGATCCTGTGACGGGTATGCACGGTATTTTTAAGGGTAGTTTGCCTATACAGTACTTTTTACCTCAGCCTACGGTGAAGTTTGACGAACCTTGGGATCCTAAAGCTATTGAGCCTCTGCGTGATTTACTCGAAAAACAGCAGGATGACTTGGCTGCACTGATTCTCGAACCAATCGTTCAAGGCGCTGGAGGAATGTATTTTTATTCTCCTCAATATTTAATTGAGGCTCGTCGTTTATGCTCAGAATATAATGTTTTACTTATCTTTGACGAAATAGCGACTGGATTTGGTCGTACAGGTAAACTTTTTGCTTGTGAACATGCGGGGATAGAACCTGATATTATGTGTGTGGGGAAATCTCTTACGGGAGGGTATATGACGTTGTCTGCAGTACTGACAACTCAGACCATAGCCGATACCATTTCTTCGGGTGATGCAGGGTGCTTTATGCATGGGCCTACATTTATGGGGAATCCTTTAGCTTGTGCACTAGCTTCGGCTTCAATTTCACTATTACTTGAATCGGATGGTTTACATAAAGTGAAAAACATTGAAAAGCAACTAGAAATGGAACTTCGACCCGCTGAAAAGTTTGATACCGTAGCGGAAGTTCGTGTTTTAGGCGCTATCGGCGTAGTCGAAATGAAAGAGCCTGTCGATATGGCTATTTTGCAACGCCGTTTTGTGAAAGAGGGGATTTGGATAAGACCTTTTGGAAAATTAATTTATATCATGCCCCCTTTCATCATACAGCCCAAGGATCTGACACAACTGACAACAGGACTCTTAAATATATTGGCATATGATTAACTATACAGCTGAATTACTAGCACTCAAAAAAAATGGAAATTTACGAACATTGCCTAAGGTTTCTCATCTGGGTAAATTTATCATCGAGGATAAAAAAAAGATGTTGAATCTTTCTTCTAATGATTACTTGGGCTTAGCGATTCGTGAAGATTGGAGAAATGAATTTATGAATTCTAAAGAAGCTGCATCTCTTCCCCTTTCTTCTTCTTCTTCTCGTTTACTTACAGGTAATTTTAAAATTTATAATGCACTTGAAAAAGATATTGCTCGTGCTTATAAACATGAATCTTGTCTGTTGTTCAATAGCGGGTACCATGCCAATATAGGGTTACTTCCTGCTTTGACGGATCGCCGTTCGCTTATCTTGGCTGATCGCTTAGTGCATGCAAGCATTATAGATGGGATTCGCCTTAGTGGTGCTACTTTTCAGCGCTACAAACATAACGATTTGGATCATTTAGAAAAATTACTGGATAAATCGTATCGGGTTTACGATCGTATCTTTGTGGTTACTGAGAGTGTTTTTAGTATGGATGGTGACGTTACGGATCTCAAAAGACTAGTTCTATTCAAGAAAAAGTATAAGAATATTATGCTTTATGTTGATGAAGCTCATGCCGTTGGTATTAGAGGTGAAAAAGGTTTGGGCATTGCTGAAGAGTTGGATGTGGTAAAGGATATTGATATCTTAGTGGGTACTTTTGGGAAGGCTTTGGCTTCAATGGGAGCTTTCGTAGTTTGCGAAAAAGATATTTATGATTATCTGATTAATGCAATGCGTTCTTTTATCTTTAGTACGGCTTTGCCTCCTTTTCAAGTGGCATGGAGTCATTTCATCTTTAATCGGCTATCACTGTTGAATGACGAAAGGAGACAATTGAAAAATGTTTCAACTAGGCTTTGCAAAGCTTTAGACGGTAAGGGGGGCGAGATTAGTAATAGTCATATCATTCCGTTAATTATCGGGGAGAATGCTGCGGCTGCTCGTGCTTCTGATCAATTACGAAAAGGGGGCTTTTACTGCTTGCCTGTTCGGCCACCTACGGTACCTAAAGGGACCGCTCGTATTCGTTTTTCACTCACGGCTACGATTACAGAGAGAGATATATCTAAATTGATTCAGTTATTAAACACATTATAATCATTGATTATTTACCAGAAAGAAACGATCGCCGATGAATATTAAAACCATAAATAATAAGGGAAATGAATTAGTCCTCTTTTTTTCAGGTTGGGCTTCTTCTCCTCTTCTATTTGAACATTTAGTAGCACCCGTAAATTGCGATGTTTGGATTTGCTATGATTATCAAACGCTATCGCCTCTGCCAGAAACAATAGCAAATTATCAAAAAGTTCATCTTATTGCTTGGTCTATGGGGGTTTCCATCGTGGAAAGGTTAATTCAACTACAACCATTTACCTTTACTTCTGCTACGGCTATTAATGGGACTCCTTTCCCAATAGATGATACAAGGGGTATTCCCAAAAAGATTTTCAAAGGGACCCTTGATCTTTTAAATGAAACCAACTTAACTCGATTCAATATTCGAATGTGTGGAGGGCGATCTGTTTTCCAATCATTTTATAAACCTTCCACTCGTTCATTAAAAGAGTTAAAATCTGAATTGGCTGCGCTTTACGAAAGTACGCCACCGAAAGGAACTCCTCTTGTATGGACTTCTGCTATCCTTGGCAAACAGGACCGGATCTTTCCTGCAGCCAATCAACAAAAGGCTTGGGAGGAAAGAAAGGTAAATGTTCATTCATTAGAGGCTCCTCATTTTTTATTTCATTTGTTCACTGAATGGCAACAACTATGGTCTCTGTAGATATACAAAACGTTCAAAAACGTTTTTCTCGGGCAATCGAAACTTATGATAACGCAGCTGTCGCACAAAGGGCTATTTGCAAACATCTTATTCGACTTGTTCCAACTAATAAATCCTATATTAATGCGCTCGAAGTAGGTTGTGGTACAGGGATACTCACAAGCCTCTTACTTCAACAGCACGTATCTCAACACTGGACGATTAATGACCTTTGTCCTGAAGTGAAGGAGAAAGTGAAGGCGCTTTTTGAAAAGGAAAAGAGGAGAACCCCTCCTCGATTCCATATAGGCGATATAGAAACACTTACATTTGAAGATCAAACGTATGATCTTATAATTTCTGCATCTATGTTGCAATGGCTTCGCAATCCAAAATTATTTTATGAACGAGTATCCAATTGGTTACAACCTGAAGGCTTTTTTGTTTTTAATACGTTCTCGTCTCAAAATTTTTATGAGATAAGATCTATTACAGGAACAGGCTTGTCATATCCTTCCACGAACGAATTGACTGCGTGGATGAATAAAGACTTAAAGATATTACAGGTACATAAAGAACAGATTTCATTACAGTTTGATTCTCCTATTGCTATGTTACGACACCTTAAAGAGACAGGGGTCACAGCGATTGGCAATACAAAATGGACAAAGCATTCGCTGAATACGTTCTCTTCTCGTTATCAAAAAGAATATGGAACGAAAGATGGTAAAGTGAAACTCACTTACTGTCCTATTTATTTTGTTACACAAAAAAAATAATCATTATGAAAGGAAAAGTTTTTTTTATCACAGGTATAGATACAAATATTGGGAAAACTTTTATTACTGGGATATGGGCTAAACAGCTGGCGAATAAGGGGCATAAAGTTATTACACAAAAAATGATTCAAACAGGTTGTCTTGAACGTTCTGAAGATATAGAAGAACATCGACATTTACAAGGACTGCCTTATTTGCCTGAAGATGAAATAGGACTGACATGCCCTTATATTTTCACTTATCCTTGTTCTCCTCATATGGCTGCAGAAAAGGATAAACGAACAATAGATACTACGGTTATTACACAGGCTACCAATACACTACGAGAAAAGTATGAAATCATTTTACTTGAAGGGGCTGGCGGGTTAATGGTGCCGATTGACCACAAACAGTTGACCATCGATTATCTGAAGGAATGTAATTATCCAGTAGTTTTGGTTACTTCAGGTCGTTTAGGTAGCATAAACCATACGATTCTTAGTCTTGAGGCTTGCTTACGTCGGAGGATCTCTGTTTATAGTGTGGTTTATAATAATTATCCTCCCGCTGACAAATCTATTGATTTAAATACGAGAGCATATATCAAAGAATATTTACAACAAAAATCTCCAGATACGCTGTTTCAAGTGTTTGATAACGGCATTTTAAAATGAAAGATTTTGTAGCTATCGATTTTGAAACGGCTAATAGAAATTATAGTAGCGTATGTAGTGTTGGGATTGTCATTGTGAAAAAAGGGGTTATTGTTGATCGCTTTTATCAATTAATTAAACCTGAACCTGACTATTATTCGTATTTGAATACTTGTATTCATGGGTTAACACAACAAGATACTTGCCATACAGCTATTTTTCCCTTTGTATGGCCCAAAATTGAGGATAAAATTAAAGATTTACCTTTAATCGCTCATAACAAACGCTTCGATGAAAAATGTTTGAAAGAAGTGTTTAAAACGTATGATATGGATTACCCCAATTATACGTTTTATTGTACACTTATTGCTTCAAGACAAAAATGGAAGAATTTACCAAACTACAAATTAGGTACCGTAGCTTCGTATTGTGGATTTGACTTAACTCAACACCACCATGCGTTGGCTGATGCTGAAGCTTGTGCTGCTATAGCACTCAAAGTTTTTTAAATTCTTAGCTATTAACTGAATCATCTATAGGGTTCAATCGATAACTTAAATAGCATTATAGCGACTATCCTATACGCATTGCATTTATCTAATTAATAATAAAGGGGGGAATCAAATGATTCCCCCCTTTATATCTATTGCTTTTATTGCTTTTTAGTCAACGACTTGCATATCTAATGCTTCTTTACGTTGTTGATCTATGTGCTCAAATTCTGCTTTATCTCCTACGATTAAATGATCATATTCACGTTGCCCCGTACCTGCTGGGATCAAATGACCACAAATAACGTTTTCTTTCAAACCATTCAAGTTATCTACCTTACCTCTAATTGCAGCTTCATTCAATACTTTCGTTGTTTCCTGGAAAGAAGCAGCTGACATAAAGCTTGAAGTTTGTAATGCGGCACGAGTGATACCTTGTAATATCTGATTTGCCGTCGCAGCGACAGCGTCTCTAAACTGTACTTGCTTCAAGTCACGACGTTTTAAGGTACTGTTTTCGTCTCTTAATCGGCGTGCCTCAACGATTTGTCCAGCTTTTAAGGTCGTTGATGCTCCTGGATCTGTGACAACTTTCTTTCCCCAGATTTTATCATTGTCAGACATGACATCTACCTTATCAACGATTTGTTGTGGTAAGAATTTCGTGTCACCTGGATCTAAGACATTCACTTTACGCATCATTTGACGTACAATTACCTCAAAGTGCTTATCGTTAATCTTTACACCTTGTAAACGGTATACATCTTGTACTTCATTGACAATATATTCTTGTACAGCCGTAGGGCCTTTAATGGCCAAAATATCTGCAGGTGTAATAGCACCATCAGACAAAGGCATACCTGAACGAATATAATCGTTTTCTTGTACTAACAATTGCTTAGATAAAGGAACCATGTATTTATGAACTGCCCCTAATTTTGAGGTAACCATAACTTCACGATTACCACGCTTAATCTTACCAAAACTAACTTCACCGTCAATTTCAGAAACCACAGCTGGATTAGAAGGATTTCGTGCTTCAAACAATTCTGTAACACGAGGTAAACCACCCGTGATATCACCGGCTTTACTTACGGCACGAGGAATTTTAACGAGCACTTCACCCATCCTAACCTTGTCTCCATCTTCTTTAACAATATGTGCACCTAAAGGCAATGAATAGTTCTTAAGATAATTACCATCAGAATCAACAATATGTGCTGCTGGAGCTTTTGTTCTATCTTTTGATTCAATAATGATTTTTTCTTGTAAACCGGTTGCTTCGTCACTTTCAACTTTATAAGTCAAGTTTTCGACTACACTTTCAAATTCTAGTTTACCTTCTGCTTCAGATACAATTACAGCGTTAAATGGATCCCATTCGATTAGCTTATCGCCTTTCTTTATCAAATCCCCTGGTTTAAAGAATAACTTAGATCCATAAGGTAAATTATGAGTCAATAAGACCATCCTTGTATTCGGATCAACGACACGCAACTCAGCCAAACGACTAACGATGATTAAGCATTTTTCATCTACCGATTCTACAACTCGAAGTTCATCGAATTCTAATTCACCATCATATTTAGAAATAATACTGTTTTGTGTAGCAACGTTGGAAGCAATACCTCCGACGTGGAATGTACGCAAAGTTAACTGGGTACCAGGCTCACCAATGGATTGCGCAGCAATTACACCTACAACCTCACCTTTTTGAACCATATGGTTTGTAGCCAAGTTTCGTCCATAACATTTAGCACAAACACCATGTTTAGACTCACACGTTAATACAGAACGAATTTCTACACTTTCAATAGGAGAATCTTCAATAATCTGAGCTTGTTCTTCACGAATTTCTTCCCCTGAAGCAACAATTAACTCACCAGTTGTAGGATGAATAATATCATGTACCGTCACACGACCTAATATTCGTTCGTATAAAGTAGCTATAACTTCTTCATCTTTCTTCAATTCCGTACATACTAAACCACGTAAAGTACCACAATCTTCTTCATGTATAATAACATCATGTGACACATCTACTAATCTACGAGTCAAATACCCAGCATCAGCCGTTTTCAAAGCGGTATCAGCCAAACCCTTACGAGCACCATGCGTAGAAATGAAATACTCCAATACGGAAAGACCTTCCTTAAAGTTAGAAAGAATAGGGTTTTCAATAATTTGCCCCCCACTAGCACCACTCTTTTGTGGTTTTGCCATCAATCCACGCATACCTGAAAGCTGACCAATTTGCTCCTTAGAACCACGAGCACCAGAATCCATCATCATAAAGATAGAATTAAACCCATCATTATCTTCTGCCAAGTGCTTCATCAAAATATTTGACAAATTACTATTGACGTGTGTCCATGTATCAATAATCTGGTTATAACGCTCGTTGAACGTTATGAAACCCATATTGTAGTTGTTTAAAATCTGTTCTACTTCTTCATCACCCTTACGTACTAATTCTTCCTTTTCAGGAGGAATAATTACATCGGCTAAGTTAAAAGATAAACCACCCTTAAAGGCCATATAATAACCAAGATTCTTGATATCATCCAAGAAACGAGCAGTTCTTGCTACACCACAAACTTTAATAACATCACCAATGATATTACGTAAAGCTTTTTTACCTAATACTTCATTTATATATCCAACTTCCTTAGGTACATACTCGTTTACAATTAAACGACCCATTGAAGTCTCAATCATATGACGTATAGGTTTTGAATTTTCATCTATATCATCTACATATACTTTTACTAAAGCATGTATATCCAAACGTCCTTCATTATAAGCAATAGTAGCTTCAGAACGATCATAAAAAATAAGTCCTTCACCCTTCATTTCCTTACGAATCTTCGTAATGTAATAAAGACCTAATACCATATCCTGAGAAGGTACCGTAATAGGTGCTCCATTGGCAGGGTTCAAAATATTATGTGAACCTAACATCAAGAGTTGAGCTTCTAATACAGCTTCATTACCTAAGGGTAAATGGACAGCCATCTGGTCACCATCGAAATCGGCATTGAAAGCAGTACAAGCTAATGGATGCAATTGAATGGCTTTACCTTCAATCAATTTAGGTTGAAAGGCTTGTATACCTAAACGGTGAAGAGTAGGGGCACGATTTAATAAAACAGGATGTCCCTTCATGACATATTCAAGTATATCCCAAACGACAGGTTCTTTACGATCAACTATCTTCTTTGCAGACTTTACTGTTTTAACAATGCCACGCTCAATTAACTTACGAATAATAAATGGTTTATATAATTCTGCGGCCATTCCTTTAGGAATACCACATTCATGCATTTCCAATTCTGGTCCTACTACAATTACAGAACGAGCTGAATAATCGACACGTTTACCTAACAAGTTTTGACGAAAACGACCTTGTTTACCTTTCAAACTATCAGAAAGTGATTTTAAAGGGCGATTAGCATCCGTCTTTACAGCACTTGATTTACGAGAATTGTCAAATAAAGAATCAACAGATTCTTGCAACATACGTTTCTCATTACGCAAAATAACTTCGGGAGCCTTTATATCGATTAATCGTTTCAAACGATTATTACGAATAATAACTCGACGATAAAGGTCATTCAAATCTGACGTAGCAAAACGACCCCCATCCAAAGGAACTAAAGGTCTTAAATCAGGAGGAATAACAGGGACAACTTTTACGATCATCCACTCTGGTTTGTTGATTCCTCGTGAAGCACGGAAAGCTTCAACAACTTGTAAACGCTTTAATGCTTCGTTTTTACGTTGTTGTGATGTATCTGTAGATGCACGATGGCGTAACTCATAAGAAAGGGAATCCAATTCTACACGAGTTAACAAGTCATATATTCCTTCGGCACCAATCTTTGCAATAAATTTATTAGGATCTGTATCTTCTAACATTTGGTTTTCTTTTGGTAAAGTATCCAAAATATCCAAATATTCGTCTTCAGAAAGTAAATCTAATTTTTCTACTGTATCAACAGCTCCTGGTTGTATTACAACATAGCGTTCATAATATATAATTGAATCAAGTTTCTTTGTTGGTATTCCTAATAAATAACCAATTTTATTAGGTAATGAACGGAAATACCAAATGTGAGCTACAGGAACAACCAAATGAATGTGCCCCATACGTTCACGTCGAACTTTCTTTTCTGTAACTTCCACACCGCAACGATCACAAACGATACCTTTATATCGGATACGTTTATATTTACCGCAATGACATTCATAATCTTTTACAGGACCAAATATACGTTCGCAAAACAAACCATCACGTTCAGGTTTGTAAGTACGGTAATTAATCGTTTCCGGTTTTAATACCTCACCATATGAATTTTCAAGAATCTCCTCGGGTGACGACAACCCGATTGTAATTCTTGAGAAATTATTTTTTACCTTATTTTCTTTTCTAAAAGCCATAATCTATAAATTTAATCCAGTGTGCAACTTAAGCCTAAACCTTTTAGCTCATTGAGCAATACATTCAACGATTCTGGAATACCAGGACGTGGCATAGGT
>Ga0172377_10007295_pt1 | contig 11371 bp, 8 predicted proteins | sample Pumphouse3metaG_FD_119749 | JGI IMG/M metagenome (GOLD analysis project Ga0172377, IMG submission 119749) | Leachate microbial communities from a municipal landfill in Southern Ontario, Canada - Pumphouse #3 metaG | ecosystem: Engineered > Solid waste > Landfill > Unclassified | place: Canada... | reverse complement strand
TATGACGCCGGGGTGCTGGCGGACGCGAAAGAGAACGCCGATTTCTTTGAGGCGGCGGCGCGGGCGTGCAAGCCCGGGCTGGGCAAGACGGTGTCCAACTGGTTCATGACTGAAGTGATGCGGCTCCTGTCCGAAACGGGGACGAGCGTGGGCGCGTGCGCGCTGACGCCCGCCGCGCTGGCTGAGCTGGTCGCGCTGGTGGAAGAAGGGGTGATCAACGGCCCCACGGCCAAGGAGCTTCTGCCCGAAGTGTTTGCGAAGGGCGGTTCTCCGAAGGCTATCGTGGACGAACGCGGACTCGCTCAGGTGAGCGACGTTTCGGCGCTGGAGGCGTTCATCGCGCAGGCGCTCGAGGACAATCCGAAGTCGGTCGAGGACTTCCGGGCCGGGAAAAAAGCGGCCGCCGGATTCCTCGTGGGCCAGGTCATGAAGCTGAGCAAGGGCAAGGCCGATCCGAAGCAGGTTGGCCGCCTGGTGGCCGAACGGCTGACGGAGGGACAATAGGTGCCGGCGCGCGCGGCGCGGTCGAAGCGGGGTCTGCGCAGGCCCGGCCTGCCTATTGCGGCTTTCCCGCAGGTGATTTTTTTGGCAAACTCTCTCTCTCGTATGGCAAGCAAGGAGAACGACGGTGACTTCTAACGATGATTATGTGTTGCAGCTTCTGCAGGAACAGGGCTATGTCGCGGCCGACCAGATCGATGCGGTCGTGAACTCGATCCGGCAGGAGGGAGAAACCTCGCTCGATATCTTGATCCAGACGGGTGCCGTCACGGAAGATGACGTGCTGGCCCTGATCGCCGCGCAATTCGGGTTGGACTACGTGCATGTCAATGCCGACGCCATCGATCCGACCGTCGCCGATCTGGTGCCCGGCGCGGTGGCGCGCAAGTACGGGGTCGTGCCGGTCATGGCCGGCGAGGGCTCGGTCACCGTGGCGCTGAGCGATCCGATGGGCTACGACACCATCGACAGTCTGCGCTACGTGCTCAAGACCGACGTGCAGGCTGTGATCGCGCCGCGCAGCGAAGTCAAGGCGGCGATGGACAAACTCTATCCCGAAGAGTTTGAAAACATTTTCGGTTCGGATGACCCCAACATCGATGTCGAGGAGAAGAAGGCGGGCGAAGATGGCTCTGACGTCAAAGACTCGGATGCCCCGGTCATCCGCCTTGTCAGTATGGTCCTGACCGAGGCGATCAAAATGCGCGCGTCCGATATTCATCTGGAGCCGATGGAACGCCATTTCCGCGTGCGGTACCGCGTCGATGGCGTGCTGCGCGAGATGGACCGTCCGCCCAAGCGCCTGCAGGCGGCGATCATCAGCCGCGTCAAGATCATGTCCAACATGAAGATCTCGGAGAAGCGCGTGCCGCAGGACGGCCGTATCCAGATCAAGGTGCAGGGCCGCGATCTCGACCTGCGTGTCTCGTCGGTGCCGACCAACCATGGCGAGAGCATCGTCATGCGTATCTTGGATAAGACGAACCTCTCGCTCGGCCTGCCGCAGCTCGGCTTCCTGTCGGACGACCAGAACACCTTCGAACGGCTGATCAGCCTGCCGGACGGCGTGCTGCTGGTGACCGGCCCGACGGGTTCCGGCAAAACCACCACGCTCTATGCGTGCTTGGGGCAGATCAACCTGCCGGACCGCAAGATCATCACCGTCGAAGATCCTGTCGAATACCAGATGTCCGGCATCAATCAGGTGCAGGTGAACAAGGATGTGGGCCTCGATTTCTCGGCGGCGCTGCGCTCGATTCTGCGCCAGGCTCCGAACATCGTGATGATCGGCGAAATCCGCGACCACGAGACCGCGGACATCGCGATGGAGGCGGCGTTGACCGGTCACTTGGTCTTCAGCACGCTGCATACCAACGATGCGCCCAGCGCCGTAACGCGTCTGCTGGATATCGGGGTCAAACCCTTCCTGGTGGCCTCCGCCCTGCGCGCGGCGATGGCGCAGCGCCTGGTGCGCGCGATCTGCGAGAAGTGCCGCGCGGAATATACCCCGACCGAGCGCGAATTGAAAATGCTCGGGACACTTTCCAAGAACACGACGGTATCGACCATGTTCAAGGGCAAGGGCTGCCCGCATTGCGGCCAGGGCGGCTACAAGGGGCGAAAAGGCATTTTTGAGATTTTCCAGATTGACGATTCGATCCAGCGCCTGATTTTTGACCATTCACCTGCCACGGTGCTGCGTGCCCGTGCGCGCGAAATGGGCATGCGGACGCTGCGTGAGGATGGAATGTTGAAGGTTGCCTCGGGCATGACCACGCTCGAGGAGGTGTTGCGGGCTACGATGGGAGATGCAGACTGATGAGCACGGATATCAACATGAACGATTTGCTGCAGGCGACAGTCGACGAGGGTTCCTCCGACTTGCACATCCGCGTGGGTGTGCCGCCGATGCTGCGTATTCACGGCTCGCTGACGCCGCTGGACAGCCCGCCCCTCACGCCGGAAGACACCGAGGCGTTGGCGCGCTCGATCATGGCGGAGGACAAGCAGCATGAAGTGGAACAGTGCGGCGGCGCGGACTTTGCCCTGCCGTTCGGCGACCTGGCCCGTTTCCGCGTGAGCGTCTTCAAGGAGCGCGGTCACTACGGCATCGTGCTCCGCCAGATCCCGAACAAGCTGCTGTCGCTGGAACAAATCGGCTTGCCGGAGCAGGTCAAAGAATTGCTGTTCCGCCCGCGCGGCCTGATCCTGGTGACCGGGCCGACCGGCTCCGGTAAAACCACGACGCTGGCGTCGATGATCGATATCATCAACAAAGAGCGCGATGTGCACATCATCACGGTGGAAGACCCGGTGGAATATTACCATCCGCATAAAAAGTCGGTGGTGACCCAGCGCGAGATCGGCCATGATGTGCCGACCTTCGCCGAGGCCATCCGCCGCGCGCTGCGCCAAGACCCTGACGTCATTCTCGTCGGCGAAATGCGCGACTTGGAAACCATGCAGGCCGCGATCACGGCTGCGGAAACCGGACATCTGGTTTTCGCGACCTTGCACACCACCGGTGCCGCCGCGACCGTCGACCGTATCGTGGACGCCTTCCCCACCGACCAGCAGGAGCAGGTCCGCACGCAGCTTTCGGTGGGCTTGGTCGCCGTGATCTCGCAGTTGCTGCTGGCGCGCGTGGACAAGCCCGGACGCGTCGCGGCTTTCGAGATCATGATCTCGACGCCGTCGATCCGGTCGCGCATCCGCGACAACAAGACCTTCCAGATCAGCTCCGACATCCAGACAGGCGCCAAATTCGGCATGATCTCGCTCGATTCGCACCTGATGGATCTGTACCTGGGCGGGTTGATCTCGTATGACGATCTGGTGACGAAATCGCAGGACCCGGATACGTTGGTCCAGAAACTGAAAGAAGAGTTGCAGGCAAGGAGGTAGGGCATGGCGGAAGAAACTTTGGCGCCGATCGCGCCGGCGTACGATCCCTTGCTCGACCTCGTGGTCAGCAACGGGATCATCGATCAGCAGCAGGCCGAAGAGCTGCGTGAGGAGCACACGAACACGGGGCATTCGATCCGTCAATTGCTGATCGACAACGGCTTCGTCGGCGAAGACGACCTGCTCGGGATGATGGCGGCCTATCAGGGCTGCGATGTGGTCGATCTCGCGGTCATGTCGCTGGATACCGATGTGATCCAAAGCATCCCGGCCAGCGTCGCCCGCATGTACAGCGTCCTGCCGGTCTATGCAACGGCCGGAACCATCACGCTCGCCACATCGAATCTGGTAGACCCGCATGTGATGGATGAGCTGATGTTCGTCCTGACCAAAGACGTGCAGTTCGCGATGGCGCGCGAAAAGGATGTGGCCGACCGCGTCAAGGAGTATTACGGGGACGAGAGCGCCTCGGTCTCCGACATGCTCAACAGTCTGGAGTCCGACCTGACGCTGGACACCTCGCTGAATGTGGACGAGGCCGATGACAAGAGCCTGGAGTCTGCGGCCTCGGCCGCCCCGGTCGTGCGGTTCGTGAACCTGGTGCTGTACCAAGCTGTCACTGACCGAGCCTCGGACATCCATTTCGAGCCGTTCGAAACCGACTTCAAAATCCGTTACCGCGTGGACGGCGCGCTGTATGAAATGTCGCCGCCGCCGCGCCGCTTGGCGCTGCCGATCATTTCGCGCATCAAGGTCATGTCCGGCCTGAATATCGCCGAGCGCCGGGTTCCGCAGGACGGCCGTATCGCGCTGACTGTCGCGGGACACCAGGTTGACCTGCGCGTGTCGTGCCTGCCCACCGCCCACGGCGAAAGCGTGGTGCTGCGCGTGCTTGACCGCAGCGCGGTCTCGCTCGACCTTGAAAACGTCGGGCTGCCGGAAGATGTCTATGAGATTTTGACGATGGACATCGAAAAGCCCAACGGCATCATCGTGGTGACCGGGCCGACCGGCTCAGGCAAGACCACGACGCTCTACTCCTGTCTGCGGCGCATCAACACGATTGACACCAAGCTGCTCACGGCTGAAGAGCCGGTCGAGTACGACATGGACGGTATTGTCCAGGTGCAGATCAACCCCAGCGCCGGCAACACCTTCATCCGCGTGTTGCGCGCCTTTCTGCGTCAAGATCCCGACATCATCATGATCGGCGAAATCCGTGACTTGGAAACCGCCGAGATCGCGGTGCAGGCGTCGCTGACCGGCCACTTGGTTTTCAGCACGCTGCACACCAACGACGCGGCCGGCGCGGTGACGCGTCTGGTGGATATGAACGTCGCGCCGTACCTGATCGCCTCGACGCTGCAGGCGGTGCTGGCGCAGCGGTTGGTGCGTACGATCTGCCTGAACTGTAAGGAGGCGTATGTGGCGGATGACGAGACGCTGGAGCGCCTGAACCTGAAGCGGGCTGATGTCGGCGACCGCTCGTTCTACTACGGGCGCGGCTGCTCCAAGTGCAACGGCACCGGCTATAAAGGCCGAAAAGGCGTGTTTGAGTACCTGCGCGTGAGCGATCCGATCCGCGACCTCATCAACGAGCGCCGGCCGACCCTGTTCATCCGCGAGCGGGCGCGCGAGCTGGGCATGCGGACCATGCGCGAGGACGCCATCCGCAACGTGCTGGACGGCTACACGACGGTCGATGAGATTTTGCGATACACGTAAGAGTGCGAGGAGAGATGGCGTGGAAAATGTGGTGATTATCGGAAGCGGGCCGGCGGGCCTGACGGCGGCGATTTATGCGGCCCGGGCCAATCTGAGCCCGGTCGTGATCGAGGGCATGCAGCCGGGCGGCCAGCTCACGCAGACTTCGGACGTGGAGAACTTCCCCGGATTCGAGCGCCCGATCACCGGCACGGATCTCGTGACCACCATGCGCAACCAAGCCGAGCGCTTCGGCGTGCGCTATAGGATGGATGAAGTCACGGGGTGTGATTTTTCAGGAGAGGTTAAACAACTCTCGCTGATGGTCGGCGGCTCGCTGGAAGCCCGCACTGTGATTGTCGCAACCGGCGCCAGCGCCCGCTATCTGGGGCTCGAGTCGGAACAGAAACTGATGGGCAAGGGTGTCTCGGCCTGCGCCACGTGCGACGGCGCGTTTTTCAAAGGCCGCCCCGTCGCGGTCGTCGGCGGCGGCGACACGGCGATGGAGGACGCGCTCTATCTGTCGCGCATGGCGTCGCGCGTGACCATCATCCACCGCCGCGATGCGTTCCGCGCATCCAAGATCATGGCGGACCGCGTGCTCGCCGCGCCCACTATCGACGTGCGCTGGGATTCGGTGGTGGAGGAGGTGCTTGACGTCACGCGCGGTGAGGTCACCGGTCTGCGCCTGCGCAACCTCAAGACCCAGGCGCTCGACGACCTGCCAGTCGATGGCGTCTTTATGGCAATCGGGCACGTGCCCAACACGGCGGCCTTCGACGGCCAATTGGAACGAGACGGCGAGGGGTACATCGTCACGGACTGCACGCGCACGTCAGTGCCCGGTGTGTTCGCTGCGGGCGATGTCCAGGACCGTCATTACAAACAGGCGGTCACGGCGGCGGGGTCGGGCTGCATGGCGGCGCTGGAGGCCGAGCGGTTCCTGACCGCGAATGGATAAGTATGGCTGATTTTTTTGACAGAGAGTACACGGCCCGGGAAGCGTATGGACGCCTCTACCAGTATGCGCGTAAATACCGCGGACGCCTGTTGGCCGGCCTGCTGGCCGGCTCCATCACGGCCGGATCGTGGGTGCCGATCTTTCAGGTCATTCAGCCGATTTTGAAGCAGGTGCAGCGGGCCGATGAGCAGAGCCACGGGATCTCGTCCGCTGTTCAACAGGGCCCTGCCGCAGGCCATGCTTCACCGCACGTCACGCTCAACGAAGGCCTGAAGGATCTGGTCAAGCAGGGTGCCGCCGACGCGCCCGCCGCCCAGCGCGAAGTCGTGCTGCCCTCCTGGTTCGGCAAGGCGGAGGCCTATGCCAACCGCCTGGGCATTACCTTTCGCGACGCGCAGGGCAACATGACCGGCCAACTGCTGCTGCTGACGCTCTTCGTGGTGCCGCTGGTGATGCTGCTGAAGATGGTCGCGATGTACATGAACCACTATTTCCTGCGCTGGACCGGCGCCAAGGTGGTGCAGGATTTCCGCGTGGCCATGTTCCGCCACCTGCAAGCCCAGGGGCTTCACTTTTTCGGGCGGACTGACGTCGGGCAGTTGATGAGCCGCTGCACCAGCGATCCGCAGCAGGTGGACCATGTGATCTCGCATACGCTGGCGGACCTCTGCCGCGCGCCGTTTGAAATTCTCGTGTCGGTCGGGTATGTGGTCTACTTCGCCATCAAGAACAACATGCTGGAAACCTTGGTGCTGGTGCTGTTCGGTTTCCCGCTGATCCTGCTGCCGATGGCGGTCTTGGGCTCGCTGGTGCGCCGCTGGTCGCGCAAGGCCTTGCACCGTATCTCGTTCATCTCGTCTAAGATCCATGAGAATCTGACCTGCATCCGCGTGGTGAAGGCCTACCACACCGAAGAATACGAAATCGAGAAATACCGGCAGGTCAACCAATACTATGTGAAGAGCGTGCTGCGCTCGCTGCGCATCGAACTGCTGATTACGCCGGCGGTGGAGTGCGTAGGGATCTTTCTGATTTTCATGTTTGTCATATACTGTTTCTTCCGCAAGATCGCGATTCATGAGATCGTGCCGCTGCTCGTGCCGTTCCTGGTGGCCTACCGGCCCATGAAGCAGCTCGGCAAGGTGCAGGCCCAGATCGAGCGGGGCCGCGCGGCGCTGGCCCGCATGTATTCGCTGCTGGACACGGATTTCAGCCTGCCGCAAGCGTCGGCCCCGGTGCGCAAGACCAGCTTCGACGACCGCGTGCGCTTCGATCACGTCGACTTCCGCTACGGCGAGGGGCCGGAGCTGACGATCAAGGACGCATCGTTCGAAATCCCGCGCGGGTCGGTCGTCGCGGTGGTCGGCGGCACCGGGTCGGGCAAGACCACACTCGCCAATTTGTTGGCCCGCTTTTATGATCCGGTTGCGGGCGCGGTGACCATGGATGGCGTCGACCTGCGCCAGATGGATGTCGGCGATGTGCGCCGATTGATCGGCGTCGTGACCCAGGAGACGGTGCTGTTCAACGACACGATCGCGGCGAACATCGCTTACGGCACGCCCGAGGCTACGCGCGAGCAGGTCATCGCGGCCGCCAAGCTCGCGAACGCGCATGACTTCATCGTGGCGCAGCCCGAAGGCTACGACCGCGTGGCGGGCGAAAAGGGATTCGCGCTGAGCGGCGGCGAGCGGCAGCGCGTGGCCATTGCGCGTGCGATTCTCAAAAACCCGCCGATTCTGATTCTGGATGAAGCGACCAGTGCACTGGACACGGTGACCGAGCGCCTGGTGCAGGATGCGATCAACACGCTGATGGCGAACCGCACGACCTTCGCGATCGCGCACAGGCTGAGCACGATCCGCAACGCCGATCTGATCCTGGTGCTGGACAAGGGCGTCATCATTGAGCGCGGGACGCATGAGCAGCTCTACTCGGCGTCCGGTTCGTACCGGAAGCTGTGCGATATGCAGATGTTGGCGTAATGCGCACCTGTCTGCGTGGGGATGCAGACGGGCGCGTTTCAGGGTGATGCCGCAAGGATCGTTGTGCGAGGCGGGGGGGCGGCGTTCAACGTTTGCGTGCGGCGAAAGGAAGAGATATGGGGAAGCACAAGGCGAATCTCGAATCGCGGATCGTCAGAGCAGGCATCTTCGTCCTGATCGCACACGTCTTATTCAAGCTGGCGGGGCTGATCCAAGCGAAAGTCATGGGACACTATCTGCCGCAGGCGACGTTTGACGTCGTCTATGTCTTTGCTTTTGAAAACTGCATCTTCATGCTGTTCCTGATCGGCGAGGAGGTGCTGGGGCCGGCGTTTCTGCCGGTCTTCATGCGCGAGTTGGACATCGAGTCCGAAAAGAGCGCCTGGTCGTTCGCCAACACGGTATTGACCCTGCAAGCCATTCTGCTCGTGGCGGTGGCGTGCGTGCTCTGTCTCGCGCCGTCGCTGGCCGTGCGCCTGCTGACGCACTGGGGACCGGATTCCGCGCCTGAGAAGTTCGAACTGGCGACGCGAAGTGTCCGGACGCTGGGGCCGGCCGTGATCGGCTTGTCGCTGGGGTCGACCACCTATGTTCTCCTCAATGGGTACAAGCGCTTCTTCCTGGCGGCCTTCGGCGACGCCGTGTGGAAGTTTGCGGTGGTGTTTTTCCTGATCACCGGCGCCGTGCTGGCGCACGACAACGCGCAAATGCTGATGTGGGGACTCGTCGCAGGGTCGCTGTGCAAGGTCGGCACGCACCTCTTTGGCCTGCGTGACAAGCTACGCCGATTCCGCCCGGAATTCGCGGTTTCGCACCCGGCGTTCAAGCGTTTTTGCTGGCTGGCGCTGCCGCTACTGGCCGGCATCCTGATGGCCAAGGTCCGCGACGAGGTGAATAACATCTACCTGCTGAGCGCCTTGGATCAGTCCGGGCTGATGCAGGCCAACTCAATGGGGCGCAAGCTGCAGAGCACGCTGCTCTTCTTGGTTCCCTATACGCTGTCGATCGCGGCCTTCCCCTTCTTCTGCGAGCTGGTCGACAAGAACGACCACCAAAAACTCGGCGAGTTGGTCACCCGCTTCGGGCGCATGCTGCTCTCGGTGTTTGCGCCGTTCTCCCTGTTTGTCGCGGTGGCCGCCGTACCGTTCACGTCGCTGATTTTCAAGGGCGGGCACTTCGACGCGGTGGCGGTGCAGCGGACGGCAGTCTCGCTCGCCTGCTATACCTTCGTGCTCCCGGCCGCAGCGATCGAGGCACTGGTGATGCAAGCCTTTTTCGCGAATCGCCGCATGCTGGCGGTTACGCTCATCGGCATCCTCTTCTCCTCGCTCAGTATCCTGGTCAGTTGGGTGGGCCTCCAGGTGAGCGGCGGACGCGAGCTGCTGCTGCTCGCCTTCATCGCGGGCGGGTTTACGCTCTCGCGCGCGTTCAAATGCGTCACGCTGGTCGAAATGCTCAAGAAGAACGCGCCGGTTTTCCCCTTTGTTGAAACGACGGCCTTTATGTTCCGCGTGGGGGTGGCTGCTGGCCTGGCGTCCGGGGCGAGCTGGCTGCTGCTGGAGCAGGTGCCAATGATCGCCGACTTGCACGGGCGGATGGGTGATCTGCTCAAGCTGTCGGTCGCGGGGGCGGCGTTCGGCTTGGTCTATCTCTCCGCCGCCTATGCGCTGCGCATCGGTGAAGTGCGCGAGTTGTTTGCGCTGGCCTGGAGCAAAGTCCGCAAACAGGCTTGAGGCGCGCGACAGGGTGTACTAAACTACCCTGTCACGTAAACCAGATTAGTCCGCGCGGAGAATTCGCGGACGCAACCATTTGAGGAACTCAACACATGGGTATGCTCGATCAAGTCAAGCAGGCGATGCAGATGCGCAAGGAGGCCAAGCGCATTCAGTCGGAAATCGAAAAGATCACGTATGAATACGCCAACGGCGGCATCACCTGCGTGGCGCGCGGCGATTTCACGATCACGTCGATCAAGGTGACGCAGGATTCGCTGAAGGAAGTCCTTGCCGGCAAGCCGGAACGTTTCGAGACGATGCTCAACAACGTGATCAACGGCGCCCTCAAAGGGGTTAAAAAACAGACGCAGGAAGCCATGGCCAAGATGATGCAAGGGTCGGGCATGGGCGACATGTTCGGAGGGTGAAGCCGTCATGGTCCCGCCGGTCGACAATCTGATCCGTGCGCTGGCCAAACTGCCCGGGCTGGGACGGCGGTCGGCCGAGCGCGCCGCATTGGCCTTGCTGCGTAAGCCGGAGCTGTTGCTGGATGCCTTGACGGCAGCTTTGCAGGAGGCGCGCGCCACGGTCTGCTGCTGCACGGTCTGCGGCGGGTTCACGTCGCGCGAGCAGAATCCCTGCGCCCTCTGCACCGATGCTTCGCGCGACGGCACGGTGCTGTGCGTGGTGGAGGAGCCCTCGGACATCTTCGCCATCGAGCGTTCCGGCGGGTACCGTGGACGCTACCACGCGCTGATGGGCAAGCTCTCGCCCGCGCGGCAGACCGGCCCTGCGGACCTGCGCCTGCGCGCGCTCGCCGAACGCGTCGGCCGCGGCGGCGTGACTGAGGTGCTGCTGGCGCTGAGCACGGACATGGAGGGGGATGCCACCGCCGGCTACATCGGCGAACTGCTCAGGCCGCTGGGCGTGCGCGTGACGCGTCTCGCCTTCGGTCTTCCCGCCGACAGCGGCGTGGGCTACTCCGATCCGCTGACGCTCAAGCGCGCCATCAGCGGCCGCATCGCATGCGGCTGACGGACGTCAACCCCCAACACGGATGGACACCGATGGAGACGGACAGACCTGTTGCCGACATTCTGGCGGACGTGCAGGCTCGCATCGCGGCGGCCTGCACCAAGGCCGGACGCAGACCGGATGACGTGGAGGTCATCGGCGTCACCAAGACGCACGGCCCGGACGTGGTGCGCGAGGCGTGGGAGGCGGGCGTCAGGCTCTTCGGCGAAAACAAGGTGCAGGAGGCCGCCTGGAAGATCCCGGCGAGCGTCAGCGGTCCCTCGTGGCATTTGATCGGCCATCTGCAGCGCAACAAAGTGCGCCCTGCCCTGGAACTCTTCTCGGTGATTCACTCCGTGGATTCTGTGCGGCTGATCGAACAGCTTGAAAGGGTCGCCGATGAATGCGGCTGCCGGCCCGAGATCCTGCTGGAGGTCAACGTGTCAGGCGAATCGAGCAAGGACGGACTCAAGCCCGAACAGGTGCCCGAGGTGATCGAGGTTGCGCTAGGGTGCCGTTCTCTCACCTTGACTGGGCTTATGACGATGGCGCCGTTCAGCCCGGACCCCGAGCTGTCGCGCCCG
>Ga0172377_10007294_pt1 | contig 11372 bp, 12 predicted proteins | sample Pumphouse3metaG_FD_119749 | JGI IMG/M metagenome (GOLD analysis project Ga0172377, IMG submission 119749) | Leachate microbial communities from a municipal landfill in Southern Ontario, Canada - Pumphouse #3 metaG | ecosystem: Engineered > Solid waste > Landfill > Unclassified | place: Canada... | reverse complement strand
GGATCAGCATGGCGGTCGATTATATCACCGACTCGCTACGCTCGAAGCTCGAACGCTGGATGCGCCGCAAGGATTTGGTGGCTTACTGCCCAGGATTTGGCCGGCACACAACGATTGCGCACCGCCCGATACCTGGTGTCGGCTCGAACATGCGAGATGGCGTGACGTCCTACAAGGATCTTACCGGTCGCTGGTCTATGACGTCGGTCGGCGGTAATCATCCAGTATGGGATCCAGACCTAAGAGCCGTGCGGGCGCCAGATGGTGCTGGTACGACAAACAAGCGTCGGGTGTTCCCCATGCGCGCAGGTACTAGCCAGGTATTCGAGCGGGCGCAAACGTCGAGGTTCCAGCCTTTGACACCGCTATCTGACGTAGAAGGGAATAGCGTTGTAGATCTTACTACAGGAGACAGCGGTTGGATTAAATGGGGGACGCATAGCTCCGATATTTCGTTCGAGTGGATAAGCGGCGGGTTCGGCTCGATGAACGCGTGGAATTCGTTAATCGTCAGCGCAGACAACGCCACAAGCCGCGTGCGCGGAGTAATCGCTAGCAGTTTGTGGGATCCAGAGGATCCGAATTATCAGGGCTATGAGTTTACTGGGTCATACCGTGCGACTGCGTCGATTTGGCTGCGTGGCCGCGTAGGTGCTGGCGCTCAGTTAATGTTTGTCCACGGCGCAAATACTGCGTTAGTCGATCTCGCGGCGTTGGATCTTTCGCAGTGGACAAAAGTCAGCATCTCGCTTTTGCCGTATCAGGACGATTGGGAGCAGGACATCCCGTCATTAATCATTAGCTTGTCCAGTCAGTCGACGGCTGGCGGTGCACCCAGATTGGAGATTGGGCCGACGCGAGTCTTGCACAGCACTACAGCAGCGTCGCAATTGCAGCCTGAACTATGGAATCTATCGGCGACGGCATATGAAGCGGTGGCAAGTTTTAGGTTCCCAGCTGCTGGCTCTATGTATGTTTCGTTTCTATGGCCGAGTGCTGCGGCGCTTACAGGTGGATACTCAAACCTGGTGATGACAAATGGCGCAGGCAACATGGGCCGCCTCTACATTACGGAGACAGCATTGACGTTCGTGACCAAGTCTGGGGCGACGCTCGCCGGCAGCGTTACGCCTCTCAAGGGAAGGATAAATACAGCCTGTGTAGTCTGGGGTGGTGCCGACGGCAAAACCAAGTTGTATTTTAACGGGACACTAGTAACCGAATCTACGGCCGGCGCAGACATCGAGATAGCAGACGCGGCGATGACGCTGTATTTCGGCCATGACACCTGGCCGCTGCTACCGTTGACGTGGCGGATAGACCGCGAGATATTCACGGCGCAGAAGGTCGCAGAGATTGACACGACGCTCAGGGACACGACGTGCAATGACCTGTCCGTGCACGCCCGCGGGCGCGGATATATCATTACTGAGATTCCCAGCACCCCCAGAAACCAGCATGGCGGAACAGTCTGGTACGGCGGGTTGACGCTCGAGGAATACGTGTACGACCACAATCGCGCCGACTTGATTAGCGAGGATATGTGATGGGCTTGTTGTCGTCAGCGCAACGTGCAGCGATAGCCGATAGGCCGCTCTACAGGCAGCGGTGGCAGCTAGGTGTGCCTGACGGGCCAGGAGGCGATCTGACCTGGACCGTTATCCACGATGATCTATTCGGCGACAAGCGGGTTGTCCGCAACGGCTCGCGTGAAACTTCGGCGTACAATCAGAGCTTGGTGTCTCCCGGCAAGATGCCGACTGGTCTATATCGGTTCGAGGTAGCTAACGGTGACGGTTTGTTCTACACGACGACGGACGGCAACTATTGGTACGAATCGGCAGCCGACTACCAGGCTGACCCACAAGAATGTTACGTGAAGCACCAGGTGTACGTTAAGGTATCGAGCACAGGTACACCGGCGACCGACTGGTCATTGCTTGATATGATCGAGTACACCGGCAGGATCACGGAAGTCGAGCAGGATGACGGCAAGCGGGAAATGACAATCACGTCTGTAGCTGCAGCCGTCATGTTCTTGAACGGCGCGTGGACTGAAGCCGACGGCCACGCGATAGACACCGGGCTAGACGTTCGCGGCCACGGAGCATTGACATAATGGCGCTCGATACTACATGGTGGAACACAGACTATGAGTTCACCGAACTGGTGCCGGATTTCAGCCTCGCATCAGTTACAAACGGCGATAACGGGAACTACCGTCTTGAAACTATTGATGATATCGTAGGACCGTTTTACATGGAGGGCGGCAACTATCAAGGCACCGGCAACGTGCTACATGGTGACGATATCTACGGATACGCTTATGGATACGGCGGCGGCAATTATGCGGCATGGGAATCCGTATACTGCGACGGCCAGGCCACGCCGTACAGCCCGGGGAGTTTTGTCGCGTCTGCAAGCGGTCGCAAGTTGTTTTTCCCGTGCCCGCTGCGAGATACAGTGTCTCTTAATAGGTTGTTTTTCTACTGGTCCGGCGTGTTCGTCACCCCGCGCAACGTCCACCTGTGGATACCGAATGCCTGGATGGGGACGGTGGCCGAGGTAATCGGTGCGATCCTGCGGACGCTAGGTGTAGCAGTGGACATGATCGACACGGCCGGATTCGCCGCGGCGCATGAAGACCAGCAAAAGTACGGCAGCGGCGAGGATAACCCGCTATACGTCGTCTATCGTCGCGAGCCGGGGCAGCAGTACGGCGAAACGATCATGGGTATCGCCCGCCACTCATGGGATCTGCTGACTATCACGATGGCCGGCAAAATCTCGATGGTGCCGCGCAAAAACCCTGGCGCGTACACTGTGGGCAGCTTGGAGAACGTAGCTGATGGCGTGGTGGCCGTGCAATGGTCCGTGACGTTGGAGCATATCGGCAATTACGTGATAGCAGGCTATGGCCGCTGGCGATCTGGCTGGCTAAAAACGCCGGCTGCAGGAGTCAACTATATCGAAGACCAGGAACACGTCGCCGTGCCGTCAGGATGGGGGAGCGATTCGGATGCGCTATGGCAGACGTTCGAGGATGCGGCGAGTGTAGCGAAGTACGGCCGGCTGCAGATCATGAACAGCAAGGCGCGGTTCTACGCGAACAACGTGGCCGAGACACTGAGCGTGTTTCATCTGCCGTATCTGACTAGCAATAGCTTGGTGTCGCCCAATCCATCGCGATATGAAGTATGCGAGCAGCTTGTGCGCGACTACTTCGCGCGTCTCGATGTTGATTCACTGTCTCGCAAGGAAATTCGTGTCGTGCAGGACATGCGCGGGATAGATTATGATTGCGGCTGGAGGGTAGCCGACGTCGCCGTGACGCATGACGGCCAGACAATAGCTGACACTCGCTGCGTGTCGAAGCTGATCAATTTCGACGACATGACCGTAACTTCGGTGCTGCTCGAGGAGCCGGCGCCGGCAGAGTAAGGAGCACTCGAAATGATGTGGAAGCTTGTTTTGATAGCCATGCTGGTTGCCGCGGCCGCGTTGGCGGTGATGCCTACCGGCGAACGCAAAATCGAGGCCGACGGTGCGGTAACGATCATGGGTACCGAGGTCGAATTGTTGGCTGACGGTGAGGCGCGAGTGACGATTTACCGAACTGTCAGCGGTAAAGTGTCCCGCGCGCCTATCGCGGCGGCCAGCGATACGTTTTTCACGTTGTACGACAACATGCCGCGGGTGTTCTCGAATCCTTCCGGCATTGATTCGTTGAAAATCATGCTGGTAGATGCTACGTACGTTCAGGTCTCGTGGAGGTAGTCATGCGGCGGATTGTCGGTCTTTCTGTCGTGCTAGCGGCTGCGGTGCTCCTGGCGGCTAGCACGTATGACACCACCACCTACAAGGGCGGCGGCGGTGGATCGGGGCTTCTCGAGACGAAAGTCTCTGCCTACGTGGCCGGTGACGGCATGTGGCCTGCGCTCGTGGCGCAGTCAGAACAGGGATTCCTGTTCAACTTGGTCCTTTACGTGCCGGACGCTGACACGGTGATCTCGTGGGATGATGAGGCTACCCGGTACAAGCGGGCTACCAGCGCGGCCCTCGTGACGGTCGATGTAGGAGACTCGCTCGACGTGTCGATCCTCGCCGCTACAGGCGTGGCGTTCGACGATACGCTGATGCTCTGGTCCGGTAAGATCGAGGTCAAGCAGCGAGGCACGCCGCTAGAGGCTGCGGTCGCGGCCTACTCTCCCGGCGCCGAGGGAGGCGCGGACAGCCTCATGGTCGCTGTCACGGCCGACTACGGATATCCCACCAAGACGCTTGTATCCACGAAGATCGTCAAGGCGCTAGGCGTGCTCCCTACCGTGGAGGACGTATACGCGGTCGTGATCGACACGACAGGGCAGACGTATAGCGCGGTCCAGATCGACAGGGCCGGCACCTTCTCTGCGAAGAACGATACGGTCTGGGTCAAGGCCGAGGTGTTCCTACTTGACGATACGCCAGTGGCCGACGATGAGATTACCTGGGTGGTCGACGCCGATTACTGGCGTTGGTGGAACTACTCCTGGGCCGCGTGCGTCACGATGGATGACGCTTTCCTGGCGTCCCTTGCCCAGGCGGACAGTCTGTTCGACGCTAACGGCCTGCGGTTCACGAGCTTCTATAATCCCGTCTGGCTGCTGACCCGTAACGAGGGTGCGCAGCAGATAGCAGACCCGACGGAGTTCGCTGCTTACCACGCTTACGGGAATTTCGACGCCGGCGGCCACGGTCTGACCCACGCGAGCCTGTACAACCTGAAAGCTCGCGGATCTACGAACGACGGCGGCTGCGTTACGGCGGCCGATACGACGGCGGCCACGAACTGGAATGATTTCCGGGCCGTCTGGAAGGGCGATTTCGATACTGCCGGGTTGCAGCGGTATTTTGCGGGGTCGCTCACCTTCTCTGATCCCGGCATTTCGTTCGATACAGGCACGACCCTGTTCTCGCTGTCGGGCATGACCATCGGCGAGCACTTCTATGCTGAGATCAGTCGCGACTCGCTCGAAGCGTTCACAGGCATTCCCAAGGCAGATCAGAAAACGTTCGCCTATCCCCACTACACGACCAACGTATTCAGCGTCGCGGCTCTCGAAGCTGAGGGCTATATCGCCGCTCGGGGGAGTTTCGATAACACCGGTAGTCCCTGGGGGGACCTGACATCGGCCCCTCGCAATACCTGGGGCGAGATCTCGCTGTATCGCGTGCCCCTGCTGCACTCTGCCGCCTCCGTGTTCGGAGATCATGACGGAGAAGAAAACACAAAGACACGAATCAGGGCTGCTATCGGGGCAAAGAACCCAGGATACGGCGGCGGGCTGTGGCCTATCCTCACTCACTCTATCAACCCTGTTGACTACCCGACACAGTTCACGCTCCCGGAAGAACTTGCCTGGTGGTTCACCTGCGTCGCCGATTCAGGCGGTATCATCGTAGGATTCCAGGAAGCGGCTGAATACTACCGTGACCGCATTGTAGCCGCTTACCTGACCTCGGGCGGTGATCGCGTCTACACGACGACCGGATTGCCGCCTGTCGAGCGGGCCGTTATCGGACACACCCTCGGCACGGCTCGCACAGCCGGCGAGAACGCCTCGCTGTGGCCGGCGGGTTGGGATGTGTCTAGCAACAATACGCTCATGTCCCTGCTGGGCCCGTGCTCGTCTACGCCGGACTCGGCGGCGCACCCGAACCTGCCCACGACAGGACCGACGCTTAGGTTCAATACAGCGTATAGAGCTAACCGCGTAGGCACCCCGCTCTACCTGTGGTTGTGGTCTGATATCCTCGACGTAGTGCCGTCTGACGCGGACACTGTGTTCTCTGCGCAGTACCGATTCAGGATGCGAGATACTGGCGGGCACTATCAAGAATTGACCGGCGCCGACAGCGTGCACGTCCTCGTGTCGCACAACATCCCGGATATAGGCTGGGTCTCTGCGGCCGCGCCAGGGTCCTATGCGTTCGAGCGCAACACGTCGTGGCTCTACATGGACGCAGACAACACGGCCACCGTGTGGGAGCCGTCCATGAATACGCGGATTTTCCAGCGCGGGCTGGCTACCTGGACCAGCTACGATAGCATGGAGTTCGCGCTGAATACCTGGTACTCGTTCGACATCACGACCGGTATCCGCAAGGCGATCCAGGATAACGCACCGTTCTCCGGCGTGCTCGTGATCGGCGTTACTCCTGTAGCCGGTAACGACCAGTATTTCAGTTGGCACGGGGAGCAGTATGTAAGCGCCGTGCGGTTCCCGTGGTGGGAGATCGTCTATAGGCCGTCGAGGTCGCCGTACTGGAGGCCGTGACATGAGGCGATTCGTAGTCTTTTTGATCGTAGCGGCCGCCGCTGTCGTGCTCTTGGGCGGCTCGAAGCCTGGCGTCAAGACACGCGCCCGCGTGCCATACGATGGCGTGCGGCCTACTATCACGGCGACGAGCACGCAGACGTTCCAGCACACGCTCACGGCACACGTACCTGAAGCTGACACGACCATATCGAGCGCCGGGCCGGCGGCGTTCACCACTACTTTAGAGTTCGCCCCGAGGCTCTTGACAGACGGCGGCGATACGGTGTTCTACGTGCTCAGGGCCGTCACGCCCGGCGGCGATATAGACACGTTCCCGCTGTTCAATTCGGGCGTGATCGTAGCCTCTGGCGGCGAACTGGACCGCGTGATCTACTCGTTTGCTTTCGCCGGCGGGGACTCGGCAGGCACTGCCGACGCTATCAGAGCGTACCTGTCCGTAGAGGCTAGCGTGCCGTGCACGTACTCAGCGCAGTTCTCGTCCGTCGGGTTCGCGGACGCGGCAGGGCAGCCAGACGTGCCGTTTACGCATGAGGGCCTGGCGGTAACTGATACGCTGGATACTGGCATACCGACCTACACCGGGTACGTGTTCGCGATCCTGACCGCCTACGAAATCGACGTCGGCCCGATGCCGGACCTGGCCTACGCGTACACCGTGGTAGACGTCGCCGATCCTGGCGATAGCGACCCGCCGGATCTTGTGCTGTTCTATGTGCTGCCGACCGACAGCACCGGAGCGCGAGATTATATCAAGTTGTACGCTGAGGGCGTCGTGTGGGATAGGCCCGATACTACGTCTCCTGTCTACGTTGATTATCAGTGGGGTTTCAAGTCAGTCTACCCGTTCAACGCGTACCAGTGGACGCCGCTCGATTGGGATGATGCTGCGATCACGCGGTTCCCTGTAATCGGCGACGGGTTTTTCTTTATCAGCATCAACACTAATATCGAAACTGAATGGATGACGACTGGCGTCGACTCTCTGGCTATCAGACTGCGTGCCGGCGACTTTCACGATAACTGGACAGATTGTGATATCTACCGTGTGTTGTACGTCCGGCAAGAAGCGCCTGAGCCGCCGCCGCCTGACGCCGTATACGCTTTCACCGACGCCGGCTACAGCACGGAGACCGATACGTTCCGCGTATACGCCGAGTTCGAGGCTGACTCTGCCGTCCAGGTCGTGCTGAACTACGCCATGCGGTGTAGCGGAGAGATCGGCGAACTGAACGAGCCGGCAGACAGCACGGTGCCTGTCACTCTGTTCGGAGCGTTGTGGGATACCGAATACAGCCTGTATCAAGCATCGCTCTGCGACTCGGTGATTTTCTTCGCTGAGGTGGCTGGAGATACAGTAGCTCGCGCAGCCGTGGAGATAGACTTCTTCGCGCCGCTAATGATCCTGGTTACAGAGGAGGCCGTAGAATGAGATATGCCTTTTTGCTGGCAGCGTTAGTTCTGGTCTCGGGCGCGTCCGCGCAGCCTGTCCTTACATCTGTATCAGCAGATACGGCAGTCGTGCACGGTAACACGTTGACGATCACGGGAACTGGATTCGGCGCCAAGGACCAAGCAGCTCCTATGGCATGGGATGATTTTCAGGAGGGGACTCCGGCAGAGCCTGGCGAGGCTGGCGCCGGTAATTGGATCACGCGAGAGAACTCGATATGGAACGGTATATCGGCATCAGTGACACGGCAGCCATACTGGTCCAGCGGGCGACAGCGCGTAGATGGAGATATTTGTGCGCTGCTGGACTACCCCGGACAATATCCTGAATCTAACAAGGGTGTGCGGTACAGTACGGATGCCGGGCAAGGTCACAGGGCGTGGTATGTATCATTCTGGTGCTATCAAGACGACTGGATGGACACGGCGTTAAATTGCGAGAACGCGAAGGTATACGGCAACTATTCGTCTAGCCGCTGGGTCCCAAGTAACGGGCATGAGGGGATAAACTTCCGCTGGGATGAATACTGGTCTGGTCCCGGCGGTCATATGTTCGGCTACACGTGCGACGTAGGTCGCCAAGAAGTGACGGGCGTCTACCATAACAATCTTGATAAGTGGACCCGCGTTGAGCGGTGGCTAGATATGGGTAATATCGACGTAGCCAACGGCTACCACGCCGGCTCCCAGGACTTGCAGATCCGTGGCGCGTGGAGCGGCCAGTTGCGGTTTTCTAGCTGCGGTGATGATACGGTGTATGCCGAAAGCTGTGTGATTGGTCACTTCTTTAACCGGCAGAACGGCGCCGCTATGCGTTTATACATCTCGGAATTGTATATGGACAACTCGTTCGCCCGCGTCGAACTCGGCAACGCGCCTACCTGGGCCGCCTGTACTCACCGCGAGATCCAGATACCGAGCGCCTGGTCGGCCACGGAGATCACCGTCACGGTCAATCAGGGCGCGTTTGAGGCCGAGGATGACGTGTGGCTCTACGTGGTAGACGAGAACCGCGTGAACAACTCGGTAGGCTATCCGCTCGTGATCGGCGGGGAGCCTGCGAGCGAGCCCGAGCAGGTCGGCATCCCTGGGCCTGTGATCTTCGACGGCGAAGAGGCTAGCGTGTCCTGGACGGCGCCGGTGGATCTTGGTGTCCCGGCATACTATGGCGTTTATCTGGTCAAGGACGGAGTCGAACGTCGCGTTGGCTCCACGCCGGCTACATATATGGACCGGATCCCGGCGGAGAACGGTATGGGGCTGTATGTCGTGGCGCACAACGCGTTAGGCCAGGTGTTCTCGCGCAGCGAGACTGTCGAAGTGGTGGAGTGGCGATGATCCGCTGGCTGATCGCAGGACTCATTCTATCGCTCGTGGTGGCGGTCTGCTACATGGGCTATATGGGCGGGCGTGATGAGCGTAACGAGCGCGCGGCGGCAGGCATGGAGGCCGCGACGGTTAAACTGCGGGCCGTCACCGCCGCCGACACTATCCGCGAGATCACGGTTATCCTGCACGAGTTGGCGGCCGCCTGGTACTCGGTGACCGACCGCCCGCTGCGGTTCGGTTGCGAGGCACGCGGATTTCCGCTCGGATCGTGGTTGGCGCCCACAGAAGGGGCTGAGGTTTTCAAGTACAACGTAGAAATGGAATTGCGTGGATCGGTATACTGCGACACGTCGCTGATCTTGCCCGTGCCGGCATGGGCTAGCGTTTACAGGGCGCGGGTGCAGGGAGAGACGATAAACGGAGTGGCCGGCGGCTGGGGTACGTGGGGGCCATGGTATGTTGCAGGTGGACAGAGTGGACAGGTGCAGTAAATGCGGCGCTAGGCTGGGCGATGGAAGCGGCTCGTGCTGTTATCTGCGTAAGGGATGGCGGCCATGGGTATTCCGCAGGATGTGTTGGCTGTTCGGTGTCAAATGTGAGGTTGTCGAATGGTAGACGAGCCAGGATACACTGAGCATGAGTACGACGGCCTGCCGAGGTACAAGCCTAAGGCCAAGCCGGGCGAGTGGGATATGTCGCTACGCCAGCGGATCTTCTACTCGCTGGCTCCTGTGTTCGTATTGACGGCGCTGGCGTCTATAGCGCTGATCGTCTTGCAAGTCATTTAACTGAGCGGGGTTGCGGCAATGAAGAACAACAGGCAATGGATCGGCGTCGTGGCCCTCTCGGTGTCGCTCCTAACCCTGCTGGCCGGCAGCGGGATCATGACCGGACTTGTCAAGGACAGGATCGGCGTCGCTGTGGCCATGGAAACGCAGGCCGTCAACATGGGCCACATGGTCAAGAAGATCGACTCGATTGAGGGAACGCTGAAAATCCTGGTCGACCAGCAGGCGTCCATCGTCGCCATGCAAATGCAGATCGTGTCGCTGGAACAGCGTATAGGGAGGATGGAGAAATGATCGAGTTCCGCAATGAGCGAGTGGCATCTGAGTGGGCGGAAGCAATTGACAACGGCCGCCTGATCGTCCCGGTGGTGTTGTGGGCCGATGCCCTTGCCGTGTCTCTCGGGGCGCCAGGCATCACGCTGACCAACATCCTGCGGACGCCGCAGGAGCAGATAGACCTGTGCAGGCAGATGGGCGTTGAGCCATACCGTTCGGTGCATGAGTTCTGGCGCGGGGTCGATTTCAGTTGCGCCGGGTTGTCAGACACAATGACGGAGATCATCGGTGGCGTAAATCTCATGTACCGATACGGCGGGACGTTCGTCGTCGCTGCGTACCATTCGGCGGGCACGGCGCCGCACGTCCACCTGCAGGTGCCAAATGGCAGTGTTTGGAGGGTCTGAGCAAAGGAGCGAGTCATGAGTTCGGGAGCCTGGTCGAGGGTTCGCAAACTGATCTGTATTCTCGCTATCGCGTCATTGTTGACGTGGGTGATGTTGGCACTGAAAGGCAGCAGCAGCGCGGTCGCGCAGGCGTGCTTCCCGCCGTACACGCTGGCGATGGTCGTGCTTGCGCTCGCGTACACGTCAGATAGCGTCCTGCGCATCGTAGCCGAGCGTTTCCCGCTGCCCAAGCTCGGCGAGCGGCAATCGTGAAGATGCCCTGGTGGCTCGTAGCCGCCGCGGTAGCCCTGGCGGTGTTGCTAGGGCTCCGATCGCGCTCGCGCGAACTGAGCGAGGCCAGAGCGCGCGCTGAGGCCGGATATCAGGAGGCATTAGACCGTGGTGACCAAGCGACTGCAGCGAAGCTCGCTGCTGATCTGGCTCGCATTGAGCGCGATCTCGAGCGCGAGCGCCAGCGTTCTATCTGGTACCGCCTCGACGCCGCTCTCGCCGACGCCAGGGCTCGCCGAAGCGCCAAGGGATAGCCTGGTAGCCTGGGTCGGAGACCTGCTTTGGCTGGTAGAGGATCTGCGGGCCGACGTGCTCCGCGGTGAGACGTATTGCGTCGCGCGCACGGATAGTCTGCAGCGCCGGCTCGACCTGGCCGAATTGCGTCTCGAGTGGGAGCGCGATCGCCGGCCGCGGTGGTGGCAGTCTCCTACGGTGATCGTTCCGGTCACCGTTTTGGCGACTATTTTCGCGGTTGACGTGGTAGTCCGCCGGTAAACCATTATCCTACAGCGACATATCGGCCTAAAGTTTTT
>Ga0172377_10007292_pt1 | contig 11373 bp, 5 predicted proteins | sample Pumphouse3metaG_FD_119749 | JGI IMG/M metagenome (GOLD analysis project Ga0172377, IMG submission 119749) | Leachate microbial communities from a municipal landfill in Southern Ontario, Canada - Pumphouse #3 metaG | ecosystem: Engineered > Solid waste > Landfill > Unclassified | place: Canada... | reverse complement strand
ATTGCAAATTTAAGTAATAATGTACCTATTGGTTCTACTTTTAATTTATCGGTATTCTCCATTTTTTTATTTTATCTGATTCTTTCGCTAATCTGCAAAAATTTAATTTTGCAGTTTTATAAAAAAATTCTTTAAGTCTTTTTTATAACTGTCATTTTTTGAATAATATAAGTTAAGTATTAACAAAAGGTACTATAATTATTGCTTATTAAAGTACCTTTTTATATTAGATATGGCACCGCAACTGTATAGTTTGCTAATGACAGCACAATTCCTGCTCTCCCCATGATCCAGAACATATCAAATCCTCTTAACGCATAAATTGACTGTAATCTGTTGTTTTTCATTATTCTTTTTATTAGTTGTTTCCAGTCTGGTTTAAAATTAAAGCCTTTTACTTCCAAATCAAAAAGGAATTTTCTGATTTTGTTTTATTGAGTTTACCTCAAAAACTTGGATAGGCAGATATATGTTATTTTTGTTAAAATTTTTGCTTTAAAATTATGTAATTTTACTTCGTTTGTCAATTTGTTACGTACTATTTTTTAGTTATCTTTAACTAGTAAACTATGGTAAGATAGAAAATGTTTAAAAATTATATAAAATATTAAGAGATACCTAATTTATTGGAAGGTCCTTCATTTTGAATGGGAATTCCCTTAAACATATAGAACAACACTAATTTTCGGCAAATTCTTATTCAAATTGATGAATCTGTTTTTAACAGTTTTATATAGTGAAAAAATGAAAATAAAAAAAATAATTTTAATAATTACTTTACTGTGTTGTTTTACATGGTGTATGGCACAAAGTAACGTTGTTATTGTAGGTGCTGCAAGAACGAAGATTTATATTCCACAGTTAAAAAATAAGAGGGTAGCTCTTTTTTCAAACAATTCGGGAAGAGTAAACGGTAAGCATACACTAGATGTATTGTTTGAAAATAAAATATCAGTAGTTGCTATATTTTCTCCCGAGCATGGTTTTCGTGGAAACGCTGATGCTGGTGAGCATGTTTCCAGCTCTGTTGATCCTCAAACTGGAGTTCCTATTCTTTCACTTTTTGATGGAAAAGGTGGAAAACCGAGTGCTGTATCAATGAGTAAATTTGATGTTTTGCTTGTTGATATACAAGATGTAGGACTTCGTTTCTATACTTATTATATCTCGATGGTAAAATTGATGGATGATTGTGCCGAATATCATAAGCAGATGATTATACTTGATCGTCCTAATCCAAATGGCTTTTATGTTGACGGCCCCATTCTTGATATGAAATATAAATCTGGAGTAGGGTGGCTGCCTATTCCAATTGTTTATGGAATGACACTTGGAGAGTTGGCAAAAATGGTAAATGGTGAACATTGGTTACCTAAATCACGTACCTGCGAATTAATAGTTATTAAATGTTTAAATTATAATCATAATACTAAATATCAATTACCTATAGCTCCCTCCCCTAATTTACCTAACATGAAGTCTGTTTATTTATATCCGTCATTATGTTATTTTGAAGCTACCCCGTTTAGTGTAGGTAGAGGTACTTCATTACCTTTTCAGATATATGGTCATCCAGACATGAAAGGTTATAGTTTTAGTTTTGTCCCTCATTGTACGTTAGGAGCCAAAAATCCACCTCAATTAAATAAAACCTGTTATGGTGTAGATCTTAGTAAGATTGACAACAAGGTGATCTGGCAAAAAGGAATTGATTTGAGCTATATTATCGATGCTTATAACAATTTAAAGAAAGGAGATAAGTTTTTTTCTCCTTTCTTTGAAAAATTAATAGGTACGGATTGTATACGAAAGATGATAGAAGAAGGTAAAAATGCAAGTCAGATAAAGATGACCTGGCAAAAAGATATAGAAAAATTCAAAATGCAACGTAAGCCATATTTATTGTATAAATAATAAATAACTTTTAAAAAAAGATAGTAATGAAGAGATTTTGTTTATCATTATTAATGCTCACTGTTACCTTGTTTGCAGGTGCACAGAAATTGCAACGGGTATCTCCGGCTTCAGTAGGTTTAGATCCTTTAAGATTAGCCAATGTAGATGTTGTTATTCAAAAAGCTGTCGAAAATAAAGAAATACCGGGTGCTGTTTTGGCGGTGGTAAGGCATGGCAAGATGGCCTGGTTAAAAGCATATGGGAATAAACAAGTTTATCCGACGGATAAAAAAATGAGTACAAATACAGTCTTTGATATGGCTTCCTGTAGCAAGGCTATGAGTACAGCTATATGTGCTATGATTTTAATAGAGCGCGGACAACTTCGACTTCTGGATTATGTTGATTTTTACATTCCCGGTTTCGAAAACTGGGAAGATAAAAATGGAAATAAGAGTATCAGGATTGTTGATATAATGACACATACTTCCGGATTACCACCTTATGCACCGGTAGATTCACTTAAAGAAAAATATGGATCACCTAACCCAGATGGGGTAATAGAATATATATCACATTGTAAACGTGATTTTAAACCTGAAACTAACTTTCAATACAGCTGTCTTAATTACATTACTCTGCAACGGGTTATAGAAAATATTAGTGGAGATAAGTTGAATGTTTTTGCAAAAAACAATATATTTAAAGTGCTTGGTATGAGACATACCGATTACTGTCCTATGGGTCGTTTAAAAAGACATTGTGCTCCTACCCAGAAACAGCCGGATGGTTCCGTGCTAAAAGGCGTAGTTCATGATCCGCTGGCTCGAACTATGAACGGGGGTGTTTCTGGTAATGCCGGAGTTTTTTCTACAGCCGAGGATATTGCTATTCTGGTAGCCGCATTGCAAAATGGAGGTGAATGGGAAGGACATCGTATTCTTAGTCCGCTTGGAGTAAAAACCATGCGTACAGTTCCCCTTTGTGTATACTCTTTTGGAAGGACACCTGGATGGGATGTTTTTTCTCCATATTCTTCTAATAAAGGTGATCTTTTTGGTCCCAATACATATGGGCACACAGGTTACACCGGTACATCAATTGTCATAGATCCCGATAGTGATACTTCTGTTATATTACTTACGAATCGTGTTCATCCAAATGATGGTGGAAGTAATATTCGTCTTCGGTCTTTGGTGTCTAATGTCGTAGCGGCTTCTATTATACCAATTACTAATCAAAATTAATAGATGTTAATTCTATTGATGGTATTGGGAATACAAAAACCTATTATGCATAACATTATTTATACACTTAAAGCTGTCCGCTAAAATTGTTATTTTTGCTAAAAATTCGTCTTTTTTGTATTAATTTAAAATCGAAAAGCATGCCCTAAATATCAAAAGTCTGGCGCGGTTTTTGTTTTTTTACAGAATATCAGAATCAAAAGATAGCTTTGTACAAGTTTTATTATATTATAGGATCATAATGATATAATCTTTATTAGTCTGAATAGTATTAAATATTAGGTAGTAGAAAGAAGGATGATAGCAAAGAAAATATTAAATAAAGAAAACTCTACAGAAATACAGATATCCTCATTTAAAAAAACAGGCAGACCATCAGAATATATGTTTATGATAAAGCCTGTAAATAAAAAGGATACATTTCAAAAACAGCTTGAAAATATAATAAGCAGTTTTAAAATGTTAAAGAAAGATGAAACTCCGGAGGCTGAAACTGTTTTTGTACGTATTTTTCTGAGTGATGCAGTTAATCAGGCTGAATCGTTAGACCCTTATTTTAAATCATCTGATTTTGCTGTATCCGTAGTAGAACAGCCGCCTCTTAATGGAAGCAAAATATCTTTTCTGGCATATCTGCAGACAGATGTGAAAGTAAAGAAGCTTGAAAGTCAGCTGTTTCAGGTAAAACATAAATATACTACTGATTTATGGAGTACATTAAGTACTAATAATGCAGAAGATTCGGAGAAGGAAATGTATAATATTTTTAAAGATTATATTAAAAAATTAAAACATGAAGGCTGTACCCTTGCCGATAATTGTATCAGAACCTGGCTTTATGTTCAGAATGTAGATGTTAACTACGCAGGAGTTGTGAATGCGCGCAATGATATATTTGAACAGGAAAATCTTACCCGTGACACACATTCCATAGCAAGTACAGGAATACAGGGACGCGACAAAGATTACCATCATCGTGTATTGATGGATTCATACGCTGTAAAAGGTCTCAAAAAAGAGCAGATACAATATCTTTATGCTAAAAAATATTTTAGTTCTGCTGATATTTACGGAGTACGTTTTGAAAGGGGAACATGCATAAATTATTCTGACCGTAAACATATTTTTATTTCCGGAACGGCAAGTATTGATAAAAATGGGGATGTATTACATTTAGGGGATATCAGGAAGCAGACTTTAAGGATGTGGGAAAATGTAGAGGCCTTACTTAATGAAGCAGAATCATCCTTTGAAGATGTTGCTCAAATTTTGGTTTATCTGCGTGATATATCAGATTACAGTGTGGTGAAAGAAATGTTTGATAAAAAATGCCCCATAACCCCTTATATTATTTTATATGCACCGGTATGCAGACCGGAATGGCTTATAGAAATGGAATGTATGGCTATTGCGCCGAATTATATTAAATCCTGAAATTTTTATAAATTTTGTTTTAATAAGTATTAAATGAAGATAATCATTGTAGCATTATATCTTATTCTTGTAATAGTTCTGGTCTTAGCTACTTTTGTTGAAATATCAACAGGAAGTTCTTTTGTTCATCAGTATATATACACATCTCCCTGGCTTATTGGTCTTTTTGCATGGCTGATTGTTATGGGAACCGGAGCTTTTTCCATGCGAAAGTTATGGCTGCATCGTGTTACGCTTACCTGTTTGCATTTTTCATTTGTTTTAATATTAACGGGAGCCTTTATTACCCATATATGCGGAGAACGAGGTTATATACATATAAGAGAAGGGGCACAATGTAACAGCTATATATCTGAAGGTCAGAATAAAATTGAGAAATATCTTCCTTTTACAATGAAGCTGGATAGCTTTCAGGTTATAAATTATCCCGGTACACAATCAGCTTCGGATTATCACAGCTTTGTTAGTCTTATATTCAGAAACAATACATATAGAAAATCTGAGATATCCATGAATCATATTCTTAAATACGAAGGTTATCGTTTTTATCAAAGTTCTTTTGACGATGATAAAAAAGGTTCCTGGCTAAGTGTTAATCATGATCCATGGGGGATACCTGTAACTTACGGAGGCTATTTTCTGCTGGCCTTGTCTATGATTTGTTTTCTTTTTCTTAAACGTGAGATATTTAGAAAACTTATAAAATCTACTTCCGGAAAGTCAGTCATTCTGCTTTTAGGCTTAATTTTAATTACACCTTTTTCTAATGCAATGGCAGATGATTTTAAGGATAATGCCATTCCTTTAAAATCAGCGGAAAAAATGTCTTCTGTTCCTATAGTTTATAAAGGCAGAATTACGCCGTTTAATACTATGGCTCTGGATTTTACAAAAAAAATAACCAATAAAAAGACATATAAGGGACTTACTGCAGAACAGGTAGTAGTATCCATTGTTCTGCATTCTGCGCAATGGTATAAGGAAAAGATGATTTACATTAAAAATGACCGGCTGCGGGAAGAATTAGGATTAAAAGGGAATTATCTTTCCATGCAGGATCTGTATCATGGAAATGATTATCGTCTTGAGAGGAAAGTCCTTTCCGTACAAAAAGAGATGCACCGTAACAAATATCAGAAAGCTGTTATAGCGTGTGATGAAAAAGTAGCTCTTATTACGATGCTTATCCGGGGTAATTTGTATAAGTCAGTTCCTAAATCTGTTTTGGTGAATAATACTCATTTACGTGCTGAAATTCTGTATAATAAATTAGAGGTAACCCCCGTGTTGTTTAAAATAAATATAGCCCTGGGATTTTTGGCGTTCTTTATTTTTGTACTGGGTTTACTTCGAAAAAAAGAATATAAGTGGATAGATTATGTTACTGTGCCGGTAATTATTATTGAGGCTTTTATTCTGACTTTTTTACTTGCACTTAGATGGTATGTTTCGGGACATATGCCACTTAGCAACGGATATGAGACAATGAATTTTATGGCGTGGTGTATTTTTATTATCTCTTTTTTCCTTTACAGATATTCGAAAATTGTTCCTTCGGCCACTCTTGTATTGTCGGGTTTTGTCCTTTTGGTTTCTTCACTTGGAACGCAGAATCCTCAGATTACTAATTTGATGCCGGTACTTCAGTCACCATGGCTTAGCTCTCATGTTTCTGTGTTGATGATATCTTATGCCCTTTTGTCTTTTACCTTTATTAATGCTGTAGCTGCTGTTATTATAAGGATTATCATGAATAAAGAAATTGCAGATAATTATATGCTTCAGCTAAAAAATATAAGCTATTTACTTTTATTCCCTGCTGTTTTTTTACTCGGAATTGGCATTTTTTTAGGTGCTGTATGGGCTAATGTATCCTGGGGCAGATATTGGGGATGGGATCCTAAAGAAGTTTGGGCTCTTATTACTTTTTTAGTTTATAGTATTGTCTTTCATCAAAAAGATATTTCTGTACTAAGAAAACCAATTTATTTTCATCTGTTTTCAATTTTTGCATTTCTTTTTATATTAATGACTTATTTTGGTGTAAACGTGTTTTTTACAGGAATGCACAGCTATAAATAAATATTTTTATTGCTTAAGATGTTGTTTCTTTATGGAATGATTTTTAGAAAGTACAGTTTTAAATAAAAATATTGTAAGTTTTATATTTTAGTGTTATGTTAGGATTAGAGTAATTTTATTTTTCTAAAGTATTGAAAAAAAACAAAAATATAATATGAGAAGTAAAGGCTTCCTATTCTTAATGACGACTTTAATTTTGTTTTCAATTTCTTGTGTTCCAAAAAAAAGTGTTGAAAAAGAGAATGAAAGAGTTGCAAAATATACGGGTTCTGAGAGTTGCATCGAATGTCACCAGCGTTTTTATAAACTGTGGTCACAATCATGGCACGGTAAAGCCATGCAACCGGTAAATGCTGCTTTTACAAAAGAATACCATCTTCCTGAAAGCAAATTATTTAAGATTGACGGAAAATCATATCAAATGGTTTATGAGGATTCATCATTGGTTATGCTTGAGAAAGATGGTAAAGAATTACTCCGGAAATACCCGGTAAAGTATTCTCTGGGAGGTCATCATGTATATACATTCCTTGCTCCAATAGAAGATGGTAAATTGCAAAATCTTCCGCTTGCATATGATTATAACCTTAAAACGTGGTTTAATTATCCTAATTCAGCAGTAAGGCATTTTGTTAATTCGGATGAGCATGATTCAGCCCTGCCATGGAAAGACAGAATGTATACCTTCAATACAGGGTGTTATAATTGTCATGTAAGTCAGTTAAATTCCAATTACGATCTTGAGAAAGATACATATAAATCAACATGGAAGGAGCCGGGCATTAACTGTGAAGTATGTCATGGACCGTGTTCCGAGCATATTCGTGTTTGCCGGGAAGCAAAAGAAGGTGAAGTTCCCAAAGATCTGAAACTTATTGTTACCAAAACTTTTACTGCTCAGCAGACGAATTCAGCCTGCTCAGTATGTCATTCCAAAGGTACTCCCATTACCAAAGAATTTATACCCGGTGAATCGTATTATGATCATTTTAATGTGGCAACACTCGAAGATCGTGATTTTTATCCCGATGGCCGTGATTTGGGAGAAAACTATACCCTTACAGGCTGGCTGATGAATCCCTGTAATAAGAAAAGTGATCTGAATTGTATTACCTGTCATACTTCCAGCGGACGTACTCGGAATATGGATAATCCTAACCAGATGTGTATTCAGTGCCATAAAGAAATTGGTGAACATTTAACTGCACATACTCATCATAAGGCTGACAGTCCCGGATCTGTCTGTATAAATTGTCATGCACCAAACCGTATATTTGTAGGTCGTTTTGTTCGTAGTGATCATTCTTTCAGACCACCAATGCCAGAGGCAACTATTAAATTTGGTTCTCCTAATGCCTGTAATCAGTGTCATAAAGATAAATCACCTGAATGGGCCAATAAAAATGTAAAAAAATGGCATCCTGATGGTTATCAGAAAGAGACTTTATACTGGGGACAACTTATTCAGGATGCAAGAGACGAGAAATGGGACAGATTAGACAATATGCTTAATATAATTAAGGGAAATAAATACAACGAGGTGGTTGTTACATCATTTATTCGTCTGCTTGGTAATTGTCAGAATGGGAAAAAATGGGAAGCTATTATTGCAGCAATAGACAATAAATCATCTTTGGTTAGGGCAGCTGCGGCTGAATCTTTAAATGGTAACCATACAGAACCGGCAAAAAAGGCCCTTCTAAAAGCTGCCGCTGATACAATAAGACTTGTACGTGTTTCTGCCGGATCTTCACTTTCGGATTATAGTGACAGCAGCTTTTCGGAAACAGAAAAAAAACTAAAAAATAAAGTTAATAAGGAATATCTGGAATCAATTGTTGCCCGTCCTGATAACTGGAGTTCTTATTATAATCTGGCTATTTATCATCAGAAAAAAGGAAATTACAGCAAAGCTCTTGATTCATACGAAACAGCGGCAAGACTTTATCCTGAATCTTTGATGCCACTTATAAACAGCAGTGTTTTATATTCGAATATGGGAAATCAGGCCAAAGCTGAGGAGAATTTAAGGAAAGCTTTCGCCGTTGATCCTAAAAATGTAGCTGTAAACCTTAATCTGGGTCTTCTGCTGGCTGAAAAGGGAGAAATTGATGAATCAGAAAAATTATTGAAAAATGCGTTGAAAATTAATCCGGGGCAGCCTGTTGCTGCATATAATTTAGGAGTTATTGTTTCACAGCAGAGTATGAAGGAAGCAATAAATTATGTACAGATTGCAGTTGATGTTATGCCTGAAAATCCCAGGTATGCTTATACCCTGGCGTTTTATCAGTTTAAAGATAATCAAAAAAGTAAGGCAGTAGAAACGTTAAAAAAGATTCTGGACAAAACTCCCGGATATTTAAATGCCGTTAGTCTTTTATGTGACATATATACCCGTGACGGAAAAAATGAGGATGCTATTGCTGTATATAATAAAGTATTATCATCTGAAGGGGTGTCGGAGGAGAATAAAATATCTATTCGGCAATCCATAAACATGTTGGAACAGATTAAGTAAAATAGAAGAAAGGAATATTGGGAAATGATTATCAAGTTCTACTTCTATCATATTTCCAATGTCTGGCTTTTGGTGTTGTTTTATAAAACTATTTAGCTCTTTTCCTGTTTTAAATTGTTTCAGTAATTCGTCTTTAAATAATTCTTCTTTTTCTATCTTCTTTTTAAATTATAAAGAATACCTGAGATTTTATATCTAATTTAGTTATCAACTTACATACTTTTTAAGATGGTGTGTTATTTATTATGTAATTTAGTATTAAACGTTTATTTTAACTTTTTCTCACTTGCAGAATTCCAATATCTACAATCAAGTTCGGTAAAAACTTAAGTATATGAAATTTATATTTTTAGAATTTTAGTATATTACTATGCCTTTTGCTATGCTATTTCTCGAAACTGAATAATCCCGTTTGATTTGTTATTCGTCAAATACAAAAGAAACTGTCAACGTTGATCCGGCATTAATTTTACAACTTGATTTCAAATTAATAGTAATTGAATTTTCGTCTTGTTTACTGTTTCCAATTGCCTGTTCTGCTCCATCCAGTTTTACAATTATGTTCCTTCCTGTTTTTTGATTGGGTATTGCCAGCAAAATATTTTTTATTCGTGTTGTGCCAAATCTAATTGATATATTAGACGTTTGTGCTGTTTTGGTTTGCGTTTGGGAAAACAATCCCCATGCAGCAGATGTTGAAAAAAAAGATGCATGATTTTCAGGTTGCCATTCCGGCTTAAACCCTATTGTCTGTTGAGGACCATCGTATATAAAACCCTGCAAGGCTAACAGTACTGACCAACTGCTCATTGCACGGGCGTAAAAGTCGCCGCATTCATCTTCTCCAAAAGGACTCCCAGAACCAAATACTGTGGAATTATTGGCCATATGTACTTCACCTTCTGCACGTAATCTCCCATCATATCTCTCTGATATTGCTTTAACCATGCTCAGACCCTCATCCATCATTCCATATTGAAGCATCGTTGCGGCTGCAGCATATTCAAAACCACTCATTACTTCATTGTAATATTTTATAGAATTGGCTGGTATTTTACCTCTATGCACAAACATTTGCCACCCGGTATCCCCTTTACCAAGGAAGTCTCTGAAAGATGGGGTATACCCATCTCCTGTATCCGTAAATTTATTTATTGAATAAATTTTTTCTAAGCCTGATTTTGTGCGAACAACAGGATAAATCTGACCCAAATTAAGCTGGTTTGCCCACCATTGTCCGAGAAACATATCAATGGAAACCGCGTTGCCCATAATTAAAGTATTTTCCAGGTTTTCAGTTTTCTCTATATAATACCCCAGATTTTTATTCCATAGCTGTTTGTTTTGATTTTTTATCCCTATAATCCATATTTTATGGTAGGTAGCCGCAGTTATTGTTTCACCCATGATAGCCGCCATTTTTTCGCTGGCTTTTAATGCGGCCATATATAAGGAGCCAATCCATGGTGAAGTTCCAGAAACATTACAATCCAGGGTGTTGTGGTAGCTACCCGACATCATGCCATTCTGATCCTTATCAAAATTTGATATTATATAGTTCATTGCTTTTTTTGTACGTGGCCATGCGCTTGCTAAAAAATTATTATTGTCGGACAGGAGATGCTCACGATAAACTCCCAATATAGAACCAAAATGACCATCAATAGCATTTTTTAATTCTCCATCTCTTGAAGGAAGCAAACCTTCATATGTAATTGTATTTAAATCTTGTTTTCTGAGCGTACGTCCAAGTTCCGGATATAAACGAGCATGACCCTGTGCATAATGAAGTACATGTTTGCAGTTACCATACCACTCCTCTTTATTAGAGGTGCTTTCCCAAATACCAAAATAACCTTCTTTTGTCCAAAACGTTGTGGGCGATTTAAGTACACAAATATTGGATGTTATGCGATCTAGTATATAGCGAGGAATCGTTGATGAATACATTGTTTCATGATATAGCCGGGTAGTTGAATCAAGATATTTAAAATTTTTCAGAACATAGCGATCTACATCACAGGCATTAGTCCACCAGTTTTCATAATAACTGCCTGCATATGGAAAATACCAATCAGTATCACTTCTTCCAAAAGTTCCACCTGGAAAATACCAGCTTAAAACAAAGGTTATAACTTTAGTTTTATTTGGCTTAAGAGTAAATCCTGTAGCAAGAGCACCATCGATTGTCAT
>Ga0172377_10007291_pt1 | contig 11373 bp, 9 predicted proteins | sample Pumphouse3metaG_FD_119749 | JGI IMG/M metagenome (GOLD analysis project Ga0172377, IMG submission 119749) | Leachate microbial communities from a municipal landfill in Southern Ontario, Canada - Pumphouse #3 metaG | ecosystem: Engineered > Solid waste > Landfill > Unclassified | place: Canada... | reverse complement strand
GTATTTTATCAAAATCGCCATAAGTTATTTTTTACGGTTACTTATGGGAGACGATGTTTTTTCTAATTCCTATTTCGATAATGGCACTTCATGGTTGCCTTTCTCTCTTGTTTCCATTTCATGCCTTGCGGAAAGGATTTCGATTCGGAAAAAAATGATATTGTTATAAGATGATTTCTAATATATAGGGTGTGAGTATTGCTGTCAGAATACCGTTCAGGGTGAGTCCGAGGCTGGAATATGCTCCGTATCTGGTGCCTTTTTCTAGTGCGGCAGATGTGCCGACGGCATGAGATGCGGTGCCAAGCGATAGCCCTTGTGCTATCGGACTCTTGATTTTTCCTAAATTGAGTATCTTAAATCCGAGAATGGCTCCCAGAAGTCCGGCGCAGACCACTACCGCTGAGGTGAGGGAAGGAATGCCTCCCACTGTTTTCGTTATTTCCATCGCAATGGGTGTGGTGACGGATTTGGATGCCAATGAAAGGATGACCTCCTTTGTCGCTCCGAAAAGTTTGGCAACAAACACGACGGAGAGGATGCCGACGATGCATCCGGCCAATTGGGAGAGCAAGATGGGGATGGCTTGCTTCTTGATGGCTTCCAACTGAAGATATAGAGGGACGCCGAGTGCGACTACGGCTGGCTTTAGCCAAAAGTCAATGTATTTTCCTCCCTCGTTGTAGGTTTGGAAGTCGATGCTTGTGGCTTTCAGAAACAGAATGAGGATGGTAATGGTCAGCAGTATCGGATTCAGAAGAATCCAGCCTGTCTTCTTTTGTGCGAATTTGGATGCCTGGTATACGCCAAATGTGATGGCGATGAGGAATATCTCATTTTTTAGAAAGTCCATTGTGCTTACGTGTTAGTTGATGAACCCATCCGGTGACAATGAGTACTAGGATGGTGCTTATGATGGTGGCTGCCATGATGGGGATGAATTGCGCCTTTATCAGGTCGAAATGAAGCATGACGGCAACTCCTGGTGGAATGAAGAAGAAGGCGAGGTTGGCGGACAGAAAGTCGGATACGCCTTTGACCCATTCCAACTTCACGATTTTTATCTTTAAAAATAAAGTTAATAGAAGCATGCCTATGATGCTGGACGATAGTTTTATGCCGCTAATGTGGACGAGAAATTCTCCCAATGCGAGACATCCGAAGATGATGGCACATTGGAGTATCATATTCTTCATTTCTTTTCTTCCTTTGTCTGTTGATATTTCGTTGGTTGGCAAAGGTAGTGCTTTTTTGGGATAGTGTAGGTGTTTTTTCTTTCTCCTTATACAGAAAAAATCCGAGACCCGACTGTCCGTCGTTTCCTGTGAAATGACGGGCGGCGGCGGGTCTCGTTTTTTTCCTCCTTTTCTAAAAAAGAACCTATTCTGTTACTTCAACCCATTGACCTACGTTTCGTGCTACGATGTTGTTGTCATACATGGCTTCGCAGACGGTAGCTGGAAGCATGAATCTTCCCTTGTAGGCCGCGTTCAGATTGACATAGAAGGTTTTTGTCTTCTTATAGTCGAGGTCGAAGTAGGTAAATACCCGGTCGTCTCGAATGTCTTGGTAAGAGTAGTCCGAACCGTTGTTGTCCGAGTCTCCGCTCAGTCTTTGGTTGATGATTTCCCATCCCGAAGGGAAAATCTGAGTGAGAGACAGCTCTTTGTAGTTCTCGTGTGTGGAGGTGTTTGTGATGCTCACTTTCGCGATGAAGTCAGTTCCTTGCGACAGACGGGCTGTGCTGACGGGCTTCCCTTGGGTGTTGAAATACTGGATTTTCATCGATAAACCGCTCTCCTTGGCAGGAGCCTGGTCCTCTGCCGGCAATCCGGAATGCGTCAGTGTGACGAATATGGTGCCATTGCCCTTGTTGGTGACGGCTACCTTTCCTTTCCCTATTTTGCTTGCGTCGAGCGAGATGTTGGAGACTGGTTTCTCGGTGTTTACCGTTCCGTTTTTCCCGTTGTGCGAATAAGAGGCTTTGATGGAGCTTCCGTTGCCTGCTTTTTCTGCCAATTTGCTGATGGCGATAAGTGCGTAGGCTGTCTCTTGTGTGCTCATCCATCTGTCTGTGCTTAGTTCTTTGGAGATCTTTTGTGCCATACGTAAGACTTCTTGCTCTTTTTCAAGTAAAATCAGTGTCTCCATGATCATGGCCTCGTCCCGAAGGGATGACCCGAAGTTCTGACCGTAAGACCGATCCTCTTCTGTTTGCCCCTGGATGGTAGACAATATGGACTCTGCGGTGTTTTTGTCTCCACATAGGGCATAGGCTGCGGCAAGCCTCCATTTCGCGTTGACGGAAATTCCTTTCTCCTCCTTCATCCTGTTCATGGCGCCTTTCTCCGGACTGCCATACAATGCCAGCGTGTATAGACGGTAGGCTTGGGTGAAGTCGTTGGCTTCGTTGTAGTCGTGATAGGAGACATCCTTGTGTCTCCAGTCGTTGGCCTTCGTTTTCTGGTAGCTAGCCCAAGAGGATAGAAACGATGCGGACACGTCATATCCATGGTTCTTCGCCTCTATCATGAAGTTGCCCGCATAGTTGTTGACCCATTCGTAGCTATAACTACCTCCCATCCAATAGGCAATGGAGCCGTTGCTCAATTGCATCTGGGTCAGTTTGTTGACGGCTTTTGTCACATTCTCCATGCATTCGTTTTTCTCCTTCTCCGTGAGGTCGCAGAGTCTATGCATGTATAGTTGAGGGAATCCCTTTGACGAGGTCTGTTCTGCACATCCGTGAGGGTATCCGATCAGGTATTTGAGCCTGAAGTTCAAATTGATAGGCGGAATGCTGGCAATCTCGAGACCTAGTTCGTTGGATCCATCCGAACCGATTAGGGTATAAGGAAGCTCTTTCGTCTCTCCGGCCGATAGTTGGTACATTTTACTCTCCGTGTAGCGGGGATTCGGATTGCGCACCTCCAACCATATTTCGCTGCTCGCTTTGTCCTTTCCGGACGTGGCTGTTATGCTGATTTTCTGCTTGCCTAGTTTATCGCCTGCTTTTAGGTGGAATGTCGTGATTTTATCTTCCGATTTCGTGAAGGAGATGGTGTTGCTTTTCTTGCCATCTACCGATATGATGTTGCCCGCTGTTACGGATACGTTGACATTCTTTGCTTTGCCATCCATGGAAAACACGTTGACCGGCAACGTGATTTTCTCATTAGGACCTGCTACGCGAGGCAATGTGGCTAGAATCATGAGCGGTTTCTGCACTTTGACGCTCTTCTCCGCATTTCCGTATGCCTTGTCGGTACAAGCAACGACCATCACGCGCACGGATCCGAAGTAAGGAGGTAACTCGATGATATGCTTGTTTGCTTTCCCTGCCTGTAGTTTGCAAGGACCGAGGAATTTCACGACGGGTTTGAAACGGCTGTTTGTTTTGTCTTGGTCTTGAGACTTCATCTCTCGGTCTCCTCCGATGCTGAAGAGCTCTTCTATTTTGCCTCCGAATGCGCCGATTACCATGTTGTACATATCCCATGTGTTTACACCGAGGGCTTCCCGACGGAAAAATTCATCATGGGCGTTTGGCGTTTTAAATCCTGTCAGATCAAGCAATCCTTCGTCTACGATGGCTAGCGTATATTCCATCTCTTTGCCTTCGCTTTCGGATACGTTGACTTCAAACTTCTTCTCCGATTCTACGGCGTCCTTCATCTTGATGACGGGATGGAGCACCGTGTTCTTGTCCTCCACGTTGATGTTTTGTACGCCATACATTCGGATTGGAAGGTCGTTGGCCGTGCTTTTGTGTGGTTGCAGTAGGGTGATGTCAACATATACGTTAGGAACCATGTCTGGTGTCGCGGTAATCTCGATTTCCGTGGTGTTGGATGCTATGCTTGAATTTACCCAAAGGGAGGAGATGACCTTGCTTCTGTTCTCTAATGAGACGAGTGCCCTTCCTCCGTGAGGGGTGGGTATCCGTATCTTTATCTTGTCTCCTACGTTGTACTTGTCTTTGTCTGTGGTGAATGTAAGCATAGTAGCTCCTTGCGGGTCGTCCTTCTTTGATCTACCTACGCAGCTTTCCCAATCAAACAAGGAGATGCATCCGGTGCGGTGACCGCCGTCGTTGTCTTCTACGAGAACCAGGTAACGACCCCAATCGTCGTCGTTGATGCTTACGGAGAAGGATCCTTTCCCGTTTGTTGTAGTAAAGTTGCCGCCATCGTACTCGCTGGCATACTCGTTGTTTATGTAATAGGCTATGTCTTCGCTGTTATTGGAGTCCCACCACCATCGCCAAGATAGTTTGTATATGCGGTAGTGGAGGCTGGCTCCGTCTGTCGGATTTCCGTTCTGGTCTACACTTACTACGTCGAATGTGTTGTTTTTGCTAGTGTATAATATCCCGGTTCTGTTCGGCGATTTTGGTGGACGGATGCCTATGTATTGAGTGAATGGAGAGTATTTCGCTTTTTGGTAGTTGATGCTGAATTCTCCTTCTCCTTCAAATACGCGTGTGGTGAAGTTTGCCTCCATCATGCCGGGTAGGTTTTCTATGTCCGGCATGGTAGATTTGAATGTCAGGCTTCCACTTGCGTTCGTCTCACCTTTTTTTAACTCCCGCTCTTTGTCCCTGAATTCTTTTGCCGCAGGACTTTCGAACGTGTAATCTTTGTATTTAGGGAAGGATGTCTCCGATTTTCTCATTCGTACACTGACCGTGGTTTTCTTGTTGGCGGCTATTCCTCCGTGTAGCCATGCTGATTTGATGGTGAATGAGGTGGATTTATCTGCCTTAATGATTTTGTCGGCAATGTCTAGTGTCACTTTCATCCGGTTGGGTTTCACCGTCTCAATCATGATAGATTTCTTGAAGGAAGACCCTCCGATTCTGAATATGGCATTCCATGTTCCGGTCAAAGCGTCATTCTCCGTGCTGATTTTGAACGGATAGATGAATTTCCCTCTCTCATACTTTTGCATGAGTTTAGTGTGTTTCTGCCCTTTAGGGTTGATTAGTTCCATGGTGATGGGGTGCCCGTTAGGCAACATGTCGTCCTGGTCTTGGAGTATCAAAGACAAGTAGATGTCGTCACCTGGACGCCATACTCCTCTCTCTCCGTATATGTAACCTTTCATTCCTTTGTCATAGCTCACTCCGCCTACGTCAAAAGAGGATAGCGACAGTGATTTCGCGTCTTGGATCTTTAAATATCCCTTTTGGTCGTTTTTGGACACTTCGATGAAGTACGGCCTTTTGGCGTAACTTATCTCGACCATACCGTCGCTATTTGTCTGCGCCTTGCATATGGGTTGTTGCTGGTAGTTGTAGAACGTGACTTCTGCACCATTTTCCGGTTCGGATGTTATCAGGTTGGTGACGAACACCGACATCTTGTTGTTTTTCCCTGCTTTGGCTATGATACCCAAGTCGGAAACCAGGATGTTGGTTTCTTCCCGTCTATTGTATTGTCTGTAATATTCGTTGTAGCAAGGATTCTCTCTCTTGGTGTAGTCGTAGTCATCGTCGTAGTAATAATAGTCGTCGTTGGAGCTGTAGTATTGCATTTCTCCCTCTTGCCATTTCTCGTCTATCCCGTCGTAGCTCTCGTTTTCATTTTCATCCTCATTGTCCACCTCGTCGCTGCCGCAAGGGTATGATGAGTAACTTTTCTTGAAAGAAAGAATGACGTGATATATGCAGCCTGGCTCTTTCTTGACCAAATCGGAGAGGTCGATAGAAAATGTTTGCCATTGGGAAAGGTCTGATGCCGATTCTGTCAGATTGATCTTTTTCTTTAATACGGGAGTCGCCACCCTTCTCATCTCTTGCTTGCCGTCAAGGTTGTTCTCTTGCAGGAACTGGAGTGTGTTGTTGCTCTCTATCTTTAGAATGGTGACGTCTACCGCATTTAGGTTGACGGATTGGAATGGGAGTGAGATGCCGTTGGTGGTGGGCAGAATGGCTCCGCTGCCTAATATCTTGACACTTGGCTTGATGCTTTCAAATCGGATGTCTAAGATTTCGTATCCTCCTAACGTTTGTCCTTTGGTGCTTTTCAGCATGCCGCTGATGATCATCTTCTTTGTCTCTGTAAATATCTTCTTGGGGTATATTTTCAAAAGACTGTTCTCTTGCACTAAAGTGCAAGCCTCCCGAGAGGACAGCATGCAATAGTTTTGGTCGTCCTGCTTGCTGATCACTTGGTTGAAATACACCTCGATGTGCGCGTCTTCTCCGTTGACCGTACGATGTCCTATGATTCTGAACTTGTTGGTAGGGGGGATGACCTCTTTGTATGTGCCCGAGCTTTTAGACCCGATGGATTTCCCGTCCCATTCAAATTCTATTTTTTGTTCTTTGTTTTCGCTGGAAGCTATATCTGCCACTTTGAATGTGTATTGGTAGCCGGACTCCAGCTCGCTGAGTGTGCCCCATTGTATGTTGATGTCTTTGCCTCCTAGTTCGGCAGAGAGAGTCTTCTTTATCTTTTCTTCGTCCTCTTTGTCTGTTAACAGCAACCGCCCTTTTATTTCGACCGTCCCTTTGTCTGAGTAGATGGGATGGCTGCTCTCAAAAGACATCCGTTGTTTGATGGTTTTGAACTTGAAGATGAAGTCTTTTTGCTCCTCTTTCTCCACCTTGAGAATTTCTGATAGGTGAAATGTTGCATGATACTCTTCTCCGTTCTTCATTGTCTCTGAAGGTCTGAACTCAATCGTGTTCTTGTCTATCCAGTGAGCCTCTCCTTTTATGTTGGGCGAAAACTCGAAAATGTCTTTTAAAAGTTCATCCTTCTTCTCGTTGTCGAAGGCGGGAGAGGGGTTGGACAGTGAGATTTTGATGGTGGAATACTTTGACAACGAACCAGACGAGTATCCGTTTATATATTCTAAAAAGTCTGTTTCGTTCGAGACTTCGTCTGTGCTCCTACATGAGAACAGGAAAACGGCCGTTAAGGCCATTAAACATGCAAATAATTTCTTGTTCATCTCTGTGGTAAATGTCTTTGTTGAAAAATAGGAAGCCGATAATTTTTTATGTGCTAAAAAATAGATTTGTCCTTTTACCTGCTTCCTCTTGCTGATAATCTAAATGGTTAATAATGATGAGAACAAAAATATACAAAAAAGAGACAAAATAAGTATTTTTGAGAAGAATATTAAAAAAACAAATGGAGTCAGTTCTCCTTCATTTGAAGATGAGGTTGTTTTATGACGGGAGAATGATTCGTCTGTCATCGGGAGAAAACGATTGGTTTCGAAAAGTTTGACGATAGATGAAAAAAAGAGACGATTGCCAAAGGTAATCGTCTCTGCACATTTGAGCCACTAGCCGGACTCGAACCGGCGACCCACGCATTACGAATGCGTTGCTCTACCAACTGAGCCATAGTGGCGTTTGCGGGTGCAAATGTATATCTAAAAACTCTATTTTCGAAATCTTTTTGGTGTTTTTTCTCGTGGATTTCTTCTTGTTTTTTTAACCTGTTAGTTTTCAGTGTTTATTTCTTCTATTTCGAATATTCCGCAAGATTGACAAACAGCGACTTTTCCTAGTTTTGCCTTTAGTTTCTCGAAATCCCGCTGCCTTATGCTGAGCGTGATGTGGCAGTTCATGTCGAATGTCTGGTCCAGGATGGTTGGTTCCTCCTCTTTTACAATTTTCATTATCTCGTTCAAAAAAGGATATTCGAAGCGGACAGTCAATGTTTTGTCAATGGTCTTTTCTATAATTTGGTTGTTCCTTATGGCATCTTCGGATGCTTCCTTATAAGCGTTGATGAGTCCGCTGGTGCCAAGCTTTGTGCCTCCGAAATATCGAACCACGACGAGAAGCGTGTTTGTCAGCTTGTTTGACATTAGTGCGCCCAATATGGGTCTGCCGGCTGTGCCGGATGGTTCGCCGTCGTCATTGGAGCGGGTTTCCTTCCCTTCTGCGCCGAGAATGTATGCAAAGCATACATGCCTTGCGTCGTGATATTCCTTTCTTTTGCTGTCTAAAATGGACTTTATCTCTTCGACACTAGAGGCGGGCATGGCAAAGGCGAGAAATTTACTTCCTTTCTCTTTATATAAACCTTCGGATGTTAGCTTGAGTGTAAGATAGGTGTCGGACATGTCTCTTTTTTTGAAGTTGGACTAATGTCTCGGATGAGGAGATCCGTTTTCTTTGAAAAGACAGAATCGGAAGAGAATGTCTTCTCTGTCCGATTCTGAGTATGATGTGCTTCCGACAATTATTTGTGTCTGTTGAAGCTGTCTCTGCTGCTTTTCTTTGACGATTTCTTGCTGAAACTGTTTTCGTCTCTTGTCCGTCTCCATTCTGATCCGCTTTCGGATGAACGTCTGTCTCTGAATCCGGAACGGTCTCTGTCGCCACGGTCGCGTCTACGGTCACCTCCGAATCCACGGTCGCTTCTGGATCCTCTGTCGCCTCCGCCTCTGCGTTCGCCTCTGTCAAAGCTGCGAGAACGGCTCTCTTTCGCTTCAGCAAGAGTGACCCCATCTTCCTCGTGGGCGGCAAATGCATCCAACATCTTCTTTACGTCGTTGCTGTTGACGTCGAAGAATGAGTATCTAGGAGTGATTTCGATATCTCTGATTTCGATGTCTTTGTCTCCTGTCGTGTCGTTGATGATGCCCAATACTCGTTTCGGAGTGAATCCGTCTTGCTGTCCAAGGTTGATTTTGAGTCGGGTCAACTCGCCATCTCTTCTCTTTCTGTTGCGCTCGCTGCGTTCCTTGTTTTCTACGTTGATGTCTTCTGCATCTTTGTAGTAGTTGAGGAAACGGTTGAATTCCATGGAAACGAAGTTCTTGATGATAGCCTCCCTATCCATGTCTGCTAACTGCTCCATAATCATTGGCAGGTATTGCTCGATCTGTTCGTCGACGTTAGCTTCCTTCATCTTGTTGGTAAGGGCGAAGAGCTGGCTCTTGCATACTTCCAATCCGGTAGGTATAATGCCTTTCTCGAACTTTTTGTTGATGATTTTCTCAATCATTCTGATTCGTCCGGACTCCTTGGAGTGGATGATGGATACGGAGATGCCGGATTTGTTGGCACGTCCCGTACGTCCGCTTCGGTGTGTGTAGCTCTCAATGTCGTCAGGTAGGTTATAGTTGATGACGTGAGTCAAATCGCTGACGTCTAGTCCTCTGGCGGCGACGTCGGTGGCAACCAGCAGCTGGAGGGTTTTGATTCTGAACTTCTGCATGACGGAGTCTCTCTGTATCTGGGACAAATCGCCGTGCAGGGCGTCTGCGTTGTAGCCGTCGGCCATTAAATGGTCTGCAATGTCTTTTGTTTCTTGTCGTGTGCGGCAGAATACGATGGCATATATGTCAGGGTTGACGTCGACAATCCTTTTCAATGCTTCGTATCTGTATTTGGCAGGGACCATGTAGTAGATGTGCTTCACGTTGTCGGAACCGGAGTTCTTCTTTCCGATGGAAATCTCTACACTGTCTTTCATGTATTTCTTTGCGATATGTGCTATTGCACTAGGCATTGTGGCAGAAAACAACAGTGTGCGTCTCTCTTCCGGGGTCTCTTGGAGGATACGCTCGATGTCTTCCTGAAATCCCATGTTCAACATCTCGTCGGCTTCGTCCAATACTAGATATTTAATCGTGGAAAGTTTTACCTTACCTCTCTCGATGAGGTCGATGAGTCGACCTGGAGTCGCAACTAATATCTGTGGAGCTACGTCCAGTTGTTTGAACTGGTTTACGATGCTTTCACCTCCGTATACTGGAACTACTTTGAAGCCTTTGATGTATTTTGAATAGTTCTTCAAATCACTGGAAATCTGCATACAAAGCTCTCTTGTGGGAGAGAGTACAAGTGCTTGAATCTTATTGACGGAAGCGTCGATAAGTTGAAGTAGTGGCAGTCCAAAACCTGCCGTTTTTCCTGTTCCTGTTTGTGCAAGTGCTACTAGGTCTGATCGGTCTTCTCCTAATAAGAATGGAGTCACTTTTTCTTGGATTGGCATTGGTTCAACAAATCCTAAATCTTCAATACCTTTAAGGATCTCATCCTTAAATCCTAATTCTTTAAATGTCATAATGTTTTTTTATTCGGTCTCAGCGGTCTCGCCTCGCCAGACAATGCCTTCTGAAACTATTAAGTAATGATTCTCGAGTACCATTCGCATGTTTATCCCCGTTGTTATCCTACTTTAAAAAAAACATATATAACACAATGACAAACCCCATGTCCGGATTTTTTTGGACTCCGCTGCAATTGGCACTCAGCGTTTTTGAGGCTGCAAAGGTAGTGAATTTTTATGAAAGTAAATAACTTTTCTTGATTTATTTTCTTCTATGGTGGAATTATAAGAGTTTTGACTCTTGTGTTTGATGGTGATTTTGTTTGGTTATTTCATTTGTTGCCAATTTGTTATGCTATGTTTTGAAAGATGAAATTTATTGCATGAAAAAACATAAGACAAGTTTTTTTGGGGGGGCATGTTGAAAGACCGGAGTCTTTTCATGGTTATGAAGGAGAAGAAGTGAGTCCCGCAGATAAAAGAGTCCTCTTGTTTTGAAAATGACGTTAGACTAAAGGAAAATCATACAAGGGAAATGCACTTCCTCTCCATTGACGTGTGGCGCGAAAAATCGTGTTTGCTTTATCCGTGCATCTCAAAATGTTCGGCCTCCATTGCGGGGTGGCATCTTATTTTCTGCGCTTCGCTGATGGCTCGTGTGTAGTTGGGCTCTTTGCTGATGTCTGCCACTAATTCCGTATATTTGACGATGCCCTCCTGGTTGGTTACGATGATGGCTCTGGCCATCAGCCCCAGTAGTGGAGAGTTGGTTATCCGGACACCGTAGTCTGTCGAGAAAAAGTTGTTGCGGAACTCGGAAAGCGTAATTACATTTTTTATGCCATTTGCTCCGCAAAATCGACTCTGGGCAAATGGCAGATCTTTGGAGATGCAGAGTACAATGGTGTTTTCTATTGATGCAGCCTTCTCGTTGAACGTACGTACGGATAGTGCACAGGTTGGCGTGTCGATGCTGGGGAAGATGTTGAAGATGATTCGTTTCCCTAAAAAATCTTCGAGCCGGACGGATTTTAGGTCTTGCTTCACTAATTCAAAGTCGGGAACCATCTTGTTCCGTATGGGAAGGTCTGCGTTGGTAAAGACCTCTTTCCCTTTAAAATGGGTTATTGCCATCTTTTTTATAGTTTTTTTGTTAGTTTCTTAGTTTAAATAACATGAGTGGGAAATCTTTTGTTTGTGTGGAATCCTTGTTTCTGAAAAAAATGAGTTTGGTGTCGTGTTTTTGTCTTGTATTTGTATCTTTGGAGGTCAGAACAATTTTTTTATTTGTAATGCGCATATGGATATGATATTCTTTCGTAAACATTTTTTTTGCTTTTTATTGCTT
>Ga0172377_10007289_pt1 | contig 11375 bp, 7 predicted proteins | sample Pumphouse3metaG_FD_119749 | JGI IMG/M metagenome (GOLD analysis project Ga0172377, IMG submission 119749) | Leachate microbial communities from a municipal landfill in Southern Ontario, Canada - Pumphouse #3 metaG | ecosystem: Engineered > Solid waste > Landfill > Unclassified | place: Canada... | reverse complement strand
TTCGGTCTGTTGCCATTGTAATTGTCCTGTCATATCGAAAACGTCTATGCGAATCAGGGCTTTAGTCCAAGTTGTGTTGTGTTGTAAAGCAAAGCGTGCTTTTTCTTTAGCTGGGCTCGTTGCTGTTAGAGTTAGTTCGCTTTTTTTCTTTCGTTTAGAGACTACAAAGGAGAATTCTTTAGTGGTTGAATTATTGAGGACATTCCATACCTTAAGTTCGGCCGTATGTGTGCCGAGATCAAGTGTAGGAATGGTAAACTTAATAGTTCCTTGTCCTACGCTTTCCGTTAGGGTTTGATAATAATTATTTAAGTTATAACTTCGTGTTGGATCATTATCTAGGGTTAAAATAATATCATGACCTACGCTTCCTCCGCTGATATTAATGCCATAGTTATCTGCCAGTTGTACAAAAAAGAAAGGAGATTCACTGACTTCATCACCGTCTATGAAATTGGTTTCATCCAAATACAATTTTATAATTTCGGGACTATCTGAATCTTCAGTTATATTTTCAGATCCACCTACTATAAAATTTAAGTAAGCCCCTTGAGCTTCGTTCTTATGTGTAACATCAGAAGCATAAAGGCTGATTTTACCACTTGCATCTGAGTAAGAAATATCTTTGGGCACAGTAAAGGTAAAGGAAAAGGTTCCTTGAGTTACTTTGTCGTTGCCTATATAAAGAACATTCGGATAATCTTCATACGAATAAATACCACTTGTTCCATTATTGTTAAGGGTTTGAACCGTTTTTTTGCTATCGAATATGGTTGTACTTAATTCTCCCTCAAATTCAGAAGCTATTTCTCCGTTGGGGTTTAAAATAGTGCCAGTAATTGTTATTTTTTCTAAAGCTTTGAAGTGTACGGGTGAATCAGAGAGGGTTTCACCATTGATAGCCTTTAGTTTTATCTTATATTCTGGATAAGCTAATTTAAGCGCTGGATCACCAATTAAGACAAAGTTAAGCTTATTCGCATCATCGCCGAGCTTCTGTTTAGTGATTTTCATGACATCACCTAAGGTCAGGCGGATACCGTTATTTTTACTAAATAGGTTTTCTATCAATTGTTTATTAATCCGGAAATTGGGCTCTGAATAAACAACCCTTGAGGTGGTATATAAAGCAATACCGCCACTCGTTTTATTTAAAAAAACATCTTCCCCTGCGGTTGTATTGGTCTCGTCAAATCGAGTGAAATCACAAGAAGCGGTAACCCATAGCGGTAAACGAGTATACGTTGCTTGTTTTATATCTGATTGCTTGATGACTTGTTCATCACTCAGATATTCTGTATTACCATGTCCCGTATAATTGATAAGGAGCGAACCTTCTTCTAGCTTCTTTTGTATAGCAGTTTCAATATCAGGATAGGTCCCATTACCCGTACTTTTATCTTTTTTATAAGCATCAAAAAATAATTTTTCATTGATAAATTCGGGATGGTTATCGTTTACGTAATCAGCTATTTGGTTGGCTTGGTCCGCATGCATAGTGCTATAATTATCGATAGTACTACCATCATCAGCTATGAAGCATAATTCATTTTTCCATTTACCTAATTGATCATTGTTTCTGTAAGTTAAAATTTTATTCACAGCATTTGTAGCTTCTTCCGTTGTACGAACGGGTAAGCGACCAATACCTAAATCTAGTTGTGCTTTTGCTAGATCACTGCCTTCATCATCGTCTAAGAAACCAAAATAATCATCACTTACGAAGGAATAAACACCCAGCGATTCTTGTGATTGATAAGTTATCACAAAGTTAGAGAGGTCTATGTTTTTCCAAACGGTGGAGACTTGACGAGGATCGTAAGTGCCATCGCCAAAAAGTAAAAGATATTTGGGCGCATCGTTGCTGGAAGTCTTACGATCGTAAAACATTTTCATAAAACGACGTATTGCCGTTGCATCAGGAGTGCCACTAGAAAATTCATTATAGATTTGTTGAGGGGTAACAACTTCCACGCTTAAGTCATCCAACGTTGTATGTGCTTCGGCTAAGCGTTGTGCTTCACTTTCAAAAGCAGGAGGTGCTACAATAATCATATCAACCTGGGGTAAGGCGTGGAGATTTTGATTGGCAATGTTACCTACTTTCGTTGGGCTTTCAAAGGTTTGGTCAGTCTGTATAGCTACAAATTCACGCAAATCCCCTGCAGGAATAGAAAAACTCAGATTACTTCCTACAAGTTTGGTCGGAAGAGTCTTTGGTGTTTGGTTAGCCGTAATATCCCATATTTCAGTATTTTCGTTGGCATCAGCCACGGTGAACTGTGATGCATTGGAAATCGATTCGATACTCCGGAAAAAGGTTGCTTTATCGTATATTTTGAGTTGACGAGTATCGTTAACCATGATATAATCAAGATATACATTTGTATGTCCAGTTTGACCATACGAAAGAGTAAAGATATTATTTTCTGGTTTATCTCCTTCCCAATAGCCTGATTTAAGTAAAGGAAGGGCTACTTGATAAGAATTATCGCCCAAATTATCGCTTTTACTAATGGTTCCGTTGATCAGCATTGAGCCGTTGATGCTGAGTGATACGGTACCCGCACTTGTTAACGTTTTAGAAATAAAACGTAACGTCACCGTAGCCCTTTCATTCGTAAGGCCCGGTCTATCGAAGTTGAAATCTTGGTTCTGTTTGCTAATAAAGGATTCACCAAAGAATTCACGTCCTGATTTATTCGGTGAAACTTTATCGATTTCGTGTAACCAGTAGTCGTTGAAAGTATTAATACGCATAGAAGCACCTGTAACTTCCTTTGTCTCTTGCATAGCCGTTGGCTTAATGGCATCGGTTACAAAGTAATAACCATAATTAGAGTAGGGGTTGTTTGTGTGTCTAAATTTTCTTTCAAATACTTTATATTGCCATTCAATAGGTCCTTGGGCAAAGAATAAGATGCGACCGTCTTTGTGTTTTTGTGCAGTGAGAGGCAAGTCATCGATATAGAGTTGGCTGAAGTCTTCAGATAAAGGAGCCCCCCCATATCCAACAATAGATACTTGTGAAGGATCGTTGAATCCCATGCTTTGTAGCTCTTTATCAGAGAGTTGGTAAATGCCTGTGTGATCTACTTGAATCTTATACCATAACCCCGTTGACATAACAGATGATTTAGCATAATCATCTGCTGCCGCATAACTTGTCGCTATAACGAGGGTAAAAAATATAAATATAAAAGTTAGTCGCCTCATAGTTCATCTTTATCTTACATAAAAATCGAGCAATTTCTGTTCTGCTATATAGCCTTGTAAATGGTCATCAATTTTTACAGGACCAACGCCTTGTGGGGTACCTGTAAAGATTAAATCACCCATCTTTAGCGTAAAGAAACGACTGGCATAAGCAATGATTTGATCTACGGTGAACAGTATCTCTCTTGTATTTCCTTTTTGTACGATCTTTTCGTTTATATCCAAATGAAAAGGAATACGGTTTATATCACCTGCCCGATCTACAGGAATAAAATCCCCGATCACAGCGGAGTTATCAAAAGATTTACAAATAGACCAAGGCAACCCTTTTGCTCTTAGTTTTTGTTGCAAATCTCGAGCGGTGAAATCAATGCCAACCGTTACTTCACTATAATAGCGATGTGCAAATCTTTCCGCAATATTTTTACCCAATCGATCGATCCGTACCACCAATTCGGTTTCGTAATCTATTTGATTCGAATAATCAGGAATGAAAAAAGGTTTCCCATCTTTCAATACAGCCGAATCCGCTTTTAAAAACAAAACAGGATCTTCTAATTTTAACGTATGATTTAATTCTTTATTGTGAGCATCATAATTCATGCCAACACCTATAACTTTCATTTGATAGCGTTTATTCGGTTAAACATTACAGCTAGGTGAGAATAGAGAGAGGTGTTTTGTACAATAATATTGTGGGGCACCTTAATACGATAAGGGGTAAAGTTCCAAATGGCCTTTATCCCGCATCCTATAACCCAGTCTGTTACTTCTTGTGCTTTAAGGATAGGAACGGTTAGTACACAGATGTTTACACCCAGTTCTTTAATCTTAAGGGGTAAGTCTCGAGTATGGTATATGGGGATATTATTAATTTTTGTTCCTATTCGTTTAGGACTAATGTCAAAAGCTGCAACAATCTGTAAGCCATATTGACTAAGCCCTGAATCTTGAAGCAAAGCAGCCCCTAGACTACCTACACCGAATAGTACTGCACGATGAATATCCGTAAAGCCCAAAAACTTTCCTAGTACACGAATAAGTTCATCAATTTCGTATCCTACTCTCGTCTTGCCTGTTATATTTACAAAAGATAAGTCTTTGGCTACTTGACTAGGGTCTACACCTATTTTTCTAGCTATCCTCGTAGAAGAAACCATATCTTCGTCACTCGACTTAAGTAGCTTAACATAAGCTAAATACCAAGGGAGTCTACGAAGTGTTGGTTCTGGAACATTCCATTGTATATTTTTATCTTCAGTACTCATCAGAATAAACCGTTTTATACCTGAGCAAGTGTGGCAACAATAAATTTCCAGACTTTTTCCACTGATTTAATACTTACTTTCTCTCCTGATGAATGAGGGTGAAGAAGATCTGGTCCAATAGAAATCATATCCATCTCTGGGTATTTTCCTTGTATAATACCACATTCTAATCCAGCGTGCATAACCTTAACTTCGGGTTCATTGCCGAATAAGTTTTGGTAAACGCCTTTCATTACATTGAGAATGTGAGAATGGATATTAGGTTGCCATCCGTTATAAGGGCTAGATTCTTCTACCTTAGCGCCCGCAAGTGAAAAAATACTTTCCAGACTAGAGCAAACCATAGTCTTGCGACTTTCAGAAGAACTACGGACAAGTATTTGTACTTCAATTTTACCCGGTGATGTTTTGACTATCGCTAAGTTTGATGAAGATTCGACCGTTCCAGGGAAAGCGGTCAACATACTAATAACACCATTTTGACAACCTTCAATCGCATTAATAAAATCATCTTGTATTTCTTCTGGAATCAAAGTCTTAGGGAGGTCAACGACCTCGGCTTCAAAGACAAGAAGATCTTCTATGTCCTCATATTCAACCCGGAAGGTATCTTGATAATCGGCAACTAATTCCCATAAAGCTTCTACATTATCATCAGGAATTGTAATAAGGGCTTCTACATGATTAGGGATCGCATTGTGCAAGGTTCCTCCCTCTACAGCAGATAAACGTGCACCATAATCACCTACAGCCTCTTTGAGAAAGCGAAACATTAGTTTATTCGCATTGGCACGGCCCATACTAATATCTATGCCACTATGTCCCCCTTTTAATCCAGTTAGAATAAGTTTGACCGCTACATCCCCTTCAGGAATATAAGTATCATCTTTATACATAAAAGAAGCATTCATATTTGCCCCTCCTGCACAACCGACAAAGAGTTGACCTTCTTCCTCTGAGTCACAATTTAATAAAATATCTCCCTTTAGGAAGTTTGGTTTTAGACCAAAAGCACCATCCATACCTTGTTCTTCATCAACGGTAAAGAGCGCTTCGATAGGACCATGTTTAATCTCCTTATCAGTCAAAACGGCTAAGGCTAAGCAAGCACCAATCCCATTGTCAGCCCCGAGGGTAGTTCCTTTAGCGGTAACCCAGTCACCATCCACATATGCGTCGATAGGATCTTTAACGAAGTCATGTTTAACGTTGGGATCTTTTTGTGGAACCATATCCAAATGTCCTTGAAGAGTTACCGTAGAACGATTTTCCATGCCTTGAGTTGCAGGTTTACGAATCAAGACATTGCCTGTTTCGTCACGTAACGTTTCTAGTCCTAATGTTTTACCGATTGATGCTACATAATCAGTAATGGCTTTCATGTGATACGTAGGACGTGGAATTTTTGTAAATTCATCAAAGTACGTCCAAATAATGTTGGGTGATAATTTTTTTAATTCTTCTGACATGACCTTAATTTTTTAATTTTTCTTTCTTGTTAATTATCGGTAAAGCTACGATACCAAAGAGACCGCAGATTACCATCCATAAAGTTTGTACGGTATGTACTACTAAGGCGAAGGCAGCAGCGTCTGTCTTGTCTACGTTAAAGCAAACCAATGTGGCTATAACCATAAAATGCCACGGTCCGAACCCTCCTTGTACAGGTACAGCTACAGCTATACTACTCATAGTGAATGCGATAAGGCCAACACCTACGCCTAAGTGGCTGGTAAAGTCAAATGCGTAAAACGTGGTATAGAAATAGAGGAAATAACCTCCCCATATAATGAAAGTTTGTACAATGAAAAGCCATTTTTTATCCAGATACCAAATACTTTTTACTCCTTCCCAAATATCAAGTAATAATTTTTTTGCCTTGGCTACTAGAGAAAGATGGCCTAAGTATTTGAAAACAGCCCATATAATAACCGCAAATAAAAGTAAGCCAGTATACATCCAAATAGAATGTAAAAAATCTTCGAATCCGGTGAGAATGGCAGGATTAGCAGAGAAAAAGTTTAGAAAGAAATCAATATTAAATACAAAAATAAGGAAGGTGATAGAACCTACCATAATTGTATCACTTAGTCTATCTATAAGTAAAGTGCCAAATAATTTAGTGAACGGTATTTTTTCATAGCGTGTAATGATACCGCATCGCCATACTTCTCCCATACGAGGGAGGACCAAATTGACTGCATAATTACCTAGAACGGCATAAACTACATTCTTTGTTCGAACTTTCTCTCCGATAGAGCGAATCAAAAGACCCCATCTATACCCTCGAGTGATATTGGCCAATAACCCAAAAACAAGAGAAAAAATTAAGATATCATACCGTACGTCACTTTTGATAACCTTCCAAATAGCCGTAAGATCCATCTTATGATAAATATACCAAATCAGTAAGACTCCAAGAGCTAAGGGGAGGATAATTTTTACGAATGTCTTGAGAAACGTTTTCAATTTCATATTTAAATTGTACATTTGTGCGTGGCAAAGATAATCATAATATTTAGAAATAATAGGAATCCAACAAAAACTGAATGACATTAGTTAGACCAAAGAAGGGATTAGGGCAGCATTTTTTGACAGATTTGACTGTGGCCAAACGTATTGCTGATACGTTGTCCGAATATAAAGGAACTTCCGTGATGGAGGTAGGACCAGGGATGGGTGTGCTTACTCAGTTCCTGATAGATGCTGGGCATGATCTTAAAGTAGTGGAAGTGGATAGCGAATCAGTCGCTTATTTAGCTGATAATTTTCCTGGATTAAAGGGGAAAGTGCTTGAGGAAGATTTCTTGAAGCTTGATTTAACTCAGATTTATTCAGGTCCTTTTTGTGTGATAGGTAATTATCCTTATAATATATCTTCACAAATTTTCTTTAAGGTCTTAGATTATAAAGATCAAGTTCCTTGTTGTTCAGGTATGTTGCAAAAGGAAGTTGCCGAACGTTTAGCTTCTCCTCCTGGAAAGAAAACGTATGGTATTCTAAGTGTTTTATTGCAAGCTTGGTATACGGTTGAGTATCTTTTTACAGTGGATGAGAATGTTTTTAATCCTCCTCCAAAAGTAAAGAGTGGGGTTCTTAAACTTACTCGTAATAATCGAACCTCGTTAGGATGTGATGAGGCCTTATTCAAGCGAGTGATTAAGACTTCTTTTGGTCAACGTCGTAAAACTTTGCGTAATTCATTAAAATCTATTTTGGGTAAAAATTGTTCGCTTTATCAATTGGAGATTTTTAGTCAACGTCCTGAGCGGCTTTCTGTAGAAGATTTTATAGACTTAACTTTGAAAGTGGACCTGTATCTAAAAGAGTCGCAACTGTTAGCGAAAGTGAACCAAAAGTTATAGAAAGAAGGACGGTAGAGTCTTGTGTAAAAGGATCGAAAAACAGTAAAGATTAGCGTTATGGAGTTGACAAAGGATGTCATAGAAATGTGGAGAAACATTATAGAGAAGAAGGATAAGAAAAGGTTACTTGCTGAACTTACTCCTTTGCATCCTGCTGATATCGCAGAATTGTTTGATGAATTGGATTTGGATGAGATCTTATATCTCTATTCTCATTTAGACAATGAGCGAGCAGGTGATGTGTTGATGGAACTGGATGAGGAAAATCGACATAAATTACTAAAACGTCTTCCTTCTGAGTTTATTGCTCACCGCTTTGTTGATAATCTAAACACCGATGATGCGGTTGATTTAATTCAAGAGCTTGACAAAGATACGCAGGCTGATGTGCTTAAGTATATCAAGAATGTAGATCAAGCAGGTGATATTGCTGATCTATTGCGTTATGATGAAGATACGGCTGGTGGCTTGATGGGGACAGAGATGATCGTTGTAAATGAGAATTGGAGTATGCCTCAATGTGTCGAAGAGACTCGTAAACAAGGAGAAAAGGTCGCTTATCTTTATTATATCTATGTGATTGATGATGATGAACGTTTAGTGGGTGTCTTACCGGTTAAAAAATTGATTACAAGTCCTTCCGTTTATAAGATCAAAAACATTATGAAGTGCGATCCTATTGCTGTGAAAGAAGAGGACACGGTGGAAACGGTGACTGAAATCATAGACAAATATGATCTTGTTGCTTTGCCCGTAATCGATACAATAGGTCGCTTAGTGGGACAGATTACGGTAGATGATGTCGTTGATGAGATGCGCGAACAGCATGAGCGTGATTATCAGTTGGCTTCAGGTATTTCTCAAGATGTAGAGACTTCCGATACGGTAGTTCAACAGACGACAGCTCGTTTGCCTTGGTTGATTATTGGCGTATTAGGTGGTGTTGGTACGTCTGCTTTATTAGGCTTATTTACGGGAACCATGACCGAAAATCCTGCGATGGCTATTTTTATTCCTTTGATAGCAGGAACGGGTGGTAATGTGGGCATTCAGTCTTCAGCCATTGTGGTGCAAGGGTTGGCCAATAATAGTTTGAAGCCCAACAATATGTGGAGTCAAATTATGAAAGAGACGTTCGTTGCACTGATCAATGCAAGTATTCTGAGTCTTTTAGTCTATACATACAATTTTTTTATGCTCGGCAATATGATTCTTACGGCTGCCGTCTCCTTTAGTTTATTTGCCGTTGTCATGTTTGCGAGTGTCTTTGGAACGATTGTACCGATTGTACTCCAGCGTTTACATATAGATCCAGCATTAGCGACAGGTCCCTTTATTACGATTACAGATGATATGGTGGGCATGTTGATTTATATGTATATTGTGACGGCACTTCTTTAAAATATATACTGCAAGCGGAGGTAAAGGGCATTATCGTCTAAATCTTTGTCGTAGTAATAAGCAGCAAGGCGCTCACATTTTTCGTTAAAGCTTAATTCATAATAAGCCATAAGGCGCATTGCTTTATTGATTTTCCATAGCCCTCCCAATCCGAGTTGTTGCAAGTGTACGTCCGTCTTATTCGTTACTTGGGTATTTTTTTGTTTTGTATTGGGATCGAAATTACAATAACGTAAGACAGTAGAGAAAGGGCTTTTTCCTATATCTTGAATAAGATAAACATACAGCCCTCTAAAACTTCGTAGATAATTTACTTCAACCATACCACTAGGTGTGGTAGGATCGGAAGCCATTGCTGAGTGTTTTGTTACATATTCAAAAGAACTTTTTGTACTTGGTTGTTGACCAAAGATATATTCGGATCGGAAATGTGTAGTGCCTATGGACGTATGGTGTGCTGTTTGTAACTCTATTCCGAAATAGCGACGTTGGAGATATTGGTTAGTATAATTGTAATTAGCGATCCATTGTCCTTTATTCATTTCGTAAACAGTCGCATGTTTCGACGCCTTGTTGTAAGTCGAATTATAGACTTTCCCTAGATAAATAGAAGTTCCTAGGTTAAATGACGAAGAGGTATATTTTTTACCGTAAGTTAGACGTCCCATAAAGTCATATTGTCCATCATCCGCTTTCGCAATACCTCGACCATTAAAGAATCCTCCTCTAAAAGCTAATCCGTAAAGGTAATGTCCTTTCGGTGCCGTGAGGGTTAATATCCCTCCTAAATCCTTTTCTCCGTTGAAAAGTTTATTGGTTAATAAAGTCCGTTCTATGGATTCGCCTTTAGAAGAAGAATAAGATAGTTCATGTCCAAAAGCTCTATCTTGGAGTCCTACACGAAAACCTAACCAACTCGTTTGTGGAGTCATTTGGATATAAATATCTTTCATTCCATAACTTCCTTCAGTCATATCAGTCTGAATAACCCCTTTAAATAATGAATAGGTATATTGAAATTTAAGTCGAGCCCTGCGTATGCCTGCACGCATAATATAATTCTCATTATCCCATTTCGAAAGGGTTTTAGATTCTCCTACCTGCGTAGATCCATCTCTTCCCACGAGGTTCATATCTGCTTGTATATAACCCGATATCTTGAGATTTTTTAAGGTTCCCATCTCTTTTTCTAAGTTACTAATCCGATGTTCAAGTTGCGTATAATCTTGCTGAGCAACGACGGGAAAAGTGAAAAGAATGAAAAGAAATAAAAATTGAAACAATAAGCTCTTTTTAATCATACGATTCTTTTTAAAATTAAAGTACAAAAGAAGGATTTTCATGTTACAAATACATTACGATGCGGTGTGAAAATGATGTAGAGAAGAGAAAAAGTGAAACTAATCACCTGTTTATAACGATTTGTCGTACGAATGTAATATTTTTGTTTCAGATATGAGATAAAAAATTGTTTTTTTTGCATGTGAATAATCAAAATAGAAGGGATAAATAAGTATGAAACAGAAGCTATTTAAACGTATTTGTAATGTGTTATCACTAATGACAATAGGGTTAATGCTGCTTTCTTGTAATAATAATGATATCGATGGAGTGGTTTTGCCTTATATAGGAGGAACCAATTTGGAGGGTTTTATCTATGGGCCTCAGGAGATAACCTTAGATGAAAGTAAAGCCTATACCATTAGTGGAAATCTAATTATCGGAGATGAGGCGGTATTGATTATACCCAAAGGCATGAAAATAAAGGCTGCAAAAGGAGCGGATAAATACATCTTAGTCTTAAAAGGAGGTCAAATCCGTATTTTAGGGACTAAAGATGAGCCTGTTACGATAGCGCCTGAAGAAAATTCCGAAGAGCCTGGTTATTGGGGAGGAATAATCATAAATGGCAAAGCTCCTATTGCGGGACTTAACGCAAGTGGACTGAATGAACGAATAACAGAAATCAACCATACGTATATGTTTGGGGGGAATAAAGAGAATGACAGCTCGGGTCGTATTTCTTATCTTATCTTAAAATATCCTGGAGCCAAATTTAGTGAAACGGAAGAACATAATGGGCTTACCCTTAATGCGGTAGGTCGAGGAACAACCATTGATCATT
>Ga0172377_10007287_pt1 | contig 11375 bp, 10 predicted proteins | sample Pumphouse3metaG_FD_119749 | JGI IMG/M metagenome (GOLD analysis project Ga0172377, IMG submission 119749) | Leachate microbial communities from a municipal landfill in Southern Ontario, Canada - Pumphouse #3 metaG | ecosystem: Engineered > Solid waste > Landfill > Unclassified | place: Canada... | reverse complement strand
ACTCTAACAATACTCTAACGATTACTAGTAAAATTTAGAATCTCTAAGACGAGAAAACGAAAGTCAAAGGTAATTTGGAATAAATCAAGGGGTATTTACTCGAGTGCTTACAGAATGGCTTTATACAGTATAATAACTAATTAAATAACAACATTATGAAACTTGGGATAATACTAGAAACCAAAGAACTGGAAAAAGCATGGAATGCTTTCAGATTTGCAGTAACCGCCAAAAATAAAGGTCACGAAGTAAAAGTTTTCCTAATGGGTGAAGCGGTTGAATGTGAGGGTTTAATTGACGTAAAATACAATGTTGATGAACAACTAAATAAATTTATAGAAGTTGGTGGAGAAATTCTTGCATGTGGAACGTGTTTGAAGTCCAGACAATTGGAAAGTACAGAGGCTTGCCCTATTTCAACGATGATAGATTGTGTTGAAGTCGTTGAATGGGCTGATAAAATGGTTACATTTTAGAGGAGATTAGACCTGTAAAATCTTGTACAAACGACCTAGGACTATTATAATCCGAGGTTCTTTGTGCAAGTACCTTTAATATGACATATATGGAAGCTATATATTTAGATTACAATGCAACCAGTCCCATCGCACCTGAAGTTTATCATGCAATGATCCCTTATTTAACAACAGATTATGGTAATCCATCAAACTCTTATACCCTCGGTTATCACGCAAAGAAGGCAATAACAAACGCTCGGGAAAAAGTTGCAGCCCTTATTGGTTCACAATCCGATGAAATACTTTTCACCGGATGCGGAAGTGAATCCAATAATATGGTTATAAAAGGCGTTGCATATACCTATAAAAATAAGGGAACCCATATTATTTCTACAAAAATCGAACACCCTTCGGTATTAGAACCTCTCCGATATTTAGAAAAAAATGGTTATGAAGTAAGTTATGTTGGTGTCGATTTTTCAGGAAGGGTTAATCCCGAAGATATTCGTAAACTATTGCGACCTGATACTATACTCGTTAGCGTTATGCATTCAAATAATGAAGTTGGAACGCTGCAACCTATAAAAGAAATCGGAACACTCTGTAAGAAATCTGATATCTTATTTCATTGTGATGCTTCGCAATCTATCGGGAAAGTTCCGCTGGATGTAAAAGAATTGAACGTCGATTTTTTGACCATTACCGGACATAAACTGTATGCTCCCAAAGGGATTGGAGCTTTGTATATGAGGCAAGGTATTATAATTGAGTCTCTGATCCACGGAGCAAGTCAGGAGAATTCATATCGTGCAGGTACAGAGAATGTGCCTCACATCGTAGCTTTGGGTAGAGCAGCTGAATTAGCGCAAGAATTATTACAAACCTCTCATCTGAAAGATATAAAAGATTATTTCTTCTCAAAATTAATAGGCATATCAGGTGATAATATTCACCTAAATGGGGATTATGAGAATAGTCTGCCCAACACCCTGAACATTAGTTTTATTGGAAAAGTGGGAAGCGAAATATTGACCGGAGTTCCCCAAATTAATGCCTCCACAGGATCCGCATGTCATTCAGGATCTAAAACCATTTCGCCGGTATTGGCAGCAATGGGTGTTAATCCCGATATTGCTTTAGGTGCAATTCGTTTTAGTGTCGGCAAATACACTACAAAAGAAGATATTAATAAAGCAATAAATTATTTAGAGAAATATATCAGAGAAAAAAAATGAGCATGAAGAAAATTGGATTGGACGTGTAGTAAAGTATCATTGTAAATCAGGTATTTCCTAAAAACAAAAAAACACGGAATTTGTATTAACTACATTCTCCGTGCTTTTTGTTTTTTATTATTGTTTACCTGACAGTAATATCTATCTCCTGTTGCTTTGAACATTTCTGAAGTTGCTAACTTCTTTCTGCATAAATTCTCTCTCTGCCTGTTGCGCTCTATATAGTTTTTCAGGAGTAAGTACTTTTTCGAATTTCTCAGCATATTCCTTATCAAGTGCGGCTTCCTGCAGTTTAACATCCATATCATCCTCCAAAAGTTTTCTATACTCTGAGTCTGATAGTTTATTGTTATCTTTTATCTTTTGAACTTTATTTCGGTGAAGTATTCGTAAATCAAATTTCTTTTGTGTTAACTCACTGTTAAGTGGGAAATATTTTTCAGCCTCTGCATTAGAAAGACCGGCTTCTTTTCTAATAAATTCCATCTTTCTCTTCTCGTAATCTTCAATATTCATTCTTCGATCTCTGTTTTGTGCTGAAACAGAGGAAAAGTATGTTGGTAGAAGGAGAGTAAATAATAGTAAAATAGCTAATCTTCTCATATCAAGTTTCTTTTAAAAGATATACGATGTTTTAGTTTAGATAATATTGATTATACATATAGTCAAAATAGACCTCATCCACAAGCTGTTCTTCGAGAAATTTATAAAATTCCTCTTCGCTCATATTTACTGTAGACCAGTAATTTTCATTGCCAGGTTTAACTGTCGATAATTGCTCAGATACAATGGTCTGAGGTATAGTGACTGAGTTTTCACTCCTTTTTAAAATAAAATTAATTGTGAAATACATTCCGACAAACATAGCAGCAAGATATATCCAAGGCTTTACTTTATCCCATAATGGGACCTGTTTAGGTGCATAAAACTCCTTTTCCGGAAGTCTGTTTATAATGTCTTCATTGAATTGAGTAAAGTAGTTCTCAGGAACTTTAAAGGGATTATTGCTCTTGTCTATTTCTTTTAATTTGTTAAATTTGGTTTTCATACCTTCTTTTTTTGCTCCGTTCTGTTGAATAGACTTAACGAAAAGTAAAAGGTTTAACGTGGTTCATCTAAATATTTCTCTACCTTTTTTACTGCATGATGATATGATGCTTTTAGGGCTCCCACTGAAGTTCCAAGTATATCAGACATCTCGTCATATTTCATTTCTTCAAAATATTTCAGCTGAAATACAAGTCGTTGTTTTTCAGGTAACGTCAATATTGCCTTTTGTAATAGCTTTTGTGCTTCGTCACCATCAAAATATGTGTCACTTTCGAGTGTGTTTATAAGAAAAGAATCATCTTCATCAATCGAAATATTTTTCTGAAATCGTTTTTTGTTAATAAAGGTAATACTTTCGTTGATGGCTATTCGATATAACCATGTTGATAATTTTGATTCTCCTCTGAAATTGTCAAGGTTTGTCCAGGCTTTAATAAACACATCCTGTAGTATATCATTGGCATCATCGTGAGAAAGAACCATTTTACGGATTTGCCAGTATAATCTTTCGCTATATTCCGATACGAGCTTAGCAAATGCTTTGCGGGCAGTTTGGGAATTACGTAATTCTTCAAGTAATTGTTCCTCGTCAATCATTTCAATGGAATTGGGTTACAAAGCAAAGGTAAAAGTTTTTTTTAACTATATCAGATGTTATCACCTTTTTCGAACCAAATTACAAAATTTATTGCTGATTCAGGGTTTTGTTCCCACCATTCAAGAGATTCGGGGAAGTAAGAAACACTGATATAACGACAGAATGTGTCATAATAATTAGAATGTGCAATATGTGAGAAAAAAGGAATATAAAATGTCCAAAAGGTACCTTCTTTTAAACCTTTACTTTCTCTCTCAAGAACTTTCATAATTTCCATGTTTACAGTTTTGAAAACTGTAAATTCATCAACTTCTTCGCTTAAGTTTTCTAATGAGTCTAATGTTGTGGTAATTGCATTGTAAACAAAATTTCTGTTCAAACCATTCTCAATACTAAGAGGGGGAATGTCAACGTTTTGTACAGTTGATTCTTTACGACTCATCTGTTGTTGTATGAAAGATCTCTCTACGGGTTTATCTGCTTTTTCAATCCTCATAGTTTGCAACATCTCCTCAAAAGCATTTTTTGATCGTTTGCTATCAGGTTCCAGGAGCAAGAACATCTGAAAAGAAAGTATGCTTTGAACCCAAAGACCTTTTTCATTTAAAGCATACGCATTTAAAAGAAATGCTCCGCTGTGAGATTTGTCCAGATCTATAGCCTTTTTTACAAATTCCAAAGTTTTATCAATATCCCCTTTTTTGAAAAAATTAATTGCAAGATTGAAATTGAGCAGATAGTCTTCGCCATTTTTCTCCAACCCTTCATACAGCAACTCAATTGCCTTGTCTACACTATCCATCTCTGCCAGTGCCTCACTTTTTACTGCATAAGCACCCGGTAAGAGCGTTTCATCATCTGAATTTATAACCTGTGTACTATATAAAGAAGCATTTTCAAAATCTTTTAATGCAAGATATGATAATGACATTTCATAAACTGCACTAATTGATGTAGAATCCATTTCAAGTGCTTTGTTGTATTTATCAATAGCTTCTTTGTATTCACCGGAATCATGTAGTTCTACACCTTCCTGAATGATATCTTGTACACTTATGTTCTGACTGTGCAGACTATACACTGATATGATGATAAAAAAGGTGATTAGTTGTGCTACTTTTTTCATTATAATATTTTTTGACTTGATAAAAGTAAAACAAAAAAAGCAATTAGTAAACAAATACCATCACTAAGAGGTATAATTTTACTTTTTTTATCCCGACACCACAAAGTTTGCGACTATTTTGCAGGTAAATAAAATAGAGCTACATTTGCAAAGTATTTTCAGGAACATTAAAATTTTAGGTTATTCAGAAATGGATTGGATTGTACAATTAGTTACCGGATCGGGTGTGGCTCACGCAATATTTATCTTGGCTATAGTTATATCAGTAGGTTTACTCTTAGGTAAGATTAAAATTTTCGGTATATCACTGGGAATTACTTGGATTCTTTTTTGTGGAATATTTTTAGGTCATCTAGGAATTGAGATTAATCCCGGCGTACTCTTGTTTATGAAAGAGTTTGGATTAATCCTATTTATATATTCTATCGGGATGCAGGTAGGACCAAGCTTTTTCTCATCATTTAAGGAAGGTGGTTTAACCCTTAATCTTCTTGCTGCGGGGGTAGTATTGCTTGGAGTAGTAACAACCTATATCATTCATTTGGTAACTGATACACCAATTTCTACAATGGTAGGTGTCCTGTCAGGCGCTGTGACAAATACACCCGGACTAGGAGCAGCACAACAGACTTATACAGATATAACGGGAGCAACAGATCCAACAATTGCAACAGCTTATGCTGTAGCTTACCCATTAGGAGTTGTGGGAATTATATTAACATTGTTACTTTTTAAGTATATTTTTAAAGTTGATACTGAAAAAGAGAACCAGAGTCTTGAAGAGGATGATGAATCAAAAAACATTGAAGCTCAAATGTTCTCTATTCAGGTAAAAAATCCTTCAATTTTCGGCAAAAACATTAAATATATAAAATCTCTGATAGAGAAAGAGTTTGTAATTTCAAGAGTATTACATACAGATACTGGAAAGTTGGTTGTACCCCAAACAGATACAATATTGTGTGAAAATGATAAAGTATTGGTTGTATCCAACCTGAATAATATTGAGATCATTGAAACATTGATAGGTAACCGCATTGATATGAACAGGGAAGAATGGAATAAACTGGATTCTCAACTTGTATCAAGACGAATATCTATAACTAAATCATTTATAAATGGCCGGTCTTTGGGCGATTTGAAGCTCAGAAATAACTACGGTGTGAATATAACAAGGGTTAACCGTGCAGGTGTTGATCTGATAGCTGACTCAAGATTAAGACTTCAGCTTGGCGACCGTATTACTGTTGTTGGTTCAGAGGATGCGATAGCAAATGTGGAAAAATACATGGGTAATTCACTCAGACGACTTAGAGAACCCAATCTGATTTCAATTTTTATAGGAATTGCGCTTGGCGTTCTATTGGGTAGTGTACCAATAATGTTCCCCGGTATACCTCAACCGGTTAAACTTGGACTTGCAGGAGGTCCTCTAATTATTGCAATACTAATTAGTAAGTTTGGCGTTAAATTAAAACTTGTAACCTATACTACCATGAGTGCTAATCTCATGCTCAGAGAGATAGGGATAGCATTATTCCTTGCATGTGTCGGTTTAGAAGCAGGAGGAGGTTTTATAGAAACCATAATTAATGGTGGATATAAATGGATTGGCTATGGTTTCATAATCACAGTTTTGCCCATTCTTACAATGGGAATAATTGGAAGGAAAGTATGTAAATTAAACTACTATTCGTTGATGGGGCTAATAGCAGGAAGCATGACAGATCCACCTGCACTATCTTTTGCAAATTCAACAGCGGGTAATGATGTGCCTGCAGTAAGCTACGCAACTGTATATCCTTTGACAATGTTCCTTAGGGTTATTTCAGCACAGCTTATGATTCTTATTTTCCTTTAATTTTATAGTACTTTGTTCATTGCAATCGCTTGCATTTGATTCAGCACAAAAGTTACAATCTTTCGTACTGTTAGTGAATAAATCATTGTAGTTTTGTCACAAATCAGTTTATTCTGATTTGAGTCATTATTATTGAAAGAATGATTAACTAATAAGGGGATATATATGGCTGTGTTAACTTTTCAAATTGACTACCATACAAATTGGGGTCAACAAGTATGCCTTTGTGGTTCTATACCTGAAATGGGACAATTCGACGAAACAAATGCATTGGTATTATCAAATGAAGGCAACAGGTGGTTTGCAGAATTAAATGTTACTGAGACAAAAGAAATTCAGTATTACTACTTTATACGTCAGGGAACAGGTGTAATAAGAAGAGAGTGGGGCAGACCGCGTAAGCTTCATATAATAAAAAATAAAGAGAAATTTATTATACAAGACCTTTGGAAAAGCAAACCCTATCACTCATATTTATATTCAAGTGTTTTTACTGAAAGTGTTTTCAAACATGAAAAAACCACTCTTCCAACAAAATATTATAAACACTCTGTACTTTTAAATGTAATTTGTCCTTACGCAGGAAAGGACCAGAAGCTTTATATAAGCGGTGAATGTGAAGAGCTTGGCCGCTGGGATCTTTCTAAAGCAAAAAAACTTGACTGTATAGATGACGGTGAGTGGCAGATAATACTGGATGCCAAAAAATTGCCCGAGCAGACTCATTACAAGTTTGTAATAATGGATGATATCACCGGTGAAAATGTTCATTGGGAAGATGGTGGAAATCGAATACTTTTTGCGGAAAAAGCACAAGAGTGTGATTCAGTATTTGTAGAAATGGCTTTACTGTTTCATCATTATAATTTTTCATTCAAAGGAATAGGCACTTCAATACCTGTTTTCTCATTAAAAACTGATGATAGTTTTGGCATAGGAGACTTTGCTGATTTAAGAAAAATGATAGATTGGGTTGCCTTAACTAACCAGCACATAATTCAGCTTTTACCTGTTAATGATACAACAACTACTAAAACATGGCGTGATTCATATCCATACAGCGCCATTTCTATTTATGCCCTTCATCCAATTTATTTAGGTTGCAAGGAATTTAAATTAAATGATAGTAAGAAATACCGACTATACTTAGAGAAAGCTAAACTTCTAAACGATTTAGATGAGATAGAATACGAAAAAGTATATGAACTCAAGTATGATTATTGTCAAGACCTTTTTCTGCAGGATGGTAAAGAGGTGTTAGATTCAAAGGAGTTTTCAGAATTTTATGAACAAAATAAAGATTGGCTTTTTCCATACGCTTGCTATTGTTATCTGAGAGACAAAAATAACAGTGCAAATTTCAGAGATTGGGGTGAGTTCAGTAAATACGATGAGAGACGTCTGAAACAAATGATTGAGATTTATTCCGATTCAAAAAAAGAGACTGACTACTACTGTTTTGTTCAGTATCTGTTGCACAAGCAATTCTCAGCAGTAAGACTGTATGCTCATGAAAAAGGTATAACACTAAAAGGGGATATTCCCATAGGGATTGATCGTGACAGTGTTGATGCATGGAGCTCTCCGCATTTATTCAATATGGAAACCCAAACCGGAGCGCCACCAGATAATTTTTCATACTTTGGACAGAACTGGGGTTTTCCAACATATAATTGGAAGGCCATGGAAGAAGATCATTACAAATGGTGGAAAAATCGCTTTGGTAAAATGGCTGACTATTTCGATGCATACAGGATTGATCATATCCTTGGTTTCTTCCGTATTTGGGAAATACCTCTTGATGCAGTACAGGGTTTGCTGGGACATTTTAATCCTGCATTACCCTACTGGGCAGAAGAGATCAGCAGAGCCGGTATACCTTTTGATGAGGAAAGAATGGTGAATCATTTTATTCACGAAAATTTTCTGACTGATATTTTCGGCGAATATACTGAAGAGGTTAAGAGTAATTATCTAGATATTTCGGGTTGGCAAAGATTTAAATTGAAATCATTCTGCGACACTCAGAAGAAAATATCGTTACTCTTTGATAATAAGAGTAATGAGAAGGAAAAAGTTATTTGCGAAGGACTATTATCGCTTTGCACAGAAGTGTTATTCGTAAGAGATCCGAATGACTTTCACAAATTTCATCCCAGAATAACAGCACAATACACACATTCTTTCCAATATCTTGATGATGATGTTAAATTTGCATTTAATCGTTTGTACGATGATTTTTACTTCAATCGTCATAACTACTTCTGGCGAGATCAGGCCATGAAAAAACTGCCTCCCTTAATTTCATCAACAAACATGATGGTTTGTGGAGAAGATTTAGGTATGGTTCCCGACTGCGTCCCTTCGGTTATGTATGAATTGCAGATTTTAAGTCTTGAGATTGAAAGAATGCCAAAGAGTTCAAACTACAAATTTACCGATTTGAATAATCTGCCATATTTATCTGTTTGCACTACTTCAACACATGACATGTCACCCATTCGTTTATGGTGGACAGAAAACAGAGAAGTTACGCAGTACTATTATAATAATGTACTAAACCATGAAGGTTTAGCACCTGATGAATGCAGTACTGAATTGTGTCAGCAAATAATTGAAAGGCATTTAAAATCTGCTGCAATGTGGGTAATTATTCCATGGCAGGATTGGTTGTCGATTGACGGTGAGTTACGCAATCCGGATATAAACAAAGAACGTATTAATGTACCTGCAAATCCTGAAAATTATTGGAGATACAGAATGCACGTATCTTTGGAGAAATTACTAAAAGAGACTGAATTAAATAACCGAATCAAAAGTATGTGTGATTCAGTAATTGCATAGATTCCCAGAAACAAAAAAAAGCTGCCTAAATTTAATAGACAGCTTTTTTATATATAGATAATTCTTATGCTTTACCGGCGCTTCCTAATACATTAATTGTTTTGTGCATGTAAAGCTTTTTAAGTTCTTCACGTGCAGGTCCTAAGTATTTACGAGGGTCAAACTCTGCCGGATTTTTTGCAAAAACTTCGCGAACAGCAGCAGTCATAGCTAAACGACCGTCTGAGTCGATATTAATTTTGCAAACAGAAGAAGTTGCAGCTCTACGAAGCCATTCTTCAGGTATACCAATTGAATCTTTTAGTTTACCACCATATTTGTTTATAGTTTCCACATACTCCTGTGGTACTGAAGAAGAACCGTGAAGAACAATAGGGAATCCCGGGATACGCTTTTCAATTTCTTCAAGAATATCGAAACGAATTGTAGGGGGTACCAATACACCGTTTTCATCGCGTGTGCACTGTTCAGGTGTAAACTTGAAAGCACCATGTGAAGTACCAATTGAAATTGCTAATGAGTCAACACCTGTACGAGTAACAAAGTCAACCACCTCATCTGGTTCAGTATAAGTGTGATGTTCTGCCTGTACGTCATCTTCAACTCCTGCAAGAACTCCTAATTCACCTTCTACTGTAACATCGTACTGATGTGCGTAATCAACAACTTTTTTTGTCAATGCAACATTTTCCTCGTAAGGAAGATGAGAACCATCAATCATAACAGAAGAGAAACCGCTTTCGATGCAGCTTTTACATAATTCAAAGCTGTCGCCATGATCAAGATGCAGAACAATAGGAATTTCGTAACCAAGTTCTTTTGCATACTCAACAGCTCCCTGAGCCATATAACGTAGAAGTGTCTGGTTTGCATACTTACGAGCACCGCTTGACACTTGCATGATTACAGGAGATTTTGTTTCAACACAAGCTGAAACAATAGCCTGTAATTGTTCCATATTATTGAAATTGAAAGCTGGGATAGCATAGCCACCTTCAACCGCTTTCTTGAATAACTCTTTTGAGTTTACTAAACCCAGTTCTTTATAACTTACCATATTCTTAATTATTTTATTTAACTGATAATCTTGAATTCTCATACAAAAATAGCTTTTTATCTGCAATTAAAGAAATATATGAGAAAAAAACATCAATATGTTAGTTCTGACATGGGTGATACTTTAGTCTGTCTTGATCCATACTTTGGTATGACCTCGCTCTTATAATCTCCTTTTAAAACTGAGTCAAGTAAGGTTCAGGTCATTGTTATTTTATAATGATTTAAAAGTAAAGTATGGTGTTTTAACAGACTCGTGACTTATTTATTTCATAAGTTCACTTTTACTCCTTCGTAACAAGCTTGAAATATTTGCTCCAGTTCTTCAACTGTCGGTTTACGAGGATTGAAACCGGTACAAGGATCCGCAAATGAGTTATTTGCAATATATTTAAGATTCTTTGTCCATTCCTCTTCGCTTACACCAAATTCTTTTACAGTTCCGATCACATTGATGTCGGCACGTAAGGTTTCTACTTCCTGCGCTAAATCTTCGGCAGTTTGTTTTCCCAAAACAGTTGCTAAATCTTCAAATCTGTTAGTGGCTTTACTGTTAAATCGAATTACGTTTGGCAAAACTATTGCATTAGCAACTCCGTGAGGAATATGGTACATACCACCTAATTGGTGAGCCAGGGAGTGTGCAATACCTAACCAGGAATTTGTGAAAGCAAATCCGGCCATAGCGGATGCATCGTGCATATTTTGGCGTACAGTTAAATTTTCAGGTTCAGCCACTGCAGTTCTTAAATTGTCAAAGATCATCTCCATAGAACCTTTAGACAATACATCTGCATAATTATCTTCAATATTAGAAACATAAGCTTCAATACTGTGAGTTAATGCATCGAGTCCGGTATTTGCTGTTATTCTGTCTGACATTATTTTGCAGAGATTACCATCTATAATTGCAACATCAGGAGTAAGTTCATAAGAAACAACCGGATATTTAACACCTTTCTCATTATCTGTAATCACTGCCAATCCGGTCATTTCAGTACCAGTACCACTTGTTGTGGGAATTGCCATGAAACGTTTCGCCTGCTACATACAATTTGCTCATAATTATAATCGTTTTTAAAATTTATGGTGCAAAATTACATGTTCCCGGGAGTGTAGAGATTATAAATTTGGGCTTATTTCTTGT
>Ga0172377_10007282_pt1 | contig 11377 bp, 10 predicted proteins | sample Pumphouse3metaG_FD_119749 | JGI IMG/M metagenome (GOLD analysis project Ga0172377, IMG submission 119749) | Leachate microbial communities from a municipal landfill in Southern Ontario, Canada - Pumphouse #3 metaG | ecosystem: Engineered > Solid waste > Landfill > Unclassified | place: Canada... | reverse complement strand
TTTGTTATCATCCAACTTGAGGTTAATTTGATGAAGATTTCCCTTTCGCAGCTAATCACCGCGGCCATGCCGGTTTCCGAAGTCTTGGAGCAGGCCAAACTGAACAACTATGACGAGGTCGAGCTGGCTCTGCGCGCCGGCGACAACGAGCCTTTCAACTATAATGTAAGCGATTCGGAGCTTGACTCCTGGCGCGAACAGGCCGCCAGTCTGGGCCTGCCCATCAGCTCGATGGCGATGAATATGAAGAGCGGCAACCTGCTCGCAGCTGGCAGCGAGGGTGCCGCAGGACTGGCCTCGACCGAGCGCGGCCTGGAGCTTTGCGCCAAACTGGGTGCCAAGGTATGCCTGCACACTCTGGGCAGCTTAAACCCAGAGCTGTATTATGAGGACGCCTATAACAACGCTGTGGCGGCGCTACAAAAACTGGTACCCTGCCTGGAAAAACTAGATCTGCGCCTGGCAATCGAGTTTATCTGGAACGGATTTCTTTTCAGCCCGCTGGAAATGCGCCGCTTTATTGACCAGGTAGGCAGCCAACGCGTTGGCTTCTACTTCGATCCGGGTAACATGGCGGTGTTTCAATTCCCACAACACTGGGTGCGCGCCCTGGGTAAACGCATCTTTCATGTGCATCTCAAAGACTGGAAAGGCAGAGCGCTTAACGGCGAGTGGACCGCCCTGCTGCAAGGCGAAGTGAATTTCCCCGTCGTCATGCGTGAACTGCGTCAGGCCGGCTACCAGGGACCCCTGGTCAGCGAAGTAAGCCCCAGCCTGGCCAGCCTCGAGGATACCGCCGCCGCCATGCGCAAAATCGCAGCTATGTGACCTTTTTTGGACACGAAGACACACGAAGGGGAGCCGGCTGCATTGTGGCGCCCCTACAGGGCGCCGGATTCGGGGGGGGCTTTTACCCAGGGTGGCGCTCGGCTCCTACGGAGCCTCGCTTACCCTGGGCTATATTAGGTTGCCCCTTCGGGGCACCAAATGGACAGAATTTCAGAAAAAAAATTAAATTTTTCCCAAAAACTGCGTTTTTCAACAGAATTTTACTTTTGTGGTTAACCAGTCAGGGTCAACACTACTGGCAAAATCAGAATCACCAGATGAATTGTGCCGCAGAACCGAGCCATTTTATCCATTAGCACAATTTACTATTCAAAAAGCGTATCTACTTGCGCCGTAGGCGCATAACCATGCTTAACCCCAGGCTTCAGCCTGGGGTGCAGGCACCACCAAAACCGGCGCCTCGTAGAGGCGCTACTATGCCTCCCCCCTTTTGGACGGGTACTAAGTTAACACCAATAGACTGGAAGCCGGCGAACCCTGGAAGACACACGAAGGGACACGAAGGCACACTAATACTTTCAGGTCTTTTACCACGTCATTTGGTTTTTGCCGGTTGTTTTTCGCTGGTCTCTTCCTTTCCCAGGAATTTCTGCAGTCTTTCCAGTATAATTTTATCTTTGTTGGCGTTCAGGTGTTCCAGTGCGCTTTGCACGCCGCGCAGCCTCTCCTCGGTGTCCTCGATGACCAGCTGCATGGAGCGCTCCAGCATTTTGCCCAGCTCCAGCTCGATGGCCGCCTTTTCGGCCTCTGGCGCCAGCCGGTATTTTTCGGCCAGCTCGTGGCATTGCTTCTCGATGCGGCTGACCTCGTCGCGTTTTTTATTTTCGCGCTCGGGCATTTTTTTCCACAGCTCGTGGAAATATTTTTCCCGGTCCTCGGCCTTGAGTTTTTGCAGGCGTTCAAACTCTTCGGGTTCATTGGCCTGCAAGTACTCCATCAGCAGGCGCACGCGGTTGCGCAGATTATATTGTTGTCCCAGGGAAGGCCGTCCCGCCCCAGCTCTGCGTCCGCGCGCGCCGGTCTCGCGTTTGTCTTCGCGTCTCCCAGCTCCTTTGCCGCCGGGCTGCGCCCATGCCGGGCTGGTTAAAAGCAGTACTCCGAGCACCAGGAGCATGATTGACTTCAGCGGATTTTTCATAAGTGCCTTCCTCGCCGGGGAAATTAGGTTGCCTCGGGCATTCGGGTTAATCAGGGCAGTGTCGCATACAGGAAGAGCTGCTCTTCCAGGCCTTCCAGCTCGGCGTCGGTCTCCTTCATGTTAAGATACCAGAGCGCCTCCAGGTCGGCCTCGGCCAGCTCGCTCTGCGCAAGCACAGTTGCGTCCGTCTTCTTTCCTGCCTGCGCCACCTGTATCTCGGGCGCCGGCTTATTGGTCAGCGCAGTGATTGCCAGAAGCAGGAGCAGTGCGGCGGCCACGGCGTACAAGACGCGGCGCACGCGGCTCTGCCAGCCTGGGCTTTGCGCCGGCCTGGCGGCCTTCACGCTGGCCAGCACCAGCCTGTCCAGTCTGGCACTGGGTACGGCCAGACTGGCGCCGATCATCAGGTCCAGCGCCAGCAGCTTGGCGCATTCGGGGCAGGCCTTGGCATGCGCCAGAGCCTCCGCGCTTAGCTCGGCATCGGCCAGCATATACTCTTGGGCAAATTTTTCGCAGTTCATATTTCACCTCCTGCGTGCGCCTGGAAAATCCAGGCCGGCTTAGTATCTTTTTCCAGGCAGAGTACTATTCGAGTTCTTGCATCATTTTTCTCAGGTTGGCGGTGGCATAGTGCATTCGGCCCAGGGCGGTATTGATGCTGATCTTTTTTTGCGCCGCTATCTCCTTGAAGCTAAGGCCCTCGGCTCTAAGCTGCACTATCTCTTTTTGCGCCTCGGGCAGCTTTGCTATGCTTTGCTTCAGCCTGGCCTGCTGGCTTTCCTGTTCGAGTATCTCGTCGGGGCTAAGTGATTCTGACAGTATGTTCTCGTGGATTTCCAGCATCTCCCGGTTTTTCACGCTGCGGTAATGGTCCATGACCAGGTTATGCGCGATGGTGCAGAGCCAGGCGAGCAGGAGCTGTTGTTCGGTGTAGCGATGCCAGTTGCGCACGGCGCGTATCCAGACCTGCTGGAAGAAATCGTCCACCAGCGAGCGGTTTTTAGGCAGCAGGCGATGCAGGTAGGCAAAAAGCTGCAGGCGATACCTGGCATACAGGACATTGAAGGCCTGATCGCTGCCGGAGTCGCGGCAAAGCGCGACCAGCTCGCCGTCGCTGAGTTGTTCTAATTGCTCATGCCGCATTAATTACTCCATCCCTAAAACGGAAAACTTCGGGTTATATTGTCACAAGCCAAAGGCCGGGCTGATTCTCTAGTATGGCTTGCTCGCAAAAAAAAACGCCAGTCATTTATCTATCTGCATCCAGGCCTGGGGCTTGATCGTCAGGCCTGGGTGTTTTTGCAGGTAGGCGCGCAGGGCATCCCGGGTTGCAATGCCGCTATCCTGCCGTTTTGAGCTTTGCTGCAGCAATATGGCGCGCAGCCTGGGATAGCGCCCGCTGCCGGCGGCGGCAAAGCTATTCAGCGCCAGTTTCAGGCTGCGCCGCTCGAGAGCATCGAACAGCTCCGGATCGCAAAACTCGAGGCTTTGCGCGGACTCGGAGATTCTCACCTTTATGCCATACACTCCTGAGTAGGTGTACGAGCTTTTGTTCTTCCACTGCTCGAGGATGACTTCCTTCAGCTCCGCCGCATTCAGATAAGCAGTGATGATATTATTCTCGTAGGGCACAAAGTCAAAAATATCCTGTTCGCTGAGCGCGGTTTTTGCCGGCAGGTTTTTTTTGCTCAGCACGCCGTGCAGCACGATGTCGGCCTGCACGGCTTCGGCTATAGCCAGGCAGAAGAGCTCGCTGGCCTGGCAGTCGACCCCGGCGCGCCCCTTGCTCGATATGTCGTTTTCCGGGCCTTCGGCGATGCTTTCGCTTTTGGCTCGATGCAGCATTTCCAGCCAGGGGCGCAATTCCTGGCGCAGTTCCTCGTCCTCCTCCCCATTTGGCGGCAGGTCCAGCAGCCTCGAGCTGATTTTCAGCACGCGCCGCTGCTTCGTATCCACCAGTGCCTCGACCAGTCCCAGCTGCTTGGCGGCCCAGCCTGCCTGCACATACCAGCTGCGCGGCCCGATGCGCTGTCCTGGCAGCGAGCGATGCGTATGCCCGCCCAGCACCAGATCGATCTCGGGAAACTGCTCGACGATGGCGGCCACCTCGTTTACCTGGCGCGGGTCTTCGCGCCCCTCCCAGGCCTGATGTATGGCCAGCACGATCATGTCGGGCTTGACAGCCAGCAGCTCGGGAAAAATCCTTTTCAGGCTGGTTTTGGCATATTCCACCTGGCAGGCCACGCCGAAGCTTTCACCCAGCCAATAGCGCATATACGAGGCGGTCATGCCGATCATGGCGACGCGCACGCCGTTGCGCTCCTCGAGACGCCAGGCCTGAAAGGGCGGCGCCTCATAGGCGCGCAGGTTGCCGCAGAGCAGTATGGGGCGCATAGGCTCGGCCAGCTCGAGGAAGCGCTCCAGGCCGAAGTCAAACTCGTGGTTGCCCGGCACCCAGACGTCGTAGCGCAGCGCGCGCAGCGCCGCCATGCCGGCCTCCCCCCTGGAAAGCGCGCCGATAAGCGTGCCTTGTATGCTGTCGCCGCAGTCGACTAGCAGGCAGCGTTGCGCACCAAGACTGTCGCGCTGCTCCTTGATCAGAGTGGCCAGGCGCAGCAGTGAGCCGTAGGCCGGACCCTCGTCAACCAGCACCGAATGTATGTCGGTGGTCTGCAAAAAATAAAGCTGGCGCTGCTCGGCCGCCAGGAGGGCGGCGAACAAGAAGAGGAGCAGAAAAAAACGACTTGGCTTTATCATGACTGAATGAGGAGAAGTGGTTCGGGCAGCCGGCAGGACGTCAAAGCCGCCCTGCCCTACAATATAATGGAAAAATAAAAATTGTCATAGACAAAGTGCGGAAGCCGCTCTGCCTTTCGGTCTCTGAGACCCTCTTCATGGCTCAAAAAACGCATTATATTAATTGTTTCACTTATTTCTGACTTTTTATTACACATACCTGTATGCAACAAGAAAAAATACGCAATGTCGCCATCATTGCACACGTGGATCATGGCAAAACTACCCTGGTAGACGAACTGTTCAAATTCGGCGGCCTGTTTCGGGACAACCAGCGCGTGGCCGAACGGCTGATGGACTCCAATGAACTGGAGCGCGAGCGCGGCATCACCATCACCGCCAAAAACGGTTCCTTTCCCTATAAGGGGCATTGTATCAACATCATCGACACACCTGGACATGCCGACTTCGGCGGCCAGGTCGAGCGCGTGCTGCGCATGGCCGACGGCGCGCTGCTCCTCGTCGATGCCCAGGAAGGCCCTATGCCGCAGACCTACTTCGTGCTGAAGAAGGCCCTGGCCCTGGAACTGCCCGTGATAGTGGTGATCAACAAAATAGACAAGCCGGCGGCACGTCCATACTGGGCCGTGGACCAGGTCTTCGAGCTTTTCCTCAAACTCGAGGCACCGGAGCGCCTGCTCGATTTCCCCGTGGTCTACGCCTGCGGCAGGGAGGGCTACGCCCTGGACAACCTCAACGACGAGCATCGCGACCTGACCCCGCTCTGTGAACTGATCATCAAAAGAGTGCCCCCGCCGCAAGGCGACAGCCAGGCCCCCTTGCAGATGCTGGTGAGCAGCCTGGACTACTCGCCCTACCTGGGGCGCATCAGCATAGGCAAGATCAGCGGCGGCACGCTGAATATCAACAAGGAGATCGCCGTGGTCATGCGCGACGGCAGCATCAGGCCGGCACGCATCAGCAAGCTGTATCGTTTTGAGAGCAACCAGAAGCTGGCAGTGCAGTCCGCAATCTGCGGCGATATCGTGGCCACCGCCGGCATGGACGAGGTCACCGTGGGCTGCACCTATACTGACCCCGATGAACCCATGCCCCTGCCGCCTATGGAAATAGACCCGCCCACCATAGCCATGAGCTTCCTGCCCAACGACTCGCCCTTCGCAGGGCGCGAAGGACAGTATGTCACCTCCAGGCATATCGCCGAAAGGCTGCATCGCGAAGTGATGGCCGATGTCGCCCTGCAAGTGAGCGCGCTAAGCTCAGGACAGGGCTTCAGAGTGGCAGGACGCGGAGAGCTGCACCTGTCAATACTTATAGAAAAAATGCGCCGCGAAGGCTACGAGTTCCAGGTGAGCCGCCCGCAGGTTATCTTCAAAGAGGACCAGGAAGGCAGACGCCTGGAGCCTTTTGAAGAGCTTAGCATAGACGTGGATGAAAGCTTCCTGGGCGCAGTCATGGAGAAGCTGGGCCAGCGCAAGGCCCGCGTGCAAGGCATGGATACGCTCAATGGCATGGCCAGACTGCAATACCTAATCCCGACACGGGGTCTGCTGGGCTATCGCAGCGAGTTTCTCACCGACACCAAGGGCATGGGCGTGATGAACTATGTCTTTCACGGCTATGAGCCTTATGCCGGAGAGGTGAAGCATCGCAGCCGCGGTGTCTTGGTCTCCATGCAGGAGTGCCAGTCGGTGGCCTATGCCTTATTCAATCTGCAGGAGCGCGGCAAGCTTTTTCTTGGCCCCGGCATTAATATCTATGCCGGCCAGATAGTTGGCGAGCACTGCCGCGAGGGGGACCTAATGGTCAACCCCAGCAAAGGCAAGAAGCTGACCAATGTGCGCGCCGCCGGCTCCGACGAAAACGTATTGCTCACCCCGCCCTGGCAGCTTAGCCTCGAAGACTGCATCTCTTATATCAACGACGACGAGCTAGTCGAGGTCACGCCCAAAAACATACGCCTGCGCAAAGCAAAAATGCCAAAGTGGTAAACAGCAAAACCGGTTTTTGGACAGGGGTTAATTAGACCCCGTCCAAAAAGCCCTTGAACCATAAAGGCATACGAAGGGGGAGGACACGAAGAGACACGAAGAGACACGAAGAGACACGAAGGCACTGCAAGTTTTTCGCTTGACGGGACCTTTGTCCAACGCGGTGAAAAATACAGAAGCCGGGATTTGCAATAGTGTATGAGGCTTGCAGATTCTGATATGCTTAAAACCTTCTCTGCGAAGAAAAACTTCTTTGCCGTTGACAGAATGTCATCAATGAATTATATTTGTTTGCATCTTGTAACATAAGGTGCTCTGATGACGGAAATAAATAATGCGCTCGACAAGCTGCTTCGCCGCAAAACAAGCTTCAGTGTTTCCGAAGCGGAGGCGCAGGGGGTATCACGCCAGCAGCTTTCACGCTATTGCAGGCAGGGTCGGATCGAACGCCTGGCTCGCGGAGTATACTCCCCCCCAGGCCTGGCAATCAATCCATACCTTGACATGGAACTGTTGGTAAAAAAACAAGCCAACTTCGTCGTATGCCTGCTTTCCGCCTTGCGGATTCATAATTTCACCACGCAGCTGCCGCATTCCCTCTGGATTGCCATTCCTCATGGCGCAAGACTGCCGAAACTGGAGCACACTGCTCTTTCCTGCATCAGGCTCACCAAAAAACCGTATGACTACGGAGTTGAAATTCATGATTTGCATGGAGTGAAAGTCAAGGTTTATTCTGCGGCCAAGACGGTGGCCGACTGTTTTAAATTCCGCAACAAGGTCGGGATGGATGTCGCGCTAGAGGCTCTCCGAGAAGGATACCGCTTGAAACTTTTTACGGTTTCTGAACTTATGGATGCAGCTGCAATTTGCCGGATTACGAAAATCATAAGCCCATACGTGGAAAGCCTGTTCTCATGAGCAATCCCAAGCCGGTCAACCATGCGGCTTCCGCATATGCGAAATTGTTGAATATCGCGAGGGAGCAAAAGTTGAATTTCATGAGTCTGCTGATTCACTATGCCACCGAACGATTCCTGTATCGCCTGAGTATTTCCGCATCGGCCAGTCAATTCGTATTGAAGGGCGGAAACCTCTTTGTCATTTGGCAGAAGGGACGGAATTTCCGCCCTACTGTTGATGCCGACTTGGCTTATTTCGGAAATGCCAGCCAGGAACATTTGAAAAACATCTTCCTGCAAGCAGCACAAGCTCCGGTCAGTCTGAATGATGGCATGCGCTTCGATGTCGATTCCTTTTGTCTTGCACGTCAGTGAAACGAAATTTCTGCAGCTCCGTTTTTAACGACTACATTTAGATTAGTCGCCAAACAAAAGGAGCTCAGCCATACCAAGAGCAAAGCAGGATGACGAAAGCAGGAAGATCCGCCTTTTTGAGGAGAAATTTATGAAGCGTATGTGGGAGAGGGAAAAATGAACAAGCATGAAACGCACGTAGACAAGGATTGCTTTTCACAACTGACAAGAAAAACTTGTCGGTTGAAGCCGTATTAAGTCAAGGAGGCGATTCATGACTCTCTATGAGGCTGACAAATTGCCATTGGCGGATCTTGACTACCGCAGGCTCTTACCACTGGTGGGGCAAGCTAATGCGACATTGGCTCGCTATGATGGCTTGTTGCAGGGTATCCCAAACCCCGCGATCATGCTCTCTCCACTTACGACACAGGAAGCCGTCCTCTCCTCTAAAATTGAAGGGACCCAGGTTACGATTGACGAAGTTCTCGAACATGAGGCGGGCTTGATCAAAGAGGGGGAAAAGCTTAATGACATTCAAGAAATTTTCAATTATCGCAAGGCTCTCTATTCCGCCCGGGAACATCTGAAGGATTACCCCATCCGCCTAAGCTTCGTACGTGAACTGCATCGTATTTTACTGGACAGTGTGCGTGGGCAAGACAAAACGCCGGGTGAATTCCGCAGAGAACAGAACTGGATCGGTACATATGGCTGCAGCATCGAGGAGGCGAGTTTTGTGCCCCCAAATCCCTTGCAGCTTTCTAATCTTTTACAGGAGTGGGAAGACTACATGGACAGTGACGACATGGACTTCCTGTTGCAAACAGCGGTAGTTCATGCCCAGTTTGAGCTGTTGCATCCGTTCAAGGACGGAAATGGGCGTATCGGGCGCATTCTGATTCCGCTGTTTTTATACCAAAAGCAGGTCTTGTCGCAACCGATGTTCTACTTGTCTGCTTATCTGGAAAACCATAGGGAAGAATATTATCTCCGCCTGAAGAGAATTTCTTCAGACCGCGATTGGAATGGCTGGATTGCTTTCTTCCTGCAGGCAGTGATTACGCAGGCAAAGCAGAATGGCGCAAGGGTGGGCGAAATCCTCAGGCTGTATGAGGACATGAAAGAGCAAATTCACAAAATCACTCGTTCACAATATACGGTCCATTTACTTGACGCTCTTTTTAGTCAGCCCATCTTTAAAAGCTCACAACTGGCAAGGCTTACAAAGATTCCCGCCGCATCCCTTAAGTCATTTATTGCCAGGCTGAAAAAAGAGGGAATATTAACTGAACTCCGTCCAGCCAGTGGTCGGCAGCCTGCCATACTGGCCTTTGGACGACTGCTCAATATCGCGGAGGGCAAAGATATCTTTTAACTTTGACGCTAGCGCAATATCCACAAAAAGCTTTGTGGATATCAAATTGCAATATAATAGCCACAAGTGATTTTGTAGCGTGCAGAACAGCTACAAAGATTTTTATGGAAGGTTTCAGTCTCTTGTCATCTACAAAATCGACAAGACATACAGAGAGGCGCGCATGGCAGGCTTAAACCCCGCTCTCCAATAAGGCACACGAAGGAACCCGAAGACACACCAAGACACACAAAAGTACAAAAGAGGAAGCTGATGGAGACGGAGATGCCTTAGTGTGCCTTTGTGTAGCTTTGTGTGTCTTCGTGTCCAAATTCCGCTCAGGCCACCTTTTTGGACCTGCTCTATGTGATGAAGGAGTCCGGCCAAAAACGCAGGATTGCAAACAAGGAATCAAAGGCTACATTGAAGATGCGTTGCGAAACAGAAGACGGCTCTGCTGGAGAGCACCGCGTTCTGGGGTGGCAATGCCACTAAAACGGCTCGGCCTGCGTCGGCGGCCTTAGCCTTGGACACTTTGTGCCGCTTTAGCGCATGCCTAAAAAACTCCGGGATTTGGGGCAATAACCCCGACTAAAAGTTGCTGCCGGAAATTTTGCTTCAGTCACAAACGTAACAGTGATAAGCATATGAATACGCTTCTATACTTCCTGCCGAATTTGAAAAGTATTCCGTTGATTAGCACTTGGGAACTCAGCGAACTTGCCGAAATGAAAGGACATCAGGAACTTTTCACCCGACAATCCCCACAACGGCTTAAGCGCATGCGTGAATTCTCCATGATTGAAAGCGCAGTCTCTTCCAACCGGATTGAGGGAGTTTCCATTGATGAAAAACGGATCGGTACCGTCCTCTTTGGAAACAGCAGTCTGCGCGACCGCAACGAAGAGGAAATACGGGGATACCGAAATGCGCTTGACCTGATTCATAATCAATCCGACAAACTCCAGCTGAGCATGGCGACTATTTGCCGATTTCATGCTCTTTCCCGTTCAGGAGCCTGGGACGCAGGCAAGTTCAAAGACAAACCCAGCGACATTATTGAAACCTATGCGGACGGCTCCTCTCGAATCCGTTTCAAAACTGTTGAACCAGAAAACGTTGAAAACTATTTGCAGGTAGCGATTGAAAAATACCAGGAGATTGTTCGCGACAATCAGATTTCTCCGTTAATTGCGCTGGCTGCCTTCAACCTTGATTTTCTTTGCATTCATCCATTTCGAGATGGCAACGGACGTGTTTCCCGTTTGCTCTTGCTGTTTATGCTCTATCAACTCGGATACGAGGCCGGACGCTATATCAGCATCGAAAAAATAATTGAATCCGGCAAAACACAATATTACGAGACCCTCGAGCTTTCTTCCCGCGCTTGGCACAGTGGGCATCATGACGCCTGGCCGTATATCAACTACCTTTTATTCAGCTTCAGGACCTTGTACAAGGAATTTGAAAGCTGCTTTGATAGCTGCAAGGTTCCGCGCGGGGAAAAAACAGCTGTGATTGTGCGGGCGTTAAATGAATTTTCAGGCGAATTTTCATTGAAGGAACTTGAACAGCGTTGTCCAGGGATCAGCCGCGACATGATCCAGACAGTGATGAAACGAAACTTGAGTTTTTTGAAATGCACTGGCCGTGGAGCGGGAAGCCGTTGGCGTCGAATAGGGGTAATACCGCTTAATAAGGGTAATAATAAGGGTAATGAAGATTTGGAGTAAGATAACCATAGGGAACGAGAGTGGCAAATAACAGCCATCGCGCGCCCCGGGCTGTAAGGTGTCTCCCTGCGGGGCTGGATTGTTTTTTGGCTTGGTTATGACTGAAACGAAATTTCCGACAGCGACTTTTGCTCGGGGTTTTGCTCAAAACCCCAGAGTTTTTTAGGCATGACGCTAAAGTGGCACAAAGCGTTCAAGGTATGTAGTTCAACCTTTAGGCTGCTCCCCGCTCCCGTCCCAAAAAGCAAATCGGACGAATCGGACGAATCGGACGAATCGGACGACTCGGACGAATC